>Ga0326727_10014294_pt1 | contig 17346 bp, 17 predicted proteins | sample MB2enrmetagenome_FD_207643 | JGI IMG/M metagenome (GOLD analysis project Ga0326727, IMG submission 207643) | Lab enriched peat soil microbial communities from McLean, Ithaca, NY, United States - MB29MY | ecosystem: Environmental > Terrestrial > Soil > Wetlands > Peat | place: USA: New York...
CTCGCGGCTGTCGCAGTGAACGGACATCAGAATGCCGCCACGCCTGCGTCTGCCCGCGTAGCGCGTGGCGAGGTAGTCGGCCAACGGCAGGCCGGCCAGCAGTCCCACAATCCAACCCAACGCTCCGCCGGCGCCGGCGCCAGCCAGAGCAGCCAGCACCGGTCCGGCCGCGACGAGCGATGCCAAACCGGGGATTGTCAGAGTTGTCAGAGCTTGAGTGGACACAAACCAGGCCAATGCGGCGCCGATCAGCGCGCCCACTGCCGCTCCCGCCGCCGCTCCCGAGGGCGCCCGGCTGTGTTTCTCAAGTCCGAAATCCTTTGAACCCTCGTTTTCGGACGACAGGACCGAGATGTCGGTGGCCCGATACCCCGCTTTGTGCAGGACGCTGATCGCGTCCGCAACGGTTGTTTTATCCGGATAGATTCCGATGACCGATGTGTTTCTTGCCATTTCGCTTTCCTCCTTTAAAGGAAGGGTCTCGTTTGTCTCCGTGCACGATCCGGGCCAGGTGCCGGAGAACGGGGCGATGCGGTCGCAGGAGACGGAACGGCACCCACGCGTGCAGAACCTGCGTTGGAGAGTGCACATTTGGCAAAGCGAGGCGGCCGGACGGGTCCCGGATTCAAACGGCGGAAACGCGCGCCTTCAGACGGGCCCGGCAACTCGCACTCAAGACAACCGATTGGGCACCCGATTGCACGTTTGAGCCGTTGAGGAGCATTCACCATGCTGATATTGCTGATCGTTTTGTTGCTGATTTTTGGTTTCGGCGGCGGATACTACGGCCGCAGCCGCTGGGGCAACGGTGGGGGTGCGGGCGTAGGGGTGGGCACGATACTGGTGGTCCTCCTGATCGCCTGGATGCTGGGTGTTTTCCACTAGAGGCAATGCGCGCTTTTCAGTAAGAGTTCCGGAAACGAATCTTCAACAGGAGAAGCCATGAATTGGGATCAGATCGAAGGCAAGTGGAAGCAGTTCACCGGCTCTGCCCGCGAGCGCTGGGGGAAACTCACCGAAAACGACTGGGAAACGATCGCCGGCAAGAAGGACCAACTGGTCGGGCGAATTCAGGAACGGTATGGAATAGCGAAAGCGGAGGCCGAGAAGCAGGCAGACGCATGGTCGCGCGCACTGACGGAATCCAGGCGCGAAAGCCACCCGGCCACTCGCCTCTAGGAGTTTGTTGAAAAGCGCCCGGAACCGCTTGCTGGTGCGCGCGGCTCAGTTTTGTCGGCTCGTCATTTGCCGGCGGTAACCGAGCCACGACCGCGAGCGAGTGGTGCGGAAACGGCGCTTTTCAACAAGCTCCTGACCTCAACGCGTTTGAGCGGAGGAGACGATGAGCCTGCAGACATTTGTGCGAGCTCTGATTGCCATCTCGTTCCTTGTCTCCGGGCTGGTGGAGACGCTGGGCGCCACCGGTCTGGTGGTGGAATTGTCGCCCGCTCACCATTGGGGGCCCGGTGTTCACACCCTGGCCGTCAGCGGGCCGCTGCTGATCCTTGGCGCCGCTCTGCTCGCATTCGGCGGCCGAAAGACACGCTGGGTATTGAGCATCCTCGGGTGCTACATCTTTCTGGCCAGCGCACTGGGCGATGCGCCTCTCATTTTCAATCCCGACGTCGGCGGGAGCGCGATCATCGAACTACTCATCAATCTGGCAGTGCTGGGAGGAATCGTGTACTGGGTTTATTGCGATCGGACGCAGAGCGCCCACCGGGAAAAAGCTGCACTTCCACTGACAAATGCTGCACTGCGGCCCCGTCACAAATCGCACGTGGCGGAGTCCTGGTAGTTGCCTGTTCGATCGATAGTCCTGAAAAGCCGGATTTACGAGCCTTTTCGCTTTGGTGCCCAATCTGCCTGTGCATGAGCAACATCGATAGGAGATCGATGAACCATATGAAACATTTCCGAAGCATTACATTCGCAGCCTTCGCCGGTTGTATCGGCGTTGCGCTGCTGCCCAACCTTCAGGCGGATGAGTGGAACAAGAAAACCAACCTCACTGTCAACGAACCTCTGGAAGTGCCGTCCTGCTGCGCGCCGGGGCACACGGTGATCCTGCAGCCGGGCGAATACGTTATTGCGCTGGTGGACTCGCAGTCGGACCGGCATATCGTGCGGATCTTCGACAAGGATCAGAAGAACGTCATAACCACCATTCTGGCGATACCGAACTATCGCCTGCGGCCCACCGGGCAAACGGTCCTCGGGTATTGGGAAGTTCCCGCCGGGCAGCCCAGAGCTCTTCGGGCATGGTTCTACCCGGGCGACAATTTCGGGCAGGAGTTTGCATACCCGAAAGAAAAGGCTGCGCAGATTGCGGCTTTCGTGAAAGTCCCGGTCCCTGCAATCGCGGTGGAAACGGCTGCCCCGGAAGATCTGAAGACAGCGCCACTCGTGGCTGTGGACGAAACTGGCAAGACCAGCGAATTGGCAATGACCGCGCCTGAGCCTCTTGTTGAAGCTGCACCTGCACCTGCACCTGCACCGGAAGCCGCGCCGGTTGCGCCGGTCGCGACGGACACGGCGGATCGAGCCGTGGCCGAAGCACCAGCACTGCCCCACACCGCCAGCGGACTGCCGCTGCTCGGTCTGGCCGGACTTGTGTCATTGGCCGTGTTTTCCGCACTTGGATTTCGCTCCAGGCGCAGGCGTTCCAGCCAGGTCTAGCAGGATGCTGAAAAGGGCCCAGGTACCTCCCATTCGGACCACAGACTGAAAGTCTGTGCCACCCGTTATCAGTGACCTGGCAGCATATGGTGGCACAGGCTAGCCTGTGAAGGCCTTCTTCAGCACTCTGCTGGTGGCCTGGTGCCTGCAGTCGGCCGTGGTCCCATCGATGAGGGCCACGGCGCGGGGGAGTTACATTGCTAAGAGAGACTCTCATCCTCGGGCTGGCCGTGGCCCTGCAGACGCTTCCCGCGCAGGCCCCCACGGTTGAATCCGAACAACCATTCAAACTCACCGCGACCGCCGATCTCGTGCTCCTCGATGTGAGCGTCAAAGACGCGGCCGGCGAGCACATCCCGAATCTGCGCAAAGAGAACTTCCTGGTTTATGAAGACGGCAAGCTCCAGACGATAACGCAGTTTGGGAGCGACGATGTTCCGGTCACCGTTGGTCTGATAATCGACACCAGCGGAAGTATGCAAGCGAAGTACAGGGACGTGGTCACCGCGGCGGTGGTGCTGATTCAGGCGAGCAATCCCAAAGATGAAGTATTCGTCGTGAATTTTGGAGACCGCGTCAGCTACGGTCTTCCAGGCGACCTTCCGTTCACCGACGACCTTAACCAGCTTCGGGCCGCCCTGGCGCTGGGCGCTCCCGCGGGCCGGACTGCTCTCTACGACGCGGTGGTGTCCGCGCTGCATCATCTCGAGCAGGGCAAGCGCGACAAGAAGACCCTTGTGCTGATCAGCGATGGGGGCGACAACAGCAGCGCCCAGGGTTCCGAGGAAGTCATGCGCGCTGTTCGGGAGTCCCGCGCGACGATCTACACGATAGGGATTTTCGATGCCGGCGATGCCGATCAGAACCCGGCTTTGCTTCGACGGCTGGCCCATATGAGCGGCGGAGCGGCCTTCTTCCCCGAGCGGCTTTCCGAGGTCATCGGCATCTGCCGGCAGATCGCCCATGACATTCGCAACCGCTACACAGTCGGCTACGTTCCGGTTCGCTCCGGCGAGCGGGGTTCGTTGCGGAAGATTAAAGTGCTCGCATCGACGCCCGGCGGGCAGAAGTTAGTGGTACACACGCGCACAGGCTACGTCCTTCCAGATGGCGATCAGGCAGGCGAGGCGAGATGGAAGGGTGGCTCGTGAAACTTCGAATTGTCCTCTCATCGGTAGACCGGCGGACTGTGATCAGATACTGCTTCCTGGCTCTGGCGATCGCCTGCCTCGGGCTCTACGGCTACGCGTATCTCGACCGCGTCCTGTACCAAACCTATGAAAGCCGGGAATTCGACCAGGCGCTGGAACGTAGTGGCGTTGCCGTGGCCGCTGCCAACGGGCATATCACGCCGATCAGCCGTGGCGTTCGCCCGGCGCGCAACGCCCCCGGCGCAGTCATCGGACGCCTTTCGGTCCCGCGACTTCATCTATCCGCCATGGTGCGAGAAGGCATCGACCGAAAGACCCTCCTGCTGGCCGTCGGCCACATTCCCGCGACGGCACTCCCCGGCCAGCCCGGAAACGTGGGCCTGGCGGGCCACCGCGACACGTTTTTTCGGGGCCTGAAGGATTTGCGGACCGGGGACGAGATTCGGTTTTCAACGCTGGGTGGCGATTTCAATTACGTAGTCGAATCGCTGACCATCGTCGAGCCCGATGATGTGGCGGTTCTCGCCCCATCAGCGGAGAACATACTGACCATGGTGACCTGTTATCCCTTTTACTATGTCGGCGGCGCGCCGAAACGGTTCGTCGCAAAGGCCCGGCAGGTGGCACCGCAAGTGCTGGATACTATGGAGTGATGAAGACAGCGGGTTAGCTTGACACACGCTTCGAATGGCCACGTAGCCCGGATTCTCGTCATTGAAGACAACGGCTCAGACGTCTTTCTTCTCGAGCGAGCGCTGAAGAAGCAGGAACTTTCATTTGAACTGGTTCATCTGCAGACCGGAGATGAAGCCCTCGCTTTTGTGCGAAGGCAGGGGGTCTGGGCCGAGGCGGAAAATCCGGACCTGATCCTGATGGACCTGAACCTCTCCAAATACACCGGCGAAGACATCCTGCGCGAGATTCGGGCGGCCGACCATCTCACCGGGGTCCCGCTTTGCGCGTGGAGTTCTTCTCAGTCCCGGCGCGACGCGGCTTCGCTGAAAGCCCTCGGTGTTTGCCGGTTCATCACCAAGCCTACCGGCCTGGATAAATTCATTGAGGTCGGTGTCATCATTAAAGACTTGCTCGCATGCGCCGGAGGCGGTTGAGGGGGGCTTGACCGAGGCGTGCGAGAGTGGCACTGCGCGTGCAGTGTGCTGGCGGGAAAGGTAATGGTGGCGCATGGCAGGAGACGCCGGTAAACGTCGGCCTGGCGGGGTGGTGCACTCGCAGCGCCGGTCCGATTCGCGTTCAAAACGACGAACGAAGCCAGCCGGGGAGACCGCCCCTCCTGTCGCGCTGTCCGTCGCAGAGGAGCGCGAGGAAGACGCCTCATCCCCCATTGTCGTTGGCGTAGGCGCCTCCGCCGGCGGACTGGAGGCCCTCACGGAGTTGCTGAGCCATCTGCCCGGCGATACCGGCCTGGCATTCGTGTTGATTCAGCACCTCGATCCCACTCACGAGAGCCATCTGGCGGAGTTGCTTTCCAGGGCGAGTGCCATGCCTGTCTCTGAAGTAAAGGGCGGGACTCGCGCCGAGGCCAATCATGTTTACGTGATTCCCCCGAAATGCAATCTGGGCATTTCCGATGGAGTCCTTCAGACCTCGCCCCGGCCGGAGACTGGGCGCAACATGCCGGTGGATGCCTTTCTCCGCGCGCTGGCCGCGAACTGCGGCAGCAAAGCGCTCGGCGTCATTCTGTCCGGGACCGCATCCGACGGGACGCTGGGCCTGCAGGCAATCAAGGACGCGGGCGGCATCACCTTCGCGCAGGATTTGCGAACCGCGAAATACGACGGCATGCCCGGAAGCGCCATCGCCGCCGGTGTAGTGGATTATATTCTGCCGCCGGCCGGAATCGCGCGGCAACTGGTGGCCTTCGCTCGCGACGATCGCGCCGTGGGCGGAACTCGGAAGGTAACCGAGCACTCGGAGGAAGCGGAACTGGCCAGGATACTCCGGCTGGTGCGGAGCACCACCGGGATAGACTTCACGCACTACAAGCACAGCACCCTGGTGCGACGCATCAGGCGGCGCATGGCTATTCGCGGGTTCGAGAAACTGGAAGACTACATCAGGGAGCTGGAGCGAAACCACGACGAGACAAAGGTGTTGTCCGAGAGCTTCTTCGTCACCGTCACCGCGTTCTTTCGGGAGCCAGCCGTCTTCGAGGAATTGAAGAAAAGAGTGTTCCCCGCGCTGGTTGCCAACAGAGGGCCCGACGATCCCATTCGGATCTGGGTGGCCGGGTGCTCCACGGGCGAGGAAGCTTATTCCATTGCCATCTGCCTGACGGAGTTTCTGGAGGAGAGGGAACTGAGCCTCCCGTTCGAGGTGTTTGCCAGCGATATCAGCGAAACGGCCATAACGAAAGCCCGCGCAGGCATCTACACGGACGCCGCACTGGCCGAGGTCTCGCCGCGGCGCCTGGCACGGTTCTTCACCAGAACGGAACGGGCGCACCAGATCGCGAAGGCCATCCGGGACGCCTGCGTGTTCGCTACGCACGACGTGGCGCAGGACCCGCCTTTCTCCAGGCAGGATCTCATCAGTTGCTGTAACGTGCTGATTTACCTGGGAACCGTGTTACAGCGCAAGGTTTTGTCAACCCTGCACTACGCTCTCAAGCCAGCCGGCTTCCTGGTACTCGGTCCTTCGGAAAGCATCGGTACGCTGTCTGAGTCATTTCACCAAATGGAAAAGACCCACAAAATTTATCGCGTGCAGCCGGACGCGGCTGCGCCCGCGCCGCACCCGAGCGTGGGCAGAAGTGTGGAAGGCCGGGGGGAAAGCATTGCCGAGGGCCAGGCCGGCCTGGACGTGCAGAGAGAAGCCGACCGGATGGTGCTGGCCGAACATGGTCCCCCCGGCGCCATTATCGACGACGACATGAATATCGTTCAGGTGCGGGGCCGCACCGCTCCCTACCTTGAGCTTTCGCCGGGCGAGCCCAGCCAGAATCTTCTGAAGATGGCACGCGAAGGGTTGATGGTGGGGCTGGTCAAGGCGATCCGAACTGCCCGAAAAACGAACGCCGTAACCAAAGAAGACGCCTTTCTGATCGAAGACAGTGGCGCACTGAGAGAGGTCGCGGTCCAGGTGTTCCCGTTCACGGGCTCGTCCACTTCCAAACAACGCTATTTCCTCGTCCTGTTCGAGGATTCCGAGCGGAACGAAGGCCCGCAGGCGAAACGCAAGCCCTCTGCACACGATGATCGGGGAAACGCCAGGCTGCGGCGCGAGCTGGCCGCGACCAAAGACTATCTGCAATCCATCGTCGACGACAAGGCCAGCACGCTGGAAGACCTCAGAGCGGCGAACGAAGAGGCGCAAGCCGGCAACGAGGAACTGAGGACCGCGCAGGAAGAGCTGGAATCGGCCAATGAAGAGCTGAGTACTCTCAACGAGGATCTGCGGACCAGCAACGTGGAATTGAGCCATGTCAACCGCGATCTGGGCAATCTACTGGAGAGCATCAGCATACCGCTGGTAATGGTGGGACGAGATCTGCGTATTCGCCGCTTTACCCGCGCCATGGAACCGATGTTGAATCTGATTGCCTCCGACGTGGGACGGTCGATTACCGATCTTCAGCCGCGAATGGAACTGCCCGATCTGCGGCGGCTGTTGTTGAGCGCCATGGAGGGCGGCGACCGGAACCCGCGTGACGTCCGCGACCCGCACGGCCGCTGGTACTCGCTGCGCATCCTCCCGTCGGTGGGACCGGATGGCAAGACCGACGGCGCCGTGCTGATGTTGATCGATATCGATGCCGCTAAGCGCGGTCTCGACTTCGCCGAAGCGATCGTGGAAACGGTGCGGGAGCCCCTGGTGATCCTGAACCAGAACCTGCAAGTGATGAAAGCGAACCGTGCGTTCTACGAGACGTTCCAGGCGGTGCCAAAGGAGACCGAGGAGCGTCTGATCTACGACCTTGGGAACGGACAATGGAATATCCCGAAACTGCGCGAGCTGCTGGAGAATATTGTTCCCGCGCATGCCACTTTCCGAAACTTTGAGGTTACCCACGAGTTTGAACACGTCGGACGGAAAGTGATGCTGCTCAACGCGAGCGAGATCTTCAATCCGAATGCGCAGGCGCGGACGATCCTGCTGGCGATTGAAGACGTAACGGATCGCAAACAGGCCGAGGAAGCTCTCAAAGCGACCAATGCCGAGCTGCAGCACTTTGCCTATGCGCTCACGCACGACCTGCAGGAACCGCTCAGGATGGTAGTGAACTACACCGAGCTGCTGGGACGAGAGTATGCAGGTAAGCTGGATGAAGCAGCGGACAAGATCATCTCCTATTCCGTGGACGGCGCTCTGAGGATAGAGGCGCTCCTGAAAGCGCTGCTTGCTTACTGGGAGGTTAACGGGGGAGAACACGATGGCTTCGCCTTGATCGATTGCGGCGCAGTGCTTGCCAAAACGCTGGGGAACCTCCAGGCGGCTATCGCCCAGAGCGGCGCCATCGTAACCTGCGATCCGTTGCCAACCGTGGTAGCCGAAGAGATCATGCTGACACAGCTTTTCCAGAACCTCATTTCCAATTCGATCAAGTACCGAAGCGAGGAGACGCCGAAAATCCACGTCTCGGCGGAGAGAAATGGGGAAGGGTGGCTGTTTGCGGTGCGGGACAACGGAATCGGCATCGATACCCAGGACGCCGAGCGGTTGTTCGGCTTGTTCCGGCGCCTGCACGGAAACGAAATCCCCGGCACTGGCATTGGTCTTGCACTCTGTAAGAAGATTGTCGAGCGCAAGGGCGGAAGGATCTGGGTGGAATCGGAAGCAGGACGGGGTGCTACCTTTAAGTTTATAATCCCCGCCGGCCTTACCCCCCCCCACGCCCGGGGATTCTGGCGCCCTGAATGAAAATGGGCAACTCCGAGGAGACTGAACGGTTGCGCGAGGCGCTCGACGCGGAGACGCTGCGATGCCTTGACGCGGAGCGACGGCTGGAGCAGGCAAACGCGGACTTCGAAGAGTTTGTCGCCATGGCGGCCCACAACCTGCGCGAATCGCTCCGGGATGTAGCTTCATACAGTCAACTGATAGCCGAAACGTGGGCTGGACGCCCCGATCCCGGCGCCGACGTGTTCCTGGAGCGCATCCGGGAGGGCGCGGCCAGAATGGAGTCGCTGCTCGCCGCTGTGGTGGATTACTGGACCACGGGTACCGGCGACCAGGAGCCCTCGCGGACGGACATGGAAGCGGTCCTTCGTCAGGCGCTCATCTGCGCGGAAAAGCAGATCGCCGAACGCAGCGCGATTGTTACGCACGACGCCCTGCCGGCGGTGTCGGGAGATTTCGCAATTCTGGCCAGGGTACTGCATCATCTGATTCGAAACGCTGTTGAATACTGCGGCACGGCCACACCGCGCGTTCACATTTCATCCAAACGCGTCGATCTCGAGTGCGTCTTCTCCGTCGAAGATAACGGGCCGGGTATAGACCCGGCGTTCCAGGGCCGCATATTCGAGGTGTTCAGGCGTCTCCACGGGAAAGAACACCCCGGCAACGGACTCGGCCTCGCGTTTTGCCAGAAAGCCATCGAGTGGCATGGCGGCCGCATGTGGGTGGAGTCGACACCAGGCGCGGGATCGACGTTTTACTTCACTCTGCCTCCGGCCGAGTAGGGAATTATACTTCCGGGCTGGGGATCTGAAATATGTTCACATCGGTTCTGTTCACGTTCACGACGATTCTGTTCGCGATTACACAGGTTAGCTCCGCGACGTCGCCCGTCGAGGTGCGCACGGAGGACTCCGCCCTGCTCCCGATCCCCGGGGCCGTGCTCTACAACAATGTCTATGGCAAGGGCCACATCACGAACTACCGGCAGCTCGTCTTTCGTGCTCGGGACGACGCAGGCTGGGAGTGGGATTGGCCCGAGAGCGGCGGACCGGCCCTGAAGAACTACCCCGAGGTGCTTGTGGGACGATCACCGTGGAGCGATGTCGGCGGGCCCGCTGGCGCGGCCGGATTGAGGGGAGGGGACCAGTTGCCACGCCGGCTGGCTGAAACGCGCCAGACGATCGATTTCGATTTCGCCACCGTCGGCAGGGGGCGCTGGATCGAGAGTTTCGACTTCTGGATCACCCGCTCCGACCGGCCGACCACAAAGGACATCGTGAGCAACCTGACCATCTGGACCATGAATCACGGGGTGGGGCCCACGTACAAGGGCCGCCACGCGACGTTGAAGATCGGCGGGCGCACCTACGAGGCCATCTTCGAGACGCCCGCGGAGCAGCCAGACAAGCAGTGGAAGACGCTCTGCCTGGTGGACACCGAACCCCGCAGCAAGGGCAGCCTCGAGCTGGGTCCCCTGATGGGTGCCCTGATCGCTGACGGGCTGGCGCAGCCCACTGACTTCCTCGCAACCGCCGAGTTGGGCAGCGAGGTGGTGTACGGGAAGAGCCGCACGACCCTTCGGACCTTCAGGCTACGGTAGGGCGCCCACGGCGCGAGGCACGAGCATCAGGCCAGGCGCCCACAAGGTTCCTGCAACGCCGCCAATGATACGCTTCCCCGGGGTTGCGGCGCTATTCCACCGATCCGGGGCTACTCCCCAAAAGACATGTCCGGTCCGGAAAAAGTTGGCCCGCCTCGTGCACAGTCAATCGGCGATAGGAGACTTGATGAGTATTCGATTCGTTCGTTCGCTGTTGCTGACGGCAGGAGTGCTGTTGCTGTCGGCGGCGTCTTTCGCGCAGGTCGGCGTATCCGTCACAATCGCGCCTCCTGAGTTGCCCGTCTACGAGCAGCCTATGTGCCCCGGCGACGGCTATATCTGGACGCCCGGGTATTGGGCCTGGGACGGCGAGTATTACTGGGTGCCGGGCACATGGGTGATGGCTCCCGAAGTCGGGTACCTCTGGACCCCGGGCTATTGGGGTTGGGGCGGCGGCGGATTCATGTTCAATGAAGGCTACTGGGGCCCATCAGTCGGTTTCTATGGTGGGATCGACTACGGCTTCGGATACTTCGGAAATGGCTATGAAGGCGGCCGCTGGGAGAACGGGCACTTTTTCTACAACACGGCGGTGAATCGAGTGGACGTCAATTCCTTCCACAACGTTTACAACACCAGGGTGAACGAGAACGTTAACCGCGTCAGCTACAACGGCGGCGACGGCGGGATCAACGCCCGCGCCACGTCTGAAGAAGAGGCTGCCGCTCGTGGCAGACATACCGGGCCGGTCGCCGCGCAGACTCAGCACGCGTACGCTGCCCGCAATAACCCCCAGCAGCGGTTTTCCGCGAACCACGGCGCGCCGCCAGTCACTGCGACTCCTCGCGCCAACCTTGCGTCCCATCCTAAGGAACTGCCGCCCATCGAGCGCTCCACCCCTAACACGGGCAACGCGAAGCTGGACCAGAAATACCAGAAGCAGCAGGGAAAGCTGATCGCGAAGCAAAACCAGGATCGGCAGAAACTCCAGCAGCAGCAGGACAAGGAACATCGGCAGTTAGCGAAGGAGAACGCCGATCCCGTAAGAACGCAGCAGGTGGAGCAGCGGCACCAGCAACAGACGCAGCAATTGCAGCAAAGACACACGCAGCAGATGCAGCAGGTGCAGCAAAGACAGCAGGCGTCCGGCGGCGGAGCATCTCGTGGCGGCGGCGGGCGTCGCTAAGCGAGGCAGGCGCGATCAGATCGGCATTGGCGGCGGAGTCCCTGCAGCGCCATTCGCGGCAATTCCTGCACCACGTAAGGCAAAATCTGCATCGGCCGGAGCTCGCGTGGCGAGACTGGCCTTGAGAGGTTTCCGGCTTCGGCCGCATCGGGGTGTTCGTGAAGGTGCGGCAAGCTGGAGTCGGCAGCCGGATGAGCTTCGCGTTCTTCGCCGTAGTGTGCCGATGGACCCCAAGATGCTTGTACCTCCGCGCATTCAGCCAACCAGTCGGGGGTCCACGGATTGGAGCCCGATAGTGTCCTGAGAGTGAATACTGGAGCAGATATGAAGAAGAAGATCCTGATTTTATTGTTTGCCGCTATGCTGGCGGCCTCGCCTGCGTTCGCGAGGCACCACCGGAGACACCACAGACACCACGGAGGTGGTCCGGTCATCGTGATCGGGCGGTGATTCCTGGCCATGTTGTCTCCGCATCAGGTGACAAGCGGGTCTGGGGCCGAGTGTTGGTACATGGAGTAGACTCTCACCCCGGAGACGCGCTCGGACCTGCGTGTGCCCTGGCGTAACCGGCATGCGCAGGTTTCGATTTTTCTCCTTCCGAAATTCCCCTTCTGGCCCCTTGGAGGTGGGCAGATATGAAGAAATGGTTTCGTTCCGTCGCCGGATTGTCCCTGGCAGTGGCCGGCTGCATGGCCGCGCACGCACAAGCTCCGGCCGTTCCGCCACCCAACATCCTCAACATCGAAAGGGTCAGCATAAAACCCTATCTGGATGGACCGTACGACAAAGTCGCTTCAGAATACCCTGTGCTGTCGCGGCAGCTCAAGGACCCGACGCACGTCCTGGGGCTGGAGGCCGTGACGGGCCCATCTCGAGCGATTTACCTCTCCGGCTACGATTCTTACGAGGCGCTGCAGAAGAATGAGGAGTGGCTCCTCGGCGACGCGGCGACCGACGCAAAGTTTGACGCGCTGGATGCGCGCGCGGCCCCTTACATATCCGAGGTCGACTACACCATCTGGCACTACCGCCCGGACCTCAGCAACAACGTCGCCGGAGCGGACATACCGCACTCCCATTACTGGGAAGTGCTGGTTTTCCATATGCGCTCCGGTCACGACGGCCAGTTCGGGGAATTGACGAAGCTCTATCGCGACGCCAACATCAAAAGCGGCCTGAACACCCCCTGGGCGGCTTACGAAGGGCAGAGAGGGGTGACGAACGCATACCTTGTCCTGGTGCCGATGACGTCCCTCAAGGATCAGGACACCGGCCTGGCCCATCAGAAGGATTTCGGCGCTGCGCTGGGCGACGAAGGAGGGGCCCGGATGAACAAGCTTTCCCAGGAGAGCGTGGCCAGCGTCGAGGACAACATCTGGATGGTGAATCCGGAATGGAGCTACGTTGAGAAATCCTGGATCGAAGCCGATCCCCAATTCTGGGCGCCTGAGCCGGCCGCAAAGCCCGCGCGGAAACCCGCCTCCGGAGCTGCGCCCGCGCCAAAGGCTCCGCCCGCACACTAAACAAGATCCCATCGGAGCACAAAGGGCGTCGTCACACGAGGACGCCCTTCGTATTTTCACTCTGGCCGACTAACGTTCTCCGGTTTGCTCGCCGCCATCCCGGCAGTCACTGCACTTGCGTGCAGGTTCTACCATCACGTATCGGGACAACTGGCGGCATGTTAGGTCTTCACGTGCGGCCAGACGCGTGCACTCTAAGTCCGGACAGCGGTGAAAAATGATCCAACCGAGAAAGACGCAGTGTATTCTACTCACGCTCCTGCTCTGTTCCACAGGGGCAATCGGCGCTTACGGAGAATCTCTGTCTTCTTTGCGTTCATTGACCGGGAGACAGGGAGAAACTATGTCGTTCCTCGCCTGGATCATCCTCGGTCTGATCGCAGGGTTCATCGGCAGCAAGATCGTAAACAGGAAGGGCGAGGGCATCCTGATCGACATCCTGTTGGGTGTGGTCGGCGCGTTCGCCGGCGGCTGGCTATTCCACATCTTCGGCGCCCGCGGCGTGAGCGGACTCAACCTCTACAGCCTCTTCGTCGCGGTTGTCGGCTCCGTGGCTCTGCTGGTGGTCTATCACGCCGTGAGGCGTAGACGAATCTGGTAGTGAAAAAAAGGAGAGTGTCATGGTTCTGAAGCGTTTGATGATCGCAGTGTTTCTCGCAGGCGCGCTGGCCCTGAACGCCGCAGCCGGCGAAGTTGTGGTTCGGATCGGGCCACCGCATCCTGTGCATGAGAACCGCGGGCGGGCGCCCGGACGGGACTATGTGTGGATCAACGGGTACCATCGCTGGGACGGCAATTCCTACGTCTGGACCTCGGGGAGATGGGAACAGCCTCCACGCCGTCATGCCCACTGGGAAGCGCATCGCTGGGTTCACCGTCATGACGGTTGGGTCCTGGTGGAGGGGCGCTGGCGCTAGTCCCCGTCGTCCGGAATGAAAGTGAAGATGGGTGGCGGTCTGGAAGTCCGCTCCCCTTCCTGCATCTGTCGCGGAGGGAAGATCATGCAGATTCGCACAATGACAAGTCGGCGTCCGGTCGCGCTCCCGGCGAGTTTCCTCCAGTCTTTCGGACTGATTGTCGCGCCGATTTCAGGGCTGATGCTGACTGTGCTGGCGGCGCTCGCTGGCGTGCTTGGCATCTGGCGGTTAGCCGCGGACCCGGGCTGGACAACCCAATTCTTCATAGCCGGCGGACTGTTCTCGCGTTACCAGTTGTGGTTTGCCATCGCCATCGGCGCGCAGGCGTCTGCGTTCATCCTGAAACGCTGGGTGGCGAATCGGAATGCAGACCCGCCGGCGTTCGCCGCGTAACGCAACGTTGGAGGACACGCTCAGGACGGTGACGGGTCCCGCCAATGCCTGCCAACGGCGGCGGGAACATGGTTGCCGAATTGCTCATCCTGGACTGGTGACAAACTCAACGAGGCTCAGGGAACGCCGGTTGATCTCCCCAAATACTCTTCACCGTTTCCGCGTGGTAACTCTCCGCCCCACCCCTGCACCAAGCCGTCCGCACAACAACCGCGTCCCTGAGCTTTGAGAGCACGGGCCCCTTTGTTTGGGGTCTTGTGGCTATGGCGTCCCCGCCGGCGTCTGCTTGTTTGGCGGAATCGCGGTCCCGACCGGATAGATAACAACCCGCACCGTTCACCAACCCGCGTCCGATGTCGTGTCTGTCTGCTTGCCCATTCCCAAAGTCCCAGGTTGAATGTCGTCGAATTCAAAACTCTCGACCAGGTGCTGGCGAACGACCATCGCCCGGGCTTCCGTCAGAACCAGGTCCTTCCGGCTAGCGCCTTCCATACCGCGGCGCCAGGATCGACCGGCGCGACAAGGGTGGCAGTCTGCGCAACGCCGTGGCCCGAGGCATGCTGGTACGCGGGGAGGAGAAACATGAAGCACAATCAATCTCAAAAGACGCGCCCCAACGAGCGCGACACGGAAATCCAGAAGTATGGAACGGTGACAAACCGGTCCCTGGCGCTCGATCACAAGGCTCGCCTGGCCGGCGCCGACAGCCTCAACCAACTTCTCGCCGATACGATGACCTTGCGCGACATGTACAAGAAACACCACTGGCAGGTCTCGGGTCCCACGTTTTACCAACTCCACCTTCTCTTCGATAAGCACTTCGGCGAGCAGGCCGAGATTGTCGACGCGCTGGCCGAACGCGTTCAGACCCTCGGCGGGGTGGCGATCGCCATGGCCCACGATGTCGCCGAGACCACGCGCGTTGCCCGCCCGCCCCGGGGCCGTGAACACGTTACCATGCAGTTGTTCCGTTTAATGCAGGCTCACGAACTCATCATTGAGGAAGCCCGTGAGGCGGCCCGAGCCGCGGCGGCGAGCGGCGACGATGGGACCAACGACCTGCTGGTGAGCGACGTTCTTCGTGTGAACGAGCTCCAGGTGTGGTTCATATCCGAACAGATGGCGGGTGCGGGTATTGCCGACAAAGGCGAAGAGCCGGCCCGTTCGGCCGCCCGTGCTCACGCTTAAATTAGCAGGTTGCTGAAAAAGGCCCTCACCGGCTGAAGCCTGTGCCGCCGTGTGCTGCCAGGCCGCTGATAACAGGTGGCACAGACTTCGGTCTGTGGTCCGAATGGGAGGTACCTGGGCCTTTTTCAGCATCCTGTTAGGCTATCCATTCGTCCACAGATCCTCAACAGCCGCGAGGCCTGGACTCGACCATCCGTTCGTGGATCATGCCGCGAACGCCGTCGCTAACATGATGACGGTGGCGATCAGCATGACACTGGTACATGTCCACCCGAGCCAGCGAAGCACGGCCCCGTTGCGGTGCTCGCCCATTACGTCTGCCCGGCTGGTGAGCAGCACCACAAGAATGAGCAGAGGCGGCGCCAGCGCTCCGTTGAGTACCGCCGACCAGAAGAGCATCCTGACGGCGTTCAGCCCCGCGTAATCCAGACCCAGGCCCAGCGCCATGGCAACGGCGATCACGGCATAGAAGCCGTGAGCAAGGGGTGGGTGCACGTCCAGCGAGCCAACCCAGTCGGCCGCCTCGGCGATGGCGTAGGCACAGGACCCGACCAATACCGGGACGCCGAGCATGCCAGCTCCGATCAAACCCAGGCTGAAGAGCCAGTACGCACCATCGCCGGCCAGGGGACGCAGGGCCTCGGCGGCATCGCGCGCGGTGGAGATAGTGGTCTTCCCGTGCGCGTGGAGCGTGGCGGCAGACGTGAGAATGATGAAGTACATGACCAGGTTCGAAAAGAACATGCCCGTGAGGACGTCGTTCCGGGAGCGCCGTAATTCCCGCCGAGACGCGCCCAGGCGCTGTTCGACGGTCGACTTGCCCGAGGCAATCTCCTCCTCCACCTCCTGCGCGGCCTGCCAAAAGAAAAGATATGGCGAGATGGTGGTTCCCAGAATACCGACCAGGGTAGCCCAGTACGCGCCGGACCACTGCACACTCGGAATCAGGGTCGCCCGCAGGACGGCGGCCCAGTTCGCGTGCGCCAGGAATGCGGCGGCGATGTAGGCGAACAGGGCGAGCGTGAGCCATTTGAAAATCCGGGCGATCAGCCGGTAACTAGTCCAGAACAGCAGGCCAACAAGGAGGAGCGCGTAAAGGGGAGTCCAATAGAGCGATTTGACACCGGTCAGAAGCCCGGTGACGTCCGCCATGCCGCCGAGATCCGCGGCGATGTTGAAGACATTGGCGATGACCAGCAGCACACAGGCGCTCCACAGGATCCACCGTGGATAGCGCACCCGAATCACGCCCGCCAGCCCCAGTCCCGTGACCATGCCCAGGCGCGCGCACATGATTTGTACAGCCGCCATCAACGGGAAGGAGAGCACCGCGGTCCACAGCGGCGTGTAGCCGAACGCGGCCCCGGTGATCGAATACGTCGCGATACCGGATGGGTCGTCATCCGCGGCGCCGGTGATCAATCCGGGGCCGAGATTCGAAAAGAACCTGCGGAATCGGCCCTGCAGGATAAACACGCGCCGGGCGGCTTTGGCGCCCGGAGATTTCTCGCTCAATAGATCACCGATCCCCGACCGCTGATTCTACAGGATGCGGGACTCGTGCCGGGATCGCAACACTTTTATGGCATGAAACCAATCCTCATCCGGCGATCCTTCCGGGCAACCTCTGGCTTGCCAAAGCTGGTAAGCGAGGATTCCGATGTCCTGCGCTGTGACTTCGTGAGCGAATCCGCCGGCGCCATGTTCGGCCCCGTTCCCCTGGTGCCCATTTTGCGACTGCAGGTAAGCCTGATTGGAGTGCTCGAGATTCTGGCGGGAACTTTCGTGTCCGGTCAGGTGGTCTTCTTTTCCATGGCGCTCGGCGCCGGTACGATGAGCGTGGGCAGCA
>Ga0326727_10014295_pt1 | contig 17345 bp, 13 predicted proteins | sample MB2enrmetagenome_FD_207643 | JGI IMG/M metagenome (GOLD analysis project Ga0326727, IMG submission 207643) | Lab enriched peat soil microbial communities from McLean, Ithaca, NY, United States - MB29MY | ecosystem: Environmental > Terrestrial > Soil > Wetlands > Peat | place: USA: New York...
GCCACATCGGTGGCGAAGATCTCGTTGCCGAGCTTGAAGGTGAGGTACTGCCGCGTCTCCGTGATTTCGCTGACACTCATACTGAAACTCCTCTCTCACTGTGAAGACTGGTGCTCGCCGCACGGGCGGACTTTTTGCTTGTGCAGCAAGCACCCGGTTAGCACCTAGAAACGCTCGAACTCACCGTCCAGCTCGTCGTGTTTGTCTTTGAGACGGAGATTGACTCCGCCTCCCTTGGCGCCCACCGATGTCGCGTGGCCCGCCGCCTTTGCCGAACGCGCGGAAGCCGGCGGAACGCTTCGGACCGCCTTCGCGCCTCCGCCCTTGCGCCCGCTTTCGTCTCCGGTGTGGAAGAAGCCCAGCGCGCTGACCAGTTGATCGGACTGCCCGGTCAACTCTTCCGTCGTCGAAGCCATCTCCTCGCTGGCCGAGGCGTTCTGCTGAATCACCTTCTCCAGTTGTTGCAGCGCCTTGTTGATCTGCTCGGCGCCGGTGTCCTGTTCCTTGCTGGCCGCAGAAATCTCCTGCACCAGCTCCGCGGTGCGCTGAATATCGGGCACCAGTTTGTCCAGCATCTCGCCGGACTTCTCCGAGACCCTGAGCGTCGTTGCCGACAGTTGGTTGATCTCCGCCGCCGCCTTCTGGCTGCGCTCGGCCAGCTTCCTCACTTCGGCCGCCACCACGGCAAAACCCTTGCCATGCTCGCCGGCGCGCGCCGCTTCAATCGCCGCGTTGAGCGCCAACAGGTTGGTCTGGCGGGCAATCTCCTCGATGATCGAGATCTTGTTGGCGATCTCCTTCATCGCGGATACGGCCTCCAGAACGCTCTTGCCGCTCTCCTGCGCATCCTTGGCGCTCTTGTTGGCGATCTTGTCGGTTTGCGAGGCGTTGTCGGCGTTCTGCTTGATGTTGGAGACCATCTCCTCCATCGAGGACGAAGCCTCTTCGGCCGCCGCCGCCTGCGCGCTGGCGCCCTTCGAGACCTGGATCGAGGCCGTCGAGATGGACTGCGAAGCCGCCGCCACCTCTCCGGCAATCCCCCGGATATCGGAGACCGTCTTTGTCAATCCGCTGACCATCGCAGCCAGCGCCTGCATCAGCTTGTCCTGCGCGGAGCGGTCGTGCAGCTCCACTGTCAGGTTGCCGTTCGCTACCTCCTCGGCCGCCGTGGTGATGTCGTTCATGGCCACGATCAGCGTGTTCAGATTGTTCTTGATGTTGTTGAAGTCTCCGTAATAGGTGTCGGTGATCTGCGCGGGAATGTCGCCCCGGCTGATCTGCTCCACGTACTTGGCGGAGACATTCAGCGGGCCGATTACGGCGTCGAGAATGGCGTTCACGCCCTTGACGATTTCTGCGTAGGCTCCCTTGAACTGATCGTGCTTGCCGCGCTCGGTAAGCTTGCCGGCGTTCGAGGCCTCGGTCAAGCGCGCCAGTTCCTTATGCAGGTCCTGAAGAACCTGGGCAACATTGTTGATTGCCTGCTTCATCTTCTCGTGATCGCCCTTGTAGGTCTGCGCAATCAGTTCGTCGATCTTGCCGTTGGAGACCTGGATCAGAACGCGGTTGCCTTCACCGATGGGCAATAGGATCGCGTCCAGCATGGTGTTGACGCCGCGCACGATCTCCGCATACGCGCCCTGGAACTGCTCCGGCTTGCCGCGGTCGGAGAGCTGGCCCTCCTTCGAGGCATCGATAAGCCGCGCCAGTTCCTTTTGTAATCCCTGCAGGACATGAGCTACGTTATTGATGGCCTGCTTCATCTTTTCGTGGTCGCCCTTGTAGGTTTGCGTAATCAGTTCGTCGATCCTGCCGTTGGCAACCTGCGCCAGAATGCGATTGCCTTCGCCGATGGGCAGAAGAATCGCGTCCAGCATGGCGTTGACTCCGCGCACGATCTCGGCATACGCGCCCTGGAAGTTCTCCGGCTTGCCGCGGTCGGAGAGTTGCCCCTCCTTGGAAGCATCGATCAAACGGGCCATTTCCTTCTGTAGCCCCTGCAGAACTTGGGCTACGTTGTTAATCGCCTGCTTCATCTTTTCGTGATCGCCCTTGTAGGTCTGGGCAATCAGTTCGTCGATCCTGCCGTTGGCAACCTGCGCCAAGATGCGGTTGCCTTCGCCTATGGGCAGCAGAATCGCGTCCAGCATGGTGTTGACGCCGCGCACAATCTCCGCAAACGCGCCCTGGAATTGCTCCGGCTTGCCGCGGTCGGAGAGTTGCCCCTCCTTGGAGGCGTCGATCAGCCGCGCCATTTCCTTCTGAAGCCCTTGCAGCACGACGGCGACATTGTTGATTGCCTGCTTCATCTTCTCGTGATCGCCCTTGTAGGTCGCGGCGATCAGCTCGTCGATTTTGCCGTTGGATACTTGCGCCAGAATGCGATTGCCCTCGCCGATGGGCAGCAGAATCGCGTCCAGCATCTCGTTAACGCCCTGGATGATCTCGCGATGCGTGCCGTCAAAGAGGGTTGCTTTGCCGCGCTCGCTGAGACGGCCCTCTTTCGAGGCGTCCACCAGGCGCACCACCTCATTCAACACCAGTAACGAATCGTCATCTTCCGTCAGTTGTTTCTTCTCGCTCTCGCGTTCCCGGACCTCGTGTCCGTTCCCGCCGTTTCCGGAGACCGCGCCGCGCGGCTTCCGAGCTTCATTTACCAATGCAGTTGGCATGAAATCCGCCTCTTCCTTTCGCTGGAATCCGTTCTCTTCCATGGTTCGCTCCGTGGGGAGGAAGATGGAAGCGCGAGACTCAGCAGGTTAAATCGTTATTGGACGGGCGCTGGCGCTCGATCCAGCACCGACGATGGCTTAAATGGTTTTTTGCGGCGCGGCGCTCCTTCCCCGGAGGCCCCGCTTGACCGCCGCCGCAATCGCAGCCACGGAAGGCCCCGCGCGCACTCCGTGCGCGATGGCGCGCACCGCGTCCTGCGCCACCCGCTCCGGATCGAGAATCAGCGCTACCGTTCCGTCGCCCAGAATGGTTGCCCCGCTGACCACCTTCACGTGCCGGTAGAAGCGGCCCAGGTTCTTGATCACCGTCTGGCGGTTGCCCAGCACCTTATCCACGACAAAGCCGTAGCGGCCGGCCTCGGTCTGGACCACCATGATCTGCTCGATCTCCGGCCGCGCGTTGCGGATCACGAAGTGCTCGCGCAGGCGGATATAGGGAACGATCTCCCCGCGCACGTCGGCGATATGCTTGCCGTTGGCCCGTTCAATGTCCGCGCCGGTCAGCTCGACACACTCCAATACGTTGGCCAGCGGCAGCACAAAGAAGGCATCCCCGATGCTCACCAAAAGGCCGTCGATGATGGCCAGCGTCAGCGGCAGGCGCAGCGTTACCGTGGTTCCCTCGGCGGCCTTGCTGGCCACGTTGATGGAGCCGCGCAGGCTGTCCACCCGCTGCCGCACCACGTCCATGCCCACGCCGCGCCCGCTCACGTCGGTAACCTGCTTGGCCGTGGAAAAGCCGGGCTGGAAGAGCAGAGCGAAGATCTCGGCCTCGGTGAGTTCGGCGCCCGCGGCCACCAGGCCGCGCTCGATGGCGCGATTGCGCACCGCCTCGGCGTCGATGCCGCCGCCGTCGTCCGAGACCGCAATCAGCACGCTGGCCCCGGAGTGCTTCGCGGCGAGATGAATGGCCGCGGTGGGGCGCTTGCCGCGCGCGGCGCGCAATGCGGGCGGCTCGATGCCGTGATCCATGCTATTGCGGATCAGGTGCATCAGCGGATCGCTCAACTGATCGATCACCGTCTTGTCCAGTTCCGTATCCGCGCCCTCGATGGTCAGTTCGACATCTTTATGAAGATCGCGCGCCAGGTCGTGCACCAGGCGGCGGAACTTCTCGAAGGTGGCGCGAATGGGCATCATGCGGATGCTCATCGAGTTCTCGCGCAAGGACGAGGTCAGCCGCTCGACCTCCTCGGAGACGGCCGCGATCTCCGGATCGTCGCAGCGCGCGGCAATTTCGCTCAGCCGCGCCTGCACGGTCACTATCTCTCCCACCAGGTCCACAAACTGATCCAGCTTGGCAGCCGGCACGCGCAGGCTCGAGGCGTTGTCGGGCGTGTCGTAGGCGCGCCGGCCCGGCTTGGCGTTGCGCTTATCTTCCAGAGCCCGCGCCGTGATCTCGGCCTCGCTGGCGGGCCGAGTCTCCTCAAGAGCCGGCGCGGCGCCGGCGGCGGGTTCGATCGTGAGCTCGCAGGTATCTTCGACAAAGATGAAGACGTCGCGGATGGCCTCCGCGCCGGCGGCCGTGGCCAGCTCCATTTCCCAGCGCACGTAGCAACGCTCGGGATCGATTTCGCCGAGCGGAGGCACCGCGTCCAGGATGGCTTTTACCTTAAGCGCGCCCAACTGGCCGAGTTCGTTGACGAGGAGCGACGGCTTGGCGCCAAAGCGCATCAGATCCGGTCCCGGCGCAAAACGGATGCGCCAGCTCTCTATGGGGCCGGCCGCGGCCGCCGGCGGCTCCGGGACTGGCTGGCTCTTCTTTGCCGGCTTGGCGTCCTCTTCGATCGACGCCAGCTTGCGCACGCCCGCCAGAATGCCGGCGCAGACGGCCGGATCGGCCGGCGCAACGCCTTCCGCGCCCTCCTCCAGCATGGCGGCAATCTGATCGAGCGCGGCCAGCGTCAGGTCGATCAGCTCCGAGCCGATCTCCAGGCGCCCGTTGCGCACGTGGTCGTAGGCGGTTTCAAGATCGTGGGTGAAGGCGGCCATGCGCTCGAAGCCGAACATGGAGCCGGAACCCTTGATGGTGTGCAGTCCGCGGAAGATGCGGCCGATCAGTTCCTTATCGCCGCGGTTCTCATGCAGCGCAAGCAGCGCGGACTCGAGTTCGGTCAGAATCTCCCGCGCTTCCTCGCGGAAGGCGTGTTTGAATTGCTCGGCGTTGCCTGCAACCGCTTCCTTCATGGCTCGCACTTCATTCAGCTTCCGGCCCTTGAGTCCGTCGGCTTATCGCCCTGGTTCTTCGCCGGTTACTGCCCAGCGGCAAGTGGTTCGAGTCCCTGGTTCGCCAGAAGGCCCGCGATCTCTTCTGAGAGCCTTCCCGTAAACGCGAACTGCAATCCGGACCGTTTTGCCTCCCGCTGCGCGGCCCACAGCAACTGGTAGGCGCTGACATCGAGCTCGGAGACAGCCTCGGCGGAGACGCGGACGGCTTTTCCCGCCGCCATGGCCTCCAGAAGCGCGGCCTTCAGCTCGGCGGCAACCGAGATGTCAATGGCGCCCTCCAGCCGCAAGAGGCTCGCATCGTTGGCATGGTTCAGAGCTATTCCCATTCCTTCTCCCCGGCAGGATCCGCAAACATGTGAGGATTGGCATCGGGCACGATCGCGCCGGCTGCATCGGTTCGGAGAGCGGCGCTCGCACAGTCTTTCATCCCGGCATCCCGGCCTTCGGAAACACGGGACCTCAGAGTCATCGGCCACAACAGAGCAATTCGCGAGTGGCAAGCTGTGAAAATTGCATTAGAATTTCTTCAGAAGGACCGCCGTTTGGATTTGACACGAAACCACAAGACTCGATCCGATCAAACCCTCGGAAGACCGTCCGAAAAGAGCTCGGCGGTCGACCCGCCCTGAACCCATCTGCTGCATCCTTCGAAATATCGGGACGAGCGATTGTTGAACTCGCCATGAGGCATCGATCGGGGCATACGGAGGCCACCCCGGAAGAACCGGGATTGCGCCGAACGATCGAGTCACCCAGCGCCTCCCATTCGCGCCTCCGCTCAAAATCCCCCTCCTCACCTTTCTGCCGTCGGTCCCGGCGCGGCGAATAACTCAGCGGACGCCATGCTGCTTGAGCCATCGTCCGCTCTCTTTGTCTTCCTGCCGAACGTGAATGGATATCCAATCCCTGAGAAATCTCGCCAGTTGAACGATCACGTCCTTGTCGCACCGCTCGTGGCGGACAACATACTCTTTGATCGCGCTCGTCAGTTCCTGGTGCCTGGCGCGGTGCCGAGCCAGCTCTGGATACCCGGACGTTTCCAGCAGCGACTCCTCCACCGGCAGGTGGTTATGCGTGTAGTCCAAGAGCCTGCCGAGAATTGCGTCTATGACCTCCTCTGCCCTTCCCTTCAGCATCGCCGCATGAAGGTCGTTGAGCATTCCCATGACCGCGGCATGTCCGTCATCGATGGGCACTACGCCCACTAGATAACGGTTGCTGAGTGTCAATAGAGCCACAAGTTCACCTAGAGCGATTACGGCATATACAGCTTAGTAATCGTCATTTAAATCAAGATGATTAGTCCATATTTCAATTTAGTCGTAGACATTCATTCCAAGCTGCATTTAAATCGGCTAAGTCCGGCATTTTCCAGTGGCATAATAAACGTTGGTTTTGAAAGTCTGAGAGGTCTAAGTAGCGGACGAGAGCGTGGTCGTCTCATTGTCTTCGCGTCGTATCGGCGTGTCTTGTCCCCCGGCAAGAAAAGGGGCGAATGCGACCATATTCCCAGGATTTGCGGGACAGGGTGTTGCGGGCGCTGGAGCGCAAAGAGAGCCCCACCCAAATCGCCAAGCGGCTTGAGGTGAGCCGCGGCTACGTTTATCAGGTTCGCGACAGGTGGTTGAAGCAGGGGCGGCCTTCGAGTCTGCCCGTTGGCGGTTATCGGCGCTCCCGCCTCGCCGGGATGGATGTTTTACTGCGCGCATGGATCGAGGCTGAGCCAGATCTGACGTTGTCGCAAATCTGCGCGCGGCTGGCGAAAGAAGAAGGGATTCAGATCACGGTTTCAGGACTGTGGTATCGGCTGAGTAAGTGGTATCCCTTGCGGAAAAGAATCCGCGTACGTAAGTAAACAGAGCGCCGATGCGCGCCAGGCCTGCTCTTCCCAAAGCGGGCGCGAGCCCCGTTTCCCACCGTCGATTCGCACCGCCCCAGGTATGGATGCGCGGGAACACGGCCTGAACGCAGGTTTGCCAAGCGTTCTATTCCAGACCATGGTGTCTCAATTAGAACAACTCAATCGCGGGCAGGCTCTGCCCGCTGGCCGCCGCACCGCCCGACACGGCAAGATGAATCTCGGTCTGGCTGGCCATCCTGTAGCGGCCGAGATACGCGGCAAGCATCTCTTTAAAGGTCGTGTCGAGCCGGCCGTCCCAGGTGAGGGACTCCGACCTTTCGCATAGCGCGAGCAAATGGTCGCGCATCTCCTCAAGTGCTTCTTGCACGTGCTCCAGCCTCTGCCGCATCACATCCTGGAATTGGATGTGGCCCATGGCTTCGGACATCCCCCGGACGTTCTCCTTATAGTTCGCATCCAGCTCCGATATCACTTCAAGCAATAACTTTCCATTGTTGTCGAACTCCTGCTGCATCGTGGACAGATCGCTCACCAGATGAGTCATGATATCGGCCGACTCGTGCTGTTCGAGCGAGGTTTTTGCATCCGTCATTTCCTGATTCACCTTTTGCGCCGTTGAGTTGATTTTCGTCGCAATCTCCGCAGCCGCCCGAGTCGATTGCGCCGCCAGCGATCTAACCTCGCCGGCAACCACGGCAAAGCCGCGTCCGGCTTCGCCGGCCCGCGCCGCTTCAATCTCGGCATTCAGCGCCAGAAGGTTGGTCCGTTGAGCAATGCTGGCGATGATCTTGATCAACGGGGTCAGCCCAAGAACTTCATCGGCCATCATTTGGATGCGGTCGAAGTTGTCGCGAAGTTCGTTGATCTGCTCTTCCAGCTGCATTTGGACGGCCGCGACGATCTGCTTGTTGCCTTCCACTCGCACGCCCGTGCTCTCCGTCAGTTCATGCCCGCTTTTGATGGATTCCGAAATGCGCGCCATCTGCACTCTGGCCTTATCATTCAGAATGCTCATCTGCTCAATGGCAGAAACCACTTCACGCTCCGACTCGGCCAATGAATCGCGAATCTGGCCGTGCATGACATCGATATTCGGCCGGGAATCCCTCAGTTCACTCAACAATAGGGTGTGGTGGGAGAGCAAATTCAGCCGCTCGCAGCGTGTCATCTTCCCGACATCGCCGAAGTCGGCGGCTATAAGGAGAGAATGCCCCCAGCTAGCCGCCACGTGAGCCAGAATCGGTGTCAGACAGCAGACCAGCAACAGACCGGCTACGCTCGCGCGATAAGGAGTGAGAGCCGGCCCAAGAATCCGGCACAAACCCTGCCAGAAGATCATCAGGCTCACCAGCGCCAGAGATGCCGTGATCAGCAACCGGAAGCGAACGCTGCGAAGATGCCTATGGTCGCGGTCCTTCAGGCCTTGAATCTGCCCCGGACAGGGGCGATACCGGCTGACTTCATCCGCAGCAGAGTCCGACCTGGGGTTCCCCTTGCTCCCTGGCGCCATGGTTTACGCTCCCGGCAACACTTTTTTGATCACCGCCACCAGGTCGTTGCCGGAGACGGGCTTGACCAGCCAGCCGGTTGCGCCGGCAAGTTTGCCTTCATTCCTTTGGGCCAGTTCGCTCTCCGTGGTGAGAGTCAGAATGGGAATGAATCTCAATCCGGGCATGGTTCGAGTTTTTCTGATCAGTTCCATTCCACCCATGACCGGCATATTGACATCCGTCACAATCAGATCTGGCTTCAAACCGGCCTCAAGCTTATTCAGCGCCTCGCGGCCGTTGCCGGCCGACTCAACCTGAAAGCCGTTTAATGTCAGCGTCGATCTCAGACTCATCACCATGGTGACGGAGTCGTCGACAACCAGGATTGTTTTGGCCATGGTGGTCCCTGTGATTCCAATTCCTCAATCGGCCACAATGGCTCTTTACTTTAAGGAATGCGCCGCCTTCCGGGCCGTGCTGGATACGGCGCTCCTACCGTCTGGGTGACAAGCGCCACGGCGTAGTCCGTGGCCGATCTCCCGGGCAAGCTCCGCCGAACTCCTGCCGCGCACCCTCGCGCCCGCATCCACACTTCTCGATATCCTTGCGCCCGCGAGGCGCTATACTTCTGCCATCGCCCGAGCGGTGTTTCCCTGGTTGGTCTTTGGCTTCGATTTGCTTAGGATCTGGCCTCCGCTTCATGCCCTTGTTGAAACCCGGGCCCATTGAGTTACGTCGGTACAGAAGGCCGCGGGCGCAGAACCACTCCAGACGCGCCGCTTAAGCAACTTCGGCCACGAGGCGGGGTTGAGACCGCGGAGGCAAACGCGGCCAGCGGAGAAGCACGCACTATGATTCTTGTTCCAATAGAATTATCAACTTAAGTGAACCCGATCCGCAGCGATGAAACATAGATGGATCATCGTTGTAAGCGGTTTATTTTCAATGTTTGATTCCCTTGGCGTACGATTCTCCCCGTTTTCTGAAACGACTCCGGGCCGTGCGTAGAGATTCTGAGGATCCCGTGGGGCTTGTTGTTTCCCCCGGGATTCGCTCTCTGACGCCCTAGGCCCCCTATCCAACTTTGAACGCACCCACCAGGCCAGTCAGTTCGTTGGCCAGTGAGGACAGTTGCTGGCAAGCCTTCACTGATTGCTGTGAACTGGCCGCCGTCCGCGCGATAATCGAGGCGATCTCGCTCACGTTAGTGCTCACCGATTGCGTGGAATACGACTGCTCTGTCGCCGCGGCGGCGATCTGCGTCACCATCTTCTGCACCGACTCCGAGCCGTGGATGATGCTGGTCAGCGCCTCGCCCGCCGAGCGCGCAGAATCCACGCCGCTTTGCACATGGCTCATGCTGGAGCGCATCGCCTCGACGGCCTCACCCGTGCCCTGCTGAATGGACCGCACCGTCTTGTCGATTTCCTTGGTGGCGGCGCTGGTACGCTCGGCCAGACGCCCCACCTCGCCGGCAACTACCGCGAAACCGCGTCCTTGTTCGCCGGCCCGCGCCGCCTCGATAGCTGCATTCAGCGCCAGAAGGTTGGTTTGTCCGGCAATATCGTTGATCACCTTGACGATCTTCCCAATGGCGGCGCTGGACTTGCCCAGTTCCTCGATCCGGGATGAAGTTTCCTGGTTCGATATGAGCAGTTCCCCGATGGTTTGAACAGTAGTTTGAACTGTCTTGCCACCGGCATGCGCGCTCTCTGCTGCATTACGAGCATCCACAGCGGCATTCTGGGTTGTTTGGCTGATCTCCTGGATAGCCGAGGACATCTCGCTCATGGTTGCACTGATGCGGGCCGCCTGCTCCTGCTGCTGCGCGGACTGCGTAGCTGTCTCGCGAGCCGTCTGAGCCAGTTCCGTGGCGGCCGCGCCGAGGGTGCTCGCGTGTTCGGCCACGCGGCGGATGATGTCCTCCACTCGTCCAATGAAGACATTGAACCAAATGCCCACCTCGTCGATCTCATTGTGTCCCTTTACCTCGACGCGACGAGTCAGATCGCCCTCGCCCTCGGCGATGTCTTGCATGCGCAACGCCAGCAAGTGCAAAGGCCGCACCACTTTCGACTGCACCACCCACCAGGCCGCAGCGCAACTGAGCACGGCGAAGACCAGCATGATCAGTCCAGTAACCCGGCTGCGCACAGACCATGCGTCCACTGAGTCAAATTGAGTTTGAATGCTGGCGGAGATGGTCTTGTCAAACTGGACCATGGAGTCGGTCAGCGCCTTGTTGTCCTTGCCCAGAGCGCCCACCTGGGCCATCATGTCGTCGCTAGGTCCGCCCGTGGCCGCCAAAATCGCCGTATAGGTGTCGTGATCGCGTGACCGTATCGAGGAAAATTGGGCCAGCAGGCCGTCAGCCTGGTGACTCAGTTCAGGCGACGTAGCGAGCGATGCCTTCACTGCGTCGAGCGCGGCGGCCGTAGCCTCTGCATCCTTCTCCGCGCCCTTCAGCGAGGCCGAATCCTGCAGCACCACGGCATCCCCATAGTGCTTTTTCATCCGCTCGAAGGACGTCTCCGTCTCCTGCATCCGCAAAGCCGCGGGGAACAGCGAAGAGGAAATCTGCGACATCCGGCCGTGCGTGGCGGTGGACGAAAGCTGCACCATCGCCAGCAACACCAGATAGCCGACAGCCAGTACGGCTAGGATGCCGAGAATTCTCGTCTTGATCTTCATCTGCCCAAACATAGGGTCACCTTACAACCAGCACTTTGACGCCCTCATGAGGGGTTGCCTTGCCGATGTAGCCGATGGCGCCGGCGTTATGCGCGACGAACTCGACCACCGCCGCGTCCGTCTCCAGGCTCTTGGGCATGGATGCCTGTCCGGAAAAGACCAGGCTGCGCCAGCCCGCGCGGTATGCCGTGTCGTTTTTGCCGATGTAGGCCTGCAAAAACTCCTCATGCACCGTGCCGGCCTTGAGCAGAATGGGCACCACGTTGCCTCCGCCAGGCAGCGCCGTCGACGCGCCGGTGAACACATCGCGCAAATCGCTCTTGCTGATTTCGGTCGCCTTCACACCTGGGTTGGCGATCACAATGACCTGAGCCTGCGCGCTGACAGCGAAGATGGACGCGGCAACCAGGAGCAGAATTACAAACAGTAGCTTTTTCATTTGAATGTTCTCCTTTCGTCCGCGTTAGAAGCTCACGCCGATTTTCAGAATCGTAAGGCGAGTGTTGGTCTGCAATCCGGTTGGCAGGCTGGCTGTCGGAGGGTTCGTCGTCATGTCGTAACCCACCAGTGTGCCGTCGATGAAGTGCTGCTCGACCTTGGCGTAAAGGAATTGGCTGAAGTCGTAGTGTGCGTTGATCGCCCAATCCTTAAAGTAACGCGCTGGCCCCAAAGCCGCCTGACGATCGAACGACTGGGTGTCATAGACTCCTGCCGTCAGTTTACCGGTCACTTTATAACTGACCATTCCATACCAGGATTGCTGGTCAAGGCCTTCAGACTCGGCGAAAAGACCCGGAACCGCAATCGTAACGGAGGCCGGCAGTCGCCCATGCTCGGCGGCCACCATCCATTTGTCCTTCTCATACTTGGCAAAGAAATAAGGAGTGTAGAGCTTCTTTATCGTTTCTGTCCCCGGAAATGGTATGGGAACGCCTTGCACCGTGTAGGTGTAAACGATGGGGGCGCCCCACACGTTGTCTCTGGAATCCGAGGCTCCGATCATCAGGCCCTTGAGCGGAGTCCTCCAGTGTAGCGCGGCTCCGGTTGTCACACCGCCCAGGCCGTTGGGCAGGGTAATGCCGCTCTCGGTCTGATTCAGGAAGTAGCCATCGGTGCCTGGAAGCACTCGCTCGCCGCCCCAGCCTCGATAGTCCAGCTTGCCGCCGCTGGCGCCCAGCTTGAATGTGCCGTACACCACGCCGCCGTAATGCGCGAGCAAAGAGTTGCGGCTCATCAGCGGGTAAATGCTCTGCGGCAGCAAGGCCCAGATGTACGAGGGATCGATGTCCTGCACGTCGTTGAACAGAGCCGAGGGCGTCTTGACCTTGCCGAAGCGCACGCCGAGTCTATCGTCGGCCTTGTAGTCGGCCGCGGCCCAGTCCAGAACGATGGCGTTGCCCAGGTTGCCCAGCAGGAAGTAGCGCGCCTGCACGCCGATGCGTAGCTTGGGGGTGGGTTGCGAGGTGAGGTTCACCACCGCCTCGGTCCACGCCGGGCTGCCGTTGCTCGAGTTGGTCGTGAACATGTTGTTCTGCGTCGTGTAAAGAAAACCCTGCGTCGCATAGCCGTGGATCTGAATGTTCAGATCTTCCAGGCTCTGCGCAATCGCGGGGGCTGCCCCTAGTATCAGCGCCATGGCGCCAACCAACAGTCGTTTCATCGCTTTCTCCTTTGTCGTTTTACTCAGTGAATCTCACTGGCCGCATACGCCTGCCACACGTTGGCCGAGGTCTGTTTGAACGCACGCCGCTCCTATCGGCGGCATTCCCGATGACTTTAGGTTGGGCATGGATGCAAGGCGCAGGAGTGCGCCAAATCAACTTCAGCGAAGTCGGCAACGGGAGTGTTCGATTACGGGAAAGTGAGCGGCCTCACGCGCCGGGCCACGCCGCCGGTCTTCCACGCCGTCGCGCCGCCGCCGCGCGGGCGCGAGGATCAGTTGCCCGATCCCGCCGCGCAGACACAATACCTGCATTACGACACCAACAACAGGCGCCTGCGCTACGCCTCCGACATCCGGAGGGAGGAGCTGCTCGATCACGATGGCGACGTCTCGGTGAACATTGCGCTGGCGCAATTCCGGCCCTCCAACGCAGAGCCCAATCTGCATCCCTCGCAGTTGCGCATCGACACCACGCAGATTCATCCCATCATGGGAATCGTCTCGCCGCTGGCATGGTCGGCCATCGCCTCGCTCAATCCCAACAAGGCGGGACAGGTGTCCATGGACCAGCTCGGCTTCAAATCGCCGCAGGCCACGCAGGGCACCAACAGGATTCTGCTCACCGGCGGCACAGGAAAGATGGCCCTCAACTGCTCCAAGGCCCCGGCCGCGTCGTTCTTCGTCAAGGCCTTGAACGTCATGATTCAGGGCGCAAAAATCGCGGCCCCCGTCGTCAGCCTTCCCGTCATCAGCGTTCCCGCGCTCAGCTCCTTCACTGAGATGTTGAGCTACTGGGAAGACCGCACGCGCTTTGTCATGGCCGGCAACCTGACCACCACCGTGGCCACGCAGCAGGCCATGGACGATCCCGACCGCGAACCCGGCTATATTGGCCTCGCCTCCGGAGAATACCTCATGGTTCCCCAGAGGCACGCGGACGAACTGTCCAAGGCTCTGCCCAACCTGGACCTGGTGCAGGGCTACCTGGTGGCGAAGGATGCCGACCCCAACCTGCCGCTTGCCGAGCGCGCGCAAAGCGCAGTGCCCGGCATTACCTACGCAACGATGAGAGTCAGCGTGCAGCCGGCGCAGTCCGTCCAGGGCAGGCCCTCTTCTTCTTCGTCGTCGGACGATAGCACTGACTGCCCGGCCACCAAGAAGAGCACCACCAGCACCAGCACCAGCACCAAGAAGAATTGATGCCGCAAAATTCGGGCCACCAGGGCTTTGAAACTGCGGAGCCCGCTTCCTCTCCGCAATCCAGCCTCGGCTACGCCCATCCGTATTACTGGGCGCCCTTCGTCCTCATCGGCAACTACCAATAATGAAAAGATAGGAATGCGGGCTACGCGAGCAGCTTCTTCGCCACCTTCACGTACAACTCCACCGCCTCCAGCAGCTCTTTTTTCGCCAGCTTCTCAAAAGGCGTGTGCGCCACGAAAATGCTCCCCGGGCCAAGCAGCAAAGGCTCGCCCCAGTTCGAGAGCTGCGGAATGTCGGTGGTGAATTTCACGATCACGGTGGGCAGTCCCTCCACCGCGCGCAGCCGCACAAAGGGAATCTCCAGCGTGAACTCCACCTCTGCCAATCCCGCCGCCGCTTCCGTGAGCGCCTTGCGCACCGGCGCCGAGTCGCCCACCAGCCGCACCAGCACCTGCGCCTCGGCCTTTTCGGCAATCACATTGGGCGCGTGTCCGCCCTGAATCTGCCCAATGTTCAAGGTGCTCGGCCCCACGTCTTCGCTCACCGGCAGTTCCAGCTTGAGCAGCTTTGCCATCACCTCGACCAGCTTGTGCACGGCGCTCTCGCCCAGCTCGGGATAGGCCGAGTGTCCCATCTTGCCCGTCGAGCGAAACACCGTGCGCAATGCGCCCTTGGACGCGAGCGCCAGCTTGTTGTCCGTCGGTTCGCCGTTAATCAGGTAGCGGCTGCCCTTGGGCTTCAGATTCGCGGCCTTCGCGCCTGCCGAATCGCGCTCTTCGCCCGACACAAATAACACGCCAATCCGAAGCCCCGCCGTCCGCAGGACTTCGGCGGCGGCAACTTGGGCTGCGATGATCCCCTTGGCGTCGGAAACCCCGCGCCCGTACATGAACTCCGCATCCTCGCTGAACGGGACGTACGGCGGTACCGTGTCCATGTGCGTGGAAAAAACCAGATCCGGTTTCTGCCCTCTTGGCCCGCCGTACACGTTCCATCGCAGCCCTGCTTTGGCGCTCTCGGGCGGCTGCGGCACGGCAGTTTTCTCCACCTCCCAACCCCGCCGGCCGAGAAATCCGGCGAGAAAATCTCCCACCTCTCCCTCGTGGTAGGTCGTTGATTCAATTTCGCATAACTGGCGTGTCAGCGCGATCGGGTCAAGAGGAGTGCGTGCGGAAGCATCGTTCGTCATGATGTTGCCAGAATACCGCAGTCACCTCTGCGGTTACGCGCGATGCGGCTTCGACGCTCCACCACTGGCCCTCCGCCCCAAACGGCGTAAAATGAAGAGTGGCATGAGCGCGACTACCGCACCCCTACAAGTTGAAACCCATCGGGAAGGTCCGGCCTTTTCTGCTCTGAAGAGTGCGCCCTCCCCGGCAGCCATGCGCAGCCTTACGCTTGCCGGATGGTTGAAGGAGCAGTTGCCATGACGCCGGCCAGCGAGATCGCTCTCGAATCGCAGCATGCCACGGCGACCGGGATCTTTACCGGCGCGCTCAAGTCATGCGACATCGCGTCCGCCTTCGACCGCCGCCTGCAATTCGACGGTCACTTTCTATATCGTCTTCTCCCCGACGGCAGCGGCCCCGCCACCATCGATCTCTCCACGTTCAAGCGCGTCTTCGTGATTGCGCTGGGCAAAGCCGCCGCTCCCATGCTGGAAACTCTTTTGAGCCGCATGAAGCGCCGCAAGGGGCTGCGCGGCATCTGCGCCTCCAACCAGTTACCCGCCAGGCGCAACTGGCGCTTCCGCTACTTTGAGAGCGGCCATCCCCTGCCCAACGAAGATTCCTTCGCCGCCGCACGCGCCGCGCTCGCTCTGCTGCGCAAAGCGCGCAAGGATACGATCGTATTCTTCCTCATCTCCGGCGGCGGCTCGGCCCTCTTCGAACTGCCCCTCGATGCGTGCGTCACGCTTGAAGACACGATCGCGTTCAACCAGTTGCTGCTGGCCTCGGGCGCGCCCATCAACGAGGTCAATACCCTGCGCAAGCATTTCTCGGCCGTCAAAGGCGGCCGCCTGGCGATGGCCGCGCCCGATGCCACCAAGGTGAGCCTCCTGCTCCCCGACGTGCCTCTGCGCACGCTCGACGCGCTCTCCTCCGGTCCCACTTCGCCCGACCACTCCACCGTCGCCGATGTGCGCGAACTCATCGCAAAATACCATCTCGACGAAAAGCTTCCCGCCTCGATCCGCGCGTTCTTCGAGCGTGAAGACTTGCCCGAGTCGCCCGGCAACAAGACCTGGCGGGTTACGTTCCTCCCGCACAAGATGCCATGGACCGATGCCCCGCGTCCGCGTTCTATGACTTCGGCAGGAAACATGAGCGGTGAGAGCGAGGCCTTCCAGAATTCCGTCTACGAGATTCTGCTCTCCAGCCACGATCTGGTGGAAAGCGCGCGCACTCTGGCGCAGCAAGCCGGCTACCACGTCATCGTCGACAACGGCTGCGACGATTGGGATTACGCCGATGCCGCCCGCTACCTGCTGGAGCGCTTCCACAACCATCGCGCCAGGCACGCGCGCCTCTGTCTTGTCTCCGTGGGCGAAGTCACCGTGACGCTCAACCGCACGCCCGGCGCGGGCGGCCGCAATCAGCAGTTCGCCCTTGCCTGCGCTCTCGATCTCGCCAAGTATCCCGGCGCGCATCTCACCGTGCTCAGCGCCGGCTCCGACGGCATCGACGGCAACACGCAAGCGGCCGGCGCCATCGCCGACCCCACCACCGTGGCCCGCGCCCGCGCCTTCGGCTTCGACCCCGAAGAGTCGCTCGCCGAGTTCAATGCCTGTACGCTCTTCACAGCCATCGGCGATTCCGTCGTGACTGGACCCACCGGCCACAACCTCCGCGACCTGCGCCTGCTGATCTCGGAAAACGATGAGCTTCTTTAGGTGGGATCAGGCTAACTCGCCGACTTGCCGACTCGCTCCCTTGCTCCCTTGCTCTATCAATCTCCGGTGGAAAACCTCAGAAACTTTTTCCGAGCGCGTACCCACTCCTTGCATTACGATGAGTGGGTGCCTCGAAGATCCTCCCGCAAGGCCGCCGGCAAACTACCCGACATTCGCGCCGTTGCCGCTGCGGCCAGAGTCTCCATCGCTACGGTCTCTCGCACCGTCAACGGTTCTCCGCTGGTCAGCGACCGTCTCAAGAAGCGTGTCTGGCAAGCCATCAAGCAGCTCAACTATCTGCCCAACACCCACGCGCGCACTCTTGTCTCCGGCCGCAGCCGGCTGCTCGGCATCATTGTTGAAAATATTACCAACCCCTTCTTCCCCGAGCTGATTCGGAGCTTCGAGGAGATCGCCGTGGCGCACGGTTACGAAATCCTGGTCAGCTCCACCAACAGCGATCCCGCCGTCCTGGCCACATGCGCCCGCCGCATGTTGGAGCGCAAGGTGGACGGCGTGGCCGTGATGACCTTCGGCGAAGAGGAACCCGTGCTCGACCAGATCGTCCACGGCGGCATTCCCA
>Ga0326727_10014298_pt1 | contig 17344 bp, 16 predicted proteins | sample MB2enrmetagenome_FD_207643 | JGI IMG/M metagenome (GOLD analysis project Ga0326727, IMG submission 207643) | Lab enriched peat soil microbial communities from McLean, Ithaca, NY, United States - MB29MY | ecosystem: Environmental > Terrestrial > Soil > Wetlands > Peat | place: USA: New York...
AACACGCTGCTGTCCTCGTACTGTATGCCGAAAGCCTGATGGATGGTGTGGATGTTGGCCATGAGGTTGGCGTGACTGAGCATGACGCCCTTGGGCCGGCTGGTCGAGCCGGAGGTGTACTGGAGCATGGCAAGCATGTCCGGGGCGATGGCCGGTTCTTGCCAGCGCTTGGCCAAGGCATCGGGAATCTCGTCGGTGGCGAGCCACGAGAGCTGGGAGGAAGTGGCCGCTTGACCGCTATTTTCCGCTTCCATTCTGGCCTGGAACTGAGCCGCGCCCGAGGTGTTGCTCAGGGCGATGCGTGCCCCGGCATCGGCGGCGACGGCCTGGAAGCGCTCAAGTATGCGGTGGCGATGCGGCGGGTAGGTCGGCACCGCTACGCAACCGGCGTACAGGCAGCCGAAGAAAGCCGTAATGAAGTCGAGGCCGGGCGGATAGACCAGCAGCACGCACTGGCCAGCAAAGCCCATGTCCTGCAAGCGAACCGCGATGGTTCGGGCTCGCCGATCGAGCTGGGCGTAGGTCAGACTGGCGTGATCGCCCTGGCCGTCGAGCAGATGGACGAAGGCCGGTTGCCGCGGGCGTTCCTCGGCGTGGCGGCGCAGCGCGTGGATCAGGTGGCCGGAAAGCTGATGCGGACTAACGTGGTTTTGAGTGTGAACCGACATAATGCCGGGTTTCCCAGATAACTTCGGCCCACGCCCGGCGCGGGTCCAATCGTTTATAACTCCGGCCAAGTTCGTTCTCAAGGACTTTGTCCGCGCCCGGTCATGGCCGTGCCGGGAAAATCCGGGTTGAGAGTAGTCAGAGTCGCCCGTAAAATGGGGACGACTCTGGAGGCGCACTAATGCTCAAACGACGCGTGGTCATAGTCCCACTTGAACCACCCCTCAAACGGTACATATGACCCCGATTATGTCGAACAATCCTGTCAATGCCAGAACTATTCTAATCCCAGTAAAAAGATGGCCTAATGCCCATTCGTTTCCTTCTGACGCACACAGGCTTAGCCAACTCAATGCGAAAGCCGCAAGTATCGGAATGAGCGTGGCGCGGGCAAACCAGCGATATCGCTCTCCGCGTCTGGTTTCATAAGAAGCAGCTTTTGCAAGCAGAAACCCAGAGAAAATCAGCAGGAGCCCAGCAAGAGCTATCCCACTGAAAATCGCTACGAGAGTCGTATCACGCTCTACCAAAGTACGAGGACTATATCACGAAAAATCAAATCAAGTGTAAAGACCCCACTACCGGTTTCTCCAGTTGCCCATATACTTCATGATTCTGCCCCGGTAAGAGAGCGCAAGAAAAAACGACCTCGTCGTAGTGCCCGATTCCAAGTATTATGGACTCCCTGTGACCGAACCCAAAAAGGTCAAACTCGGTTTTTTCCTCACCGGCAGCATCGTTGTTGCCGCCGCGGCCCTGTTATCATTCGGCTGGCTGGCGGAAGAGGTGCTCCAATCAGAGACGCAGACATTCGATGATGCCGTGCGGGCAGCAATCCACCGACTCGCTTCGCCGGCAATGACCAGCGCGATGCAAGTTTTTTCATTTCTCGGTTCGGGAATATTCCTGGTGGCGCTGAGTCTCCTCACGATTGTAATATTTTTATACATCCATCGCCCTCGAGCGGCTCATTTGATGGGCATTACCATGGCGGGTACGGTCGCTCTTGATCTGGTGTTGAAGCACGCATTCCACCGTGGTCGTCCCGTCCCCTTTTTCGGGACGGCCCCAAGATCGTATAGTTTTCCGAGCGGCCATGCTTTCGGATCGCTTTGTTTCTATGGGGTGTTGGCAGGAATTCTTTCCGCGCACGCTCCAACGCCGAGAGCACGATTGTTTATCTGGACATGCGCTGCACTGCTTGTCGGGCTTATCGGATTTTCGCGCATTTATCTAGGAGTGCACTACCCGAGCGATGTCGTAGGCGGCTATTGCGCTGCCCTTGTTTGGGTGGGAGCGATTGGTATTCTGAACCATGTTCTTAACAACCGCGCGGGGTGAGGAATCGAAGCCCCGGCGAACGGCGCTACTCACTCCTGCGTTTGGACGGATCTGGCAGGTCGCCCGTTCCCGTAATTTCGAATTAACCTGCACCGCCTTTGTATGCCGAGGTGATTTGCTCGTCAGTTCAATAGTGCTCTGACATGTGGTCGAAATTGCTCAGACAGAGGGGAAGCCTCGGCTTAAAGTCATCTTGGTCGTGAGCCCAACACACTTTTTAAGAGCGGGAATTCCGATTTGCCGATCAAGTTGTATTCGAATGCGTTTTCTGCACCAGACCCGGACCCCGTGCAACAACTATGATGGTCAGATGAGCGCCGATCCGCGTCATGAGAAGCTCGTCCGGGCTTGGACCTGGCGCCTCGTTCGGTTTGTATTGTCGGCAATGCTGCTTTGCCAGGCGCACTCCTATGCGCAATTAGGACCGCAGCCGCCATGCGGTAAGGAAGCCGTTCCGCCCTATCCTGGTCTGGATGATTCGGCCATCGTGAAGTCATGGAGCAAGTCTGATTTCGGCCGCGACTGGAGACCGCCCGCGTGCACCGGCTGGGCTGCGGTGGGCTTTACAACGTTGGTAACCACGGTCGCGCGATTTCGTTATACCTCGGGAGCTGAGGGCTTGCTTCGCCACATCGGGGCAATTTCAGAACTCGCGGGCATGCGCTACTGGTCGACCACTCAGAAGCAGTGGCAAACACTAATTGTGGACGCCTACGCTCTGACCGGCTCGCAGACTGGTCAACGTCGCGGAGACTTTTTACCCGATGAGATGAAGGAAGGCACGGTACTCTACTATGAACAGGTCGATAACCGTTCTGGCAAAGAGGTCTACCGAATGCATATTGCTGAGGCTTCGGCGGACCGGCTCGTCATGGATGTCGAGAATGTCAGCACGATTAGCTATCTCTTCGTGCCGCTCTTCCACCCGGGTGAGATGCAGTCGATCTACTTTCTGGATCGCGAATCGGAAAACGTCTGGCGATGCTACAGCATCGCGCGTACAGGAAAGAACGCGAACCGGCTGATCACGGGAAATGAGTCTTCCACGGTCAACCGGGCCGTTGCGTTCTATCGCTACCTAGTCGGAATTCCCACCGACCAGGAGCCGCCGGCGGCGCGATGAAGGCAGGAGTTTGTAGCTCCCGCAGCTTTCGCGCGTCTCGGTGCTTCGCCGGACTGACGAGACAATGGAAAAATCAACCACTGCGGGTTGTTCGGTTTCTCAGGCTACTGCTTTTTTTCTGGGTCGCTGCTATCGCTGTGGGCAGAGACAGCTTTCTTGACTCCCTTGCCGACTTTCTTGCCCCCCTTGCCCACACCCTCACCCAAATCCTTGCCTGCCGCGATGGGTTTGCCTTGCTTCGTCTCGTGGCCGACTCCTTCGCCACCCCTTCCCAGTTTGGTCAAACAACTCGTCCGGTCATGCGACCGCCGGATGTTCAACATTGATGAGATCCCGGCGTTTGCCGAGCTAACGTCTGCGGAAATCACTACTGTCCTGACGCACAATCCCCGACCAGAGCCGTATCTGGCATGCCAGGCTCAGGATTCCTGATACCAAAATCACTTCCCTTTTCCCCGAAGCCAGCCGCCACCACTCCCACTCCCGTGCCCCGCCGATTCCCTCAACAGGTCATCCAGCAAGGCGAGCAAACACACATTCCCACAACTTGATATCCGTCGAGTCCGCGCGTCTCGCGAATCCCCAGGCCTTCGCTCTCCTCGCCCGATCCTCTCCACGAGGGCCACGTGAGCCCGACCCTTACGTACTGCCCCCCTGATGCCCCCAAAATACCCCGATCGGCATCAGAACCCGCCACCAGGACCAGCGCACCGCCAGCGTCACCTTCAAAACCGCCCGTACCAGGCTCAGCAATCCAGACAGGTACAATCCCGTCGCCTGGTTCTGCCGCCCCACCTTATGCCGCCTCCTGCTCATAGTCCTTGAGCAGCCCTCCTAATCGCTCTTGGCATCGAACCATCCCACGCAGGGAAGATGCCGGCGGAGTTGGTCGAGGAAAGAGCAGCTTATTGCCTTTGCCCTGATGATTTCTTTCGGCGTGGTAATGCTCTCGGAATTGGGTTAGCGCTCTCCTCAAGGAAGCTTCCCCGAACAAGATCAACTTGGATAGGCACTCCTCTTTGACCGATCGCACCCAGCGTTCCGCAAAAGCGTTCAAGTTCGGGCTACGCGCAGGAAGTCGCAGGCACTTCACCCCTCCTGCGGCCAGCGTCTTCCGGAATTCCGCGCCGAACTTCGAGTCGCGGTCGTGAAGCACGTACCGCTGTTGGCGCAGACACCCGCATGCCTCGTGCGTCGCGTTACGACCCATTTGCGTCATCCACCGCCAAGCTTACGCGTCGGGTCTCCAGCTGGAGGAAGAACAGGACGTAATAGGTGGCCAGACCTCGCCAAGTAAGCACTTCAACGGTGAAGAAGTCGACGCCCGCCAACACGGCCAGGTGGGCGGAAATGAACTCCTTCCAGGTGGTCTTCTGGCGCCGCTTCGGTGCCGGTGCGATGCCATACCGCCTGAGCACGTTCGCCACCGTCTGATCCGACACCCGATGGCCGAGGTTGGCCAGGGCTCCCACGATCCGATCGTATCCCCAGCCGGAGTTCTCTCTGGCCAATACGTACGATCAGGGCCTCGGTTTTGCCATCAATGGGCGGTCGGCCCGGATAGGAACGGCGTTTGGATCCGTCGAACTTGCGGGCGATCAGCCGCCGGTACCACGCCAGGATCGTGTCGGGCTGGGCGATGCCGGCCACCTGTTCCAGCCCCCGACGGCCGAGTCTCTTGCCGATTTCAGCCAGTGTGGATCTCTCCGGATCGGACAGCCTCGGACGGACGGGAAGGTGTGATCGCAAGATCCGGTTCTCGGCAGCCAGGTATTCGTTTTGCAAGAGCAACTGCTGGTTTACCAGACCCGTTACATACGCCAACAACCGTGCCCATTTTTCTTGCATGGTGACCGTACATCATATGTGATCTGGCACTGAATCGTCCGGTCGAATATTTTGACCGGGGGCATGGTCCGGCGCATTATCTGGTGGTCACGCTCAAGCCGGGCAAAACGGAGCAGATCCTTTTGTCGGAGGAGATGTTGCCGGTGGCCCGGCAATTCCTGGACAACTATAAACGCTGGTGGACGGCCTTGGAGAAGGTCTCGACGCTGAACCGGCGTCTGCTGCGGCTGTGGGTAGCGGGGTTGGCAGAACCGGGGAAATCACCCCACCGTCCGGCCGTCTAAAGAGGGAGCCGGGGCACGGGCGGGGGATAGTTTACGGCATCTGACATTTATAAGGTGGTCAGAGTAACTCCACGGCATCAGGAGCGTATCCTATGGCCCCCGGGAGCATGCGGCAGATGCGCAGCTATGCGGTCAAGGTGTTTGCCAAGGATGACCGGCGGGGACGGATGACCGACGGGCGGCGCGACCCGACCCTGCCGCTGTCGGCGGTGCTGGCGACTTGGCAGGGGGGATTGATCCGTCGGACGCCCTCGACGGAACCGATCGGGGATCTGCTCTTGGACCGCCGTTGGCGGGCGCGGCTGGGCCTGAAACTGGAAGGGGGAGGCAGTGCGGACCGGGCGGCCGAGGTTCTGGATAGCTTGGCGGTGGAGGAATGGAACGAGGTGATGATCCAGGACTTCTTCCTCGCCCGCCGGGCCGGGGTCCTGACGGACGAGGGTCAGGATGGGAAACGCTGCGCCGCCTTGGACCTCAACGAGCTGTTTAATAGTGAAAAGATTCACTGCCCGCAGTGTCCGGTGCGGGAGAAAACGGTCCACGATGAGCAGGGGGAAAAGCGCAGCGTCCAGGAGTATTACCACCCAGCGGTGGCCTTGGTCTGGATCAGTGGGCCGATCCCGTTCGTCCTCGGAGGGGAGTTGCTGGCTCCCGGGGAGGGAGAGTTGAGGGCCGCGCTGCAGCTTCTGGAAAGGCTTCTGCCCCGCTTGCGCAAGAGTCTGGATCTGATCCTGGGGGACGCTCGGTATGGTTGCCGGCCCTTTTTCAAAACCGTCTGCGGAGCAGGCCTGGAGGGCTTGGCCATCAGCTCCGGGGAGACCGAGAGGTGACGAGATCGATTTATTGAGGAAGACCGATCCTCCGCGGACGGTTCCCGGAATCGAGGTCGCCGGGTGGGAGATGGAAAGCGAGGCTGGGAGTCAGGACTTAAAGCGCCCGCTCCGGGTCATTCACTGTGCGCGCCGCTATGCGGCTCCCCCCGGGAAGCATGAACGTCAGCAACGGCGGGTGGTGACCTCGGTGCCGGTCGAGATCCTTCCCGCCGGGCAGGGAGGGAAGGTGGGACGATCCCGCTGGAGAATCGAAAAGGGAACCTTCAACGTGTTGACCCGCGATTACTCCCTCACGCACAACTACCATCATTCGGTGGCCGCCCTCGTCGCCCTGCTGGCGATGCGCTCGTTCGCCTGCTTCTTGGCGCAGGCTTACTGGCGCTACGCTACGGGGCGCTCTCCCCGCGCACCTGCCAGATTCGTGCAGTGGTTTCAACCGATTCTCATCGAGGACTGGGTCCGTTACCTGGATCAAGCCTTGCTCCCCGACCGGCCGCCCGGCTAGGGCCATCCCTTGGGGTGCCTTACTGACCCACCGATCGCCGGACCTGCGGGCGAGGACTGGCCCTCGCTACCCAACCAGCCCGGACCCCGCTTCCCCGAAAGGAGATGTACCGCCTGTTTAGCATTCTTCCGGTGCAGGCACGGACAAATCTCCTAAGAAAGATGGAGGGGTATTTGGGAGCCGCGCTGCTTCTTTGCGGGTTTACCGGCGTCGCTCTGCCTCAGATTTCCCAGCCATCGCCCGAATTCACCCAGGCCGAGTCTTACCTCCAGCAGCGGCAGTATGATCGCGCCATAGCGCTCCTCCAGGAAGTTCTGGAGGCGTCCCCCAATGACCCCATGGCTCACAATTTGATGGGGATTGCACTCACCTCGTTGGGAAAGCCGGAAGAAGGGAACGCTCACTTCCAGTCTGCCCTCAGGTCGAATCCCGAGTTCATTCCTGCCTTGAAAAACCTGGCCCTTAACGAGCTGGCCTTGAACCGCCTGGAAGAGGCTCGCAGCCACTTTGAACAAGTTCTGAAGCGCGCGCCGCAGGACCCGGTGGCCCATCTCTCCCTGGGGGAGATCCATTACGCCAAGCGCGAATTCGGCCCGGCGGTGGACGAGTACCTCAGGAGCGCGGGTCTGGTTGAGAGGGACCCGCGCAAGGTCTTGCGGTTCGCCCGAAGTTGCTTCCAGTCAAACCAGGGGGCAAGGGCTGTAGAGGCCTTGGAACACCTGGGCCTGGAGGCCGACGGCCAAACCCATTTCCAGGCCGGATTGATGCTGGCCCAACTGGAAAAATACTCTTCCGCCGCCCGCCAATTTGAGCTGGCCAAGAAGGACTACCCGGACCCGTATGAAGTGGGGTTCAACCTGACGCTCGCTTACGTGAGCAGCCTGAACTATCCCGCCGCGATTCAAGCAGCGCAGGACGTAATTGCCCAGGGCTACCGAAAAGCCGAGTTGTATAACCTCCTGGCGGAGGCGTACGAACACAACGACCAGACCATCGAGGCCTATAACGCTTTGCGTGCGGCAACCCAGCTCGACCCACAGGACGAGAACAACTATCTTGGCCTGATGGTGCTGGGTGTCGACCACGCCAATATGGATCTGGCGCTCGACATCGCCAATATTGGTCTGCGGAACATTCCAAACTCCTACCGGTTGATCATGCAACGGGGCGCCGTGAGGGCTTTTCACGGGCAAATCACCCCCGCCCTCGAGGACTTCGAGGCAGCGGCAAAACTCGAGCCTCAGCTGAACTTGCCCTATTTCGGTATGTGCATGGTGTTGATGCAAAAGGACCAGACTCCCCAAGCTATAGAAATTGTGCGTCAGAGGTTGGCCATCAGCCCGGACGATTATCTCCTGCTCTATGCCTTGGGGGAGATTCTCAGCCGATCCGCCGCCTCGGCGGGGAACGATCAAGAAGCCCGGCAACTTCTGGAACGGTCCGTCCGCCTGAAGCCAGACTTCGGGACGGCGCGCGCGGCGTTGGGAAAGGTTTACTACCGGGAAGGCGAAGACGACCTCGCCCTTGCGGAGTTCGAAAAAGCCCTCCAACTCGATCCCACCGACCTCACGCCGTGTTACCAGCTTGCCCAGATTTATTGTCGTAAAGGGGACAATCAGCGAGCCGCCGAACTCTTTGCCAAGTTTGTGAAATTCCGCGATGAAGACCGTGAGAGACACATCAACCGCCACCTGCTCCAGCTTCTCCGCGAAGGGGAGAAGTAAGGCTTCGGGAGCGGGGTCCGCTCCAGTCCACGCGAAGTCGGAGGGAGCGCCGCTCTAACGAGCGATCTATGTCGGTCACAGCTCTAGCAAAATCGAGCCTGTCGGGGAGTGCGACGACGCGCCCCGGACGGGTCTCCTGCCTTCTCTTCCTCTTCCTCATGGCGCCCCTCTCGGGTCCCCAGCAACCGACGGGGCTCGAGGAGAACGCTGCTGTCTTGGCTGACCGGTATCGCCAGGAGGGCCTGGCCTTTCTGGAGCAGGGTAAAACGAAGGAGGCGCTGGCCCGCTTCCGTTCGGCGGTGGAGCTCAACCCGGCCGACGCCGTTTCCCGCGATTGCATCGGGGGTATCCTCGCCGGCGAGGGTCCGACGCCAGGAGCGATGGGCGAATTCCAGAGAGCCATCGAGATCGATCCGGACTATTACCCAGCCCAACACCATTTGGCGTTGTCCTACGATGGCACCGGTCGCACGGCGGAGGCGATCGAGGAGTATCAGCAAGCCCTGCGTCGCAAGCCTGACTTCGAAGAAGCCCGCTACGCGCTGAGTGCCGCGTGCTGGAAGTTGGGAGACGTGGACGGAGCCATCAGCTTGCTGCAAGAGATTGTGGCGGCGAATCCGCAATCCAAGCATGCGCGGTACAACCTGGGGGTCGAGCTCTGGCAACGCTACCGCAAACCGGGAAAGCTCCCGGAAAAGACCGATCTTGACGCGGATCGAAACACTTTACCGGGCGCGCGGCCGCGCCGTGGTCCTGCTGCAGGCCGCCGGCGATCACCTGCGGGTGGGCGATACGGCCAAGGCGCTGCCGGAAATCCGTGAAGCAGCAACCCTAAGCCCGGATTTTGCCGAGGCGCATTGGCAACTGGCGGCGAGTCTCTGGAAGACTTCCGGAGACCTGGCGGAAATCATCAAGGAACTTCACACGGCCCTGGAGCTGAATCCCGATCATGCCCAGGCGCATTACCTGTTGGGCCCGGCCCGCCAGAAACAAGGTATGACGGGATTGGCGCGGGCTGAATTCAACCGCGCGCTCGAACTGGCCCCCAGTCTCTCCGATGCGCGTCGCGCTTCGGCAGAAATGGCCGGGGCTGAGGGTGATTGGCCCAAGGCCGTTGCTGAGTATCAGAAGTATCTTGTCTCGAGACCTAACGACGACGCGGCGCAAAAAGCGCTCGCCCTGGCGGAGGCGAACCTGAAGCGGAAATAATCCGTTGATTTAACGCAATTTAACCCGAATTTCTCGCCACGCCTGGACGATCATGGGGACGGCCGGAAGGCCGGGGATTTACAGGCTGCGGAGAAACCTTCGACGGGGCGGTTCGCGAACCGCCCCTACGCCTGATCGGGGGGCGAAACGGTTCGACCCCTTCAGAGTCTGTGTGACAACTTACGTCGGCTACCTGGAATCGATAAGTTGCAAGGATGCATTGATCCGTAAGTTGTTGATTCCTCCCTCCCGCTTCGAGTTGTCACACAGACTCCTTCGGGGTCGAGGGGCATTTCTGTTAGACGGTCCCTATCCGTGGGTTTCACCCACGGCTAATGATATTGAACCTCTTCGAGGTCCCCGGCCCACGGCCATTGGGCCCGAACCGGGGACAGCTTCCTGCCAACTTCCGCGCTCGCCGACGGTATCGATGACTCGGGAAAGCCGCACCGCGCCGTTCAGCCAGTTCGTCTGGATGCCACGTTCTGCTCCGTCACAGTCTCCCTGCTCGATCGCTTGAATGATTACCGAGTGTTCGTCCGTAGATAAACCAAGTTTCTCGACAATCACACTGGCATAGAGCCGCCAATACCGCTCGGCCTGGGGCTTGACGGCCCTGAGCAGTCTGCGTAAGCGAGGTCCAGCGCCGGCATCCATCACGGTTTGATGAAAGCTCAGGTCGAGGTCAAAAATGAGGTTCGGATCCTCTCGCCCAGCCAAAGCCAACTCCCGCAGTCCTTCATTGAGTTCTCGCAGCTTCTCGATGATGACCGACCGTGCCGCCAGGTCGAGCTGAGCGGTTTTCCGTGCCGCCAGGCCTTCCAGATGACCGATGATCGCATAGAGTTCCCCCGCGTCCTCCTTGGTAAGGGGAGCCACGGTGAGGCGTTCCTTAGTGCGATCACCCGCGGCAGATATAATGAATCCCTCCCTTTGGAGCATGTGGAGGGCGCCCCGCACGGGCGTGCGGCTTACGCCGATGTGTTCCGCCAGTTCCGCTTCGACAACCCGGCTGCCCGGCGCAAGTCGTCCGTGCACGATCATGTCGCGAATCTGCCGGTAAGATTTCCTCAGGTTGCTATCACGTTCCGTGCGCCCCGACGGCTGGTCTCCCTGCGGCTGCCCGGTGACGGAGGTGGAAAGGCGTTTCCTCCCGGCCATACTTTTCTTTGTATCAGTCTTCATAACATCATCCCGCGCTTGCGGTTTCTTCCGCTGGAGTCGTGGTTCAGTTTGATGTTGTAGCGGCGAGTTTACCTCGCCAAATGGCGGCGTAAAGCCGCCTCTACATCAAACTGTACCACTACCTCCGCGGGTATCAGGATACCCGCGCCGGCCACCAGCTTCAGTTCAGCGTGTAGGGAAATGCTGTAATCCGCAGCTTGGCTGAACCATAAGGAATAAGGGAGATCGTCTCCACCGGTTGTTTGCTTCTTACCGGGCTTACGGGCAAAGGACCGGCGGAATCATCTACAATCTGCCAATCCGGCAGGCGTCGCGCTTTCACTCTGATCTCCACAGGAGCGCCCTCAACACTGAAGGGTTGATCACCCAGTGGTGTCTCGGTGACCTCGAAAGACTGTGCGGGGTTGTCCTTATCGACGGCCAGCGCGTAATTCCAGGGGGAGGTGGGATAGATCTCCCAATCTGATGCCGGCCCCGTCTGCTTGAGCTTGCGCCAGCTCTCCCCGATTTTGAGCGAAAACACCAAAGGCCCGCGCTCCACGGCAATGGAGTTGTTGTACCAACGAGAATTTCCGACCCGCATCGGGAAGCGTAGTTCGACGGCGTCACCCCTCTCCCATTGACGGTCGAGGCGGTAAAACTCCCTCGTTTTCACGCCCTCGAGCCCTTTGCCATTGACGGCCACCGTAGCCCCGGCCGCCCACGCCGGAATTCTCAGCACCAGAGGGAACTTGACGGGCTGGGCGGGATCGACGGAGAGGGTCACGGTTTCCCGGAAGGGGTAGTCCGTCTTCTCCGCGATGGTCACGGGCGTTCCTTGCGCCACCAGGGTGGACACCTCGCTGGGACCATAGGCGACCGCCGCGAGGCCGTAATCCGGGGTGCCCATCCACAGGTTGGCCACGAACTTGGGCCATCCTTGATGCATGTTGGCGGTGCAGCAGCCAAAATTGGGTTCCAGGCCAAAAATGTTCGAATCGGGATCGTTGGTCGTCCAGCGGCGATTCGCCAGGCTGCACATGACTTGGTTCGCCTGCTGATCGTATTGGTGAGCCCACATGTCGGCGGTCAAAGTTCCGGGCAGGGCGTTATAGGCGATTCTTTCCAGGCGATCTCCCAAAGCGGGATCTCCCAGAATCGAGAGGTCCGTTTCCAGAGAGAACATGGCTTCCACTACGGCGCACAGCTCCGTTCCTTGCGAAGGGTCGCGCCCGGCATAGTGCTCATCGGCTCCAAACACGCCGGACGGCTGGCCATGAAACCGGTCGAGATTATTCAACGCTTGGTACAAACTGTCCCGATCCTTCTGCTCGCCCGTGACGAGCCACCACACGGTGGCAGCCTTCATGGCCATGGCATTGTTTACACCGTGCGTGGAAAGGTTGGCTTGCGAATGGTCAACCTTGCCGGGGAAGCGGAAGTCAGCGAATTGCGCCTCCCAATCGTGCCCTTGCGCGTGCAGCCGGCGCGCCAGGTCCAGCAGGCTCGCATCCCCGGTGCGATTGTAAAGCCACAAGATGGTCAGCACCTCGTCGTGCCAGCGAAAGACTGCCCACTCCTTGAGCGGCCTCGCGTCCAATTCCCGGGCCTGGTAGGCAAAGTACTTTTGCATCAGGGGTATCACGCGCGGATCGCCGGTGGCCTCCTGATACTGCATCAGCACCTTCAACATGACATAGTTCGGCCACCAGTCCGTGTTCCGCGTAGGGCCGATCCAGCCATTCGGCTGTTGGTGCTCGAGTGTCCAGTCTACCCACTTCTTCGCCTTAGCCATCAGCCGCTCGTCACCGGTCAGGTACGCCAGGGGAATAAGCCCATCCAGGAAATAGGGTCCTCGCTCCCAACTTTCTCCCGTGCCGCCCAGCCAGCCGCTGTTTGGGCCGACGTCGGGCCAAAACTCGTCGAGGTGGCCGCTCAGACCATTTGCCTGAATGCGCAACTGGCGCAGCAACCAACCCGTGGGCTTGACCGAGGTAAGCGGCAATAGGTTGAAGGCGTTCGGCTGGAGTGGGGGCCGGTTCGGCATCGCCCCGACGGGTTGCGCGGCAAGGCTTTGCGGGGCGCTCAGGCATAATGTCAGCCACGCCAGCAAGGCCATTTTGACAAGCGTTCGCTCCAGATTGCCCAGGGTATGCGTCATGCGGTGATAGTCCTTTCTCTCTTGGCCATAATAGGATCGGTCGCCGGAATGATTGCCTGGCGGGATCTGGCATGTGGCATCGCAGAGAAGAAAACCCGCGGGGGGAATAAATACCTGTGGTCGGCTGTGTCTTTCGGACAAAATCGTCATCATACTGGGGATGACGCCATGAGTCCAACTCTACTGCAATGAACAAGGTTAGCACCAAACGCCTCTAGTGCAAAACTTCTCCTTCTCAAGCCCCCCACGGTTGCCGGAGGTACTTGCCCTCCCCGCCAATCCCTGGAGGTTTCCCCCGACATGCGCACCCAAAAAGTCCCGTCAGACCTCTGCCCCGGGCAGCGTCCGTTGATGAACTCTACTGCCCGGACTTCGTTAGCGGGATTGCCGTTCCCCCAGAAAAGTCTCTCGACATGCTGCTAGACCCGAAGTGCGGAGGACGTTTCAAAAGCCTTTTGCTCAGTGCGAGCGATGATCTCGTTCTGCAGCGCTTCGGTCAAATCGCAGAAGTAATCACTGTAGCCGGCGACCCGCACCACGAGGTCGCGATACTTCTCCGGATTCGCCTGGGCGGCTCGCAGGGTCTCCGCCGTAACGACGTTGAATTGAATGTGGTGACCGTCCAGTCTGAAGTAGGACCGGACCAGGTGGGCAAGGCTATCGAGGCCATGCTCATCTTCCAGCAGTTGGGGTGTGAACTTCTGGTTCAGCAACGTTCCACCGGTGCGGGCATGGTCCATCTTCGCGGCCGACTTCAGTACTGCCGTAGGCCCACTGTGGTCTGCCCCCTGTACGGGGGAGATTCCCTCGGACAGAGGTTCCCAGGCTCGGCGGCCGTCGGGTGTGGCTCCCGTTACCGAACCAAAGTAAACGTGGCACGTGGTGGAAAGGAAATTGACCCGGTAGGATCCACCTTTCGTGTTCTTCCGTCCATTCACTTCGTCATAAAAGGCATTGAACACGTCCACGTAAGCCTGGTCGGCCCAATCGTCATCATTGCCGTACTTAGGAGTCTTGTCCCGCAGTCTCCGGCGGATTCTTTCGTGGCCCTGGAAGTTTGCGGCCACCGCCTCGAGTAGTTCCCGCATCGAAATGGTTTTCTTTTCGAAGATGTGATACCGGATCGCGGTAAGGCTGTCAGCACAACTCGCCGGGCCGACGCCCATGATGTAAGTGGTGTTGTAGCGCGGGCCGCCGTCGTTGTAGTCCCTGCCGTTCGTAATACAGTCATCGACGAGCAAAGAGAGGAAAGGCACAGGCATGTAGTCGGCATAGAGCCGTTCAATAATGTTGTTTCCCCTTACCTTGATATCAATGAAGTGATGCAACTGCCGCCGATAGGCGTTCAGGAGTTCCTGATAGGAAGAAAAGCCGGCGGGGTCACCGGTGGGAGGGCCGATTTGCTTTCCGGTGCGGGGATCGACGCCATTATTGAGGGTGATCTCCAACACCTTGGTCAGGTTGAAATACCCGGTAAGGATGTATGCCTCCTTGCCGAACGCCCCGGTCTCCACGCACCCGGAGATTCCACCCGCGCGCGCATCTTCCAAGGATTTCCCCTGCCGCAGCAGTTCATCAACCACCAGGTCAGCGTTGAATATGGAAGGCTGTCCCCAACCTTTGCGGATGATCTCGGCGCCTCGCCGCAAGAACCGGTTGGGGTTTTTCTTGCTGAGTTGGAGGTTCGAGGAGGGCTGTAAGAGCCGCATCTCGTCGATGACTTCCAGAATCAGGTAGGTGACTTCGTTGACGCCGCAGGAACCGTCCGCTCGCAGTCCACCCAGGTTGATGTTGGCGAAGTCTGTATAGGTGCCGCTCTCCGCCGCCGTGACCCCGACTTTGGGCGGCGCAGGCTGGTTGTTGAATTTCACCCAAAGGCATTCGAGAAGTTCCTGGGCAGATTCGCGCGTCAGGGTGCCTTCCTCGATCCCGCGCTTATAGAAGGGATACAAATGCTGATCGAACCTGCCGGGGCAGAAGGAGTCCCAGCCATTCAGTTCGGTGATGACACTGAGGTGTACGAACCAATACGCCTGCAGGGCCTCCCGGAAGTCTCTCGGCGCGTGAGCGGGAACATGACGGCACACTTCCGCGATCGTTCTCAGCTCGGCTTGGCGGCCAGGGTCCGGTTCCGTCTGGGCCATTTGCTCGGCCAGCTCGGCGTGTCGTTCTGCCAACCGCATCACGGCATCGGCCGCCACGCACATGGCTCGTAGTTCTTCCTGTTTCCTGAACGCCTCGAGATCGTTCAGGAAGTCCAACTCCCTAAGGCGGGCGTTCACCTCCTCTTTCAGGTCTAGCAACCCCTTCCGGTAAATCAGGTCTCCCAGCACCGTGTGCCCAGGCGCGCGCTGCTCCATGAACTCGGTAAAGAGACCGGTGTTGTATGCCTCTTTCCATTCCGGCGACATTTCCTCAAAAATTCTGTCGCGCATGGACCGCCCCCTCCAGTAAGGGATCACCTCCTCATGCTGGAGGCGGCGGACGTCGTCGCTGACTTGATAGGAAATCTTGGCGCGAGAGTTGAGGACTTCCAGGTCTTCCTCGGTGTGACAGCACAACTCAGGAAAAGTGGGCGTAGCTTTTGGGGCCGGTCCCCTCTCACCAACTATTAGTTCCTGGTCTCCGATGTAAATGGTCTTGTGGTCGAGCAGATGTTTCAAGGCCTGCGCCCGGAGAACGGGAAGGGACGCGATTCGGGACTCTCGGTAGAAGTCCGTAAGTAGCTTGGCGCGCTCGATGGACACGCTGGGCTTGGCGGCAAGGCTCCGCTGGCGCAGCATGGCGACTCTCTCGTTCATGATCCACCTCCAATGCTCACCGCAAACCCGTTCTGCTCGAGCTGTTGGGCGATCGTTTGCATAGATTCGGAGGAAGGCTGCTCCACATCCCCGAGTAGATAAGGCACGTTCAGCCGCGCGTACTTGCCGGTTCCGGCCCGATGGTAAGGCAGAAGATGGACGTGGTGAAAATGGGAGCGCTTGAGTAGTCGGGCCATGCGTTGAATTTCCCCAGGGTCATCGTTGATGCCGGGAATAACCGGAATCCTGACGACCACGGAATTCCCTTGCCGCGCTAGAGCTTCCAGGTTCCCCACAATCTCGTCGTTGGGCACGCCTACGTATTTCCGGTGTTTAGCCGAGTCAAGAATCTTCAAGTCATAATAGAACAGGTCGACTTTCTCCCCCAGGTTCAACACCAATTCCCGGTTTGCATAACCACACGTTTCCACCACCGTGTGGAGACGCCTTTCGGCGCAGGCGTCGAGCAGGGAGAGCAGAAAGGCGGGCTGGTAGAATGGTTCTCCGCCTGAAAAAGTGACTCCGCCAAACGACTCGTCATAAAAAACGAGATCTTTCTCGATCTCTTTGATGACCTCTGCCACTGCCATCCAGCGCCCGACGAGCTGACGAGCATTCGCCGGACATACAGAAGCGCACAAGCCACACGCTTCGCACTGCGAACTGGTCTGTAGCGAACCGTCGACTTCGACAATTGCTTGGTGAGGGCAAACGCTTACGCACTCCCGGCACTGGAGGCACCGGTCTGAGAAGTACATGAGAGTGGGATTCGGGCCCCGTCCTTCAGGGTTGTGACACCACCAGCAGGATAGCGGGCAGCCTTTGAAAAATACGGTAGTACGAATCCCCGGGCCATCGTGAAGGGAGTAGCGGCGAATGTCGAAGACCAAACCCTTCGTCTGGTCAATGGATTGTAAAGGCACGTACTGTCCTAAAACGCTCAATTGAGCTTATTCTCCCAGGTACTCGCGCCGGCATTGACCTGTTTGGGGCTTCGCGTACAAAGCACAACCTCGATATTGTATACAATGTAGGATACAACTTTGTCCGTCAAGAGACATATTGCCCGTTTACATCCCCTGTCCATCGCCAAAAATTCATCGGCTCGCATTCCGTTGATTATTCACGTCGTTACCTCCACGCTCCAACCCATGATCAAGATACTGGCTGGCCATTTTCATAATGGCAACACTTAGAGAACGCCGTGACTTCGCCCTGGAGAATCTGGCTTTGCGACAACAACTGGGAGTGCTGAAGAGAAGGCATGGAGTTGCCAGACTGAAGAAGGGCGACCGATTGTTTTGGGTGGTGCTTTCCCGAATCTGGGCCCCTTGGCGACAGGCCTTGCACCTGGTGAACGGTGATACGGTCGTCGGCTGGCAGCGAAAGGGCTTCCGAATCTATTGGACCAGGATTTCGCAGCGGGGAAGCCCAGGTCGACCACCACTCAGTTCCGAAGCCCGAGGCCGGTGGAGATCCCGCAGGTCGGTGGCCTCCACCATCGCTACGAACGGCGCGCTGCGTAACCGATGGCAGGTTGGGCCTGCCGTTCCCTTACCTCGAAAACTGCGACCTGCCTCGCGCAAGGCGGTCGCTTGTCGGCGCAAAGGCTCGACCAGCCCGATGACCTCTCGGACCAGAGACCAAGGCACGGAGCGACGAGCGGAAACTGCGGTCTTTGGGCG
>Ga0326727_10014299_pt1 | contig 17343 bp, 18 predicted proteins | sample MB2enrmetagenome_FD_207643 | JGI IMG/M metagenome (GOLD analysis project Ga0326727, IMG submission 207643) | Lab enriched peat soil microbial communities from McLean, Ithaca, NY, United States - MB29MY | ecosystem: Environmental > Terrestrial > Soil > Wetlands > Peat | place: USA: New York...
CGACTGCGCCTCAACCATGGGTTGCTCACCCTGCGGGTGAACGACGATATCCTGTCTTTGCGTTTCCATCCCGGCAGATTCCGCCGATTCGCCCGCGACAGGCAACTATGCAACTGCCGGATTTAGGCTAAAGCGGCTGTCGGGTGCACGACCCGCGCGGGCTCGGGTTCAGGTGGCCACTTGCTCGCCGGGATCGATCTGCTCACCAGCAGAGTGCACACGCGTGTCGAGAAGCACCACCGATCGCGGGAGTTCGTCAATTTCCTCAAGCTGCTCAACGCAGTCTACCCCGCGGAAACCGCCATCAAGCTGATCCTGGATAACCACTCAGCGCACGTTTCGAAGGAAGCCGGGTACTGCTGGACGCCCAACCCGAAGGCCGCTTTTCGCTCCTGTTCACGCTAAAGCACGGTTCCTGGCTCAATTTCGTGGAAGGATTCCTCTTCAAGATGGCGCGGTCGATGCTGCGTTACATCCGGGTCGCTTCCACGGCCGAATTCAAGTCCAGGATCGTGGCATAAATTGATGACGTCAACAGCGAACCGGTCATCCAGAATTGAGCCTATAAGATCGGCCAGGCGGCGTGATACGAGTCGGTCCGTGGAAACGCTTTAGTACCTTAACCCCGATTAACGCTCAGCCGGCCGGCCCCATAGGCGACGATCTGCAAAAATCCGCCGGCCATGCAGACGTTCTTCATGAAGTGGATCATCGCCTCGCGGCTTTCCGGGTGATAGTGCGCGGCGAACGCCGTCGCGATGCACCACGCCGCCAGGATCAACCCCGTCAGCCGCGCCTTGAACCCGACCAGGAACAGTGCGCCCACGCCAATCTCGATGACGAGTGCGACCGCGTAGGCCGCTCCGGGAAGCGGCAAGCCCAGATGCGCGAACGTCGCCATCGTCGCTGTCGGCGCCATTGCCTTGCTATAGCCGCCCCACAGGAAGATCGCGCTCATAAGAACGCGACCCGCCAGCGAGACCCAGTCCATAGCGTCAGTTCTCATCCGACGATCTCAAACCCTGCGAAGAAGTACGCGATCTCGATGGCGGCGTTTTCCGGGCTGTCCGAGCCATGCACCGAATTCGCCTCGATATTCTCGGCGAACCGCGCGCGGATCGTCTCCGGATCGGCCTTCTTCGGATCGGTTGCGCCCATCACCTCGCGGTTGCGGGCGACCGCGTTCTCGCCTTCCAGGACCTGCACGACCACCGGGCCGGAGGTTATGAAGGTGACGAGGTCGCGAAAGAACGGCCGCGCGGCATGCACGCCGTAGAAGCTCTCCGCTTGCGCCACAGTCAGGTGGATGCGCTTTTGCGCCACGATGCGCAGGCCTGCCTGTTCCAGCACTGCATTGATCTGGCCGGTCAGGTTCCGCCGCGTGGCATCCGGCTTGATGATGGAAAACGTGCGTTCGGTCGCCATGGCGGCCTCCTGAAGGTTCGAATACGGGCGGGTGAGTAGGGGTTTACGCATCGCAGGGCAAGGTGGCAGCGCTGTCACGCACACGCGTGTGTGCGGCAGGTGTGCCAATTCGGTCATACCCGCCATGAAAATACAACAGGATCACCCGCAAGGATTGGCGAGAAGATCGCGTCAAATACGAAATGTTTGCAACATGCTTCCCCCGTCAAGCCAAACAGGCGTGGAAACAACCAGTATTTCGGACCGGTGGAGTATGGTTTGGCACAGCAACCATGCAGCGCAGCATGAACGTTTCGTATAGCCGCACCGTATCGACTCTCCCGGGCCGCGGGTTGCGATTTGAACCTCGCAAGATGCCTCGTATATGCCGTATTCAGACGGTTATCTACCGACTGCGTTTGGACTACCGGAGCCGTACATCGTGGCAGACTTCCTGGGTGACCGCCTGCGTGACGACGCCCTCGTCATGCCGGCGGGGGTGGCTGATTCAGAAACGTCCAAGGGCCTGTCGAATAGTTCATTCGCCGGGCTGACAGTCGTCGACCGATTGCGATTGCTGTCCGGCCGCGTCTCCGGACCGATTGTCTTCACCACGAGCTTTGGAATCGAAGACCAGGCCCTGACCCACCTGATCGTCGAATCCGGCATCGACTGCGGCTTCGCCACCCTCGACACCGGCCGGCTGTTCCCCGAAACCTATGCCGTCTGGGCGGAAACCGAGCAGCGCTACGGCGTCCGGGTCGAAGCCTGGCATCCGGACAGCCGCGCAGTTCAGGCGCTGGTGCGAACCAACGGAATTAACGGCTTCTACGACACTATCGACGCGCGCCACGCCTGCTGCGTCGTCCGCAAGATCGAGCCGCTCGGCCACGCCCTGGCAGGGGCCGCCGCTTGGTTGACCGGGCTGCGGGCGGATCAGTCCGACGGGCGAGGGGAGTTGGATTTCGTGGCGTATGATGAGGCACGCGGGCTGCTTAAGGTGAACCCGCTGCTCGACTGGACGCGCGATCAGGTCGCCGCGTTCGTCCGCGACACCGGCGTCCCTTACAACGCCCTGCACGACCGGGGATTCCTGTCCATTGGCTGCGCCCCCTGCACCCGCGCCGTCGAACCGGGCGAACCGGAGCGGGCGGGCCGCTGGTGGTGGGAAAAGGACGAGGCGCGCGAATGCGGCCTGCATGTCGGTCCGGACGGACGACTGGTGCGCACGGGGAAGCCGTCATGAGAGGCCTTACTCACCTGCAGCGCCTGGAAGCCGAGAGCATCCACATCTTCCGCGAGGTGATCGCCACCTGCGACAATCCCGTGCTGATGTACTCCATCGGCAAGGACAGCGCGGTGCTGCTGCACCTCGCGATCAAGGCGTTCTACCCGGCACCGCTGCCGTTCCCGCTGCTCCACGTGGATACGACATGGAAATTTCGCGAGATGATCACGTTTCGCGATCGGCGTGTCGCCGAACTCGGCTGTAAGCTGATCGTCCATATCAATGAGGACGGGCTGAAGGCGGGGGTGAACCCGTTCACCTCCGGCTCGCGGTTGCATACGGATGTCATGAAGACGCAGGGTCTCAAGCAGGCGCTCGACAAGTACAAGTTCGACGCGGCGTTCGGCGGCGCCCGGCGCGATGAGGAAAAGTCGCGCGCCAAGGAACGTGTGTTCTCTGTGCGTTCCGTCGAACACCGGTGGGACCCGAAGAACCAGCGCCCGGAACCCTGGCACCTGTTCAACACCCGCAAGCGCCCCGGCGAGACCTTCCGCGTGTTCCCGCTGTCCAACTGGACCGAATCGGACGTGTGGGACTACATCGCCCAGGAGGACATTCCGGTCGTGCCGCTGTACTTCGCCAAGCCGCGCCCGGTGGTGGAACGCGACGGAACGCTGATCATGCGCGACGACGACCGGATGACCTTGCGCCCCGGTGAGACGGTGGAGATGAAATCCGTCCGCTTCCGCACGCTTGGGTGCTACCCGCTGACCGGCGCGGTCGAAAGCACGGCCGGCACACTGGCCGAGATCATCGCCGAGATGCGCGGCTCGCGCTCCTCCGAGCGTGAGGGCCGGGTGATCGACCACGATGGCAGCGCCTCCATGGAACAGAAGAAGCAGGAAGGATATTTCTAATGAGTGCCGCCCTGGCCAACGCGGCACCTGTCGCCGACGTGGCCGTCCGTGAAGCCTCCCTGCTGCGCCTGCTGACCTGCGGGTCGGTTGACGACGGCAAGTCCACGCTGCTCGGACGCATGCTGTTCGATTCGCACGCCGTGCTGGACGACCAGCTTGAAGCGCTCGACCGCGACTCGCGCAAATTCGGCACGCATGGGGAGCATCTCGATTTCGCCCTGCTGGTCGATGGCCTGTCGGCCGAACGCGAGCAGGGCATCACGATCGACGTCGCCTATCGCTATTTCTCCACCCCGAAGCGGTCGTTCATCGTCGCCGACACGCCCGGCCACGAGCAATACACGCGCAACATGGCGACCGGCGCTTCGACCGCGGAACTGGCGATCATCCTGGTGGATGCGCGCAAGGGCATCCTGCCGCAGACCCGCCGCCATTCCTTTATCGTCTCGATGGTCGGCGTCCGCCACGTCGTGCTGGCGGTCAATAAGATGGACCTGGTCGACTTCGACCAGAAGACCTACGACGACATCGTTGCCGCCTATACTGGTGCGGTCGCGTCGCTCGGCTTCGAGACGATCGAGCCGATCCCGCTGTGCGCCCGCGAAGGCGACAACATCGCGGAACGTTCGGCGCGGACACCGTGGTTCCGCGGCACGCCGCTGCTGGAGTATCTGGAACACGTATCGATCGGGGAGGCTCCCGATCAGGCGAAGCGGCTGCATTTCCCGGTCCAGTGGGTGAACCGCCCGAACCTCGACTTCCGCGGCTATGCCGGCACCATCGCGACCGGAAAGGTCGTCGTCGGCGAGGGCGTGATGGTGCTGCCGAACCAGCGCCACAGCAAGATCGCCCGCATTGTCACCGCCGACGGGGACCTGCAGACCGCGACCGCCGGTCAGGCGGTGACTCTGACCCTGACGGACGAGATCGACGTCTCGCGCGGCGATGTGATCGTGCATGAAGCGTCGATCATGCAGGCGCGCAAGGGGATGACCGCACGGCTGCTATGGATGGCGGATGAGCCGTTGCGGGTCGGGCAAAGCTTCATCATCAAGCTCGGCACGGTCGAGGCGAACGCCGATGTCGTCCGCCTGCGCAACGCCGTGGACATTCACAGCTTCGAGGATCGTCCCGCCGATGTGCTAGCGATGAACGCCATCGGCGTGATCGATCTCAACTTCGACAAGGCGATTGCGGCGACGGTGTACGGGCGCGATCGCGAACTGGGGTCGTTCATCTTGATCGACCGCATGACCAACCAGACCGTAGCCCTCGGCACGGTCGAAGCCGATCGGCCGAAGCAGGCGAACGATAATGTGCGGCGGCACGCGGTGCTGCGGGTTGTCGGCGAGCCGGGGTCGCAGCAGCGGTGGAAATTCTATACGTCGGCGGGGCGCAGGGCGATCCAGGCGGTGATGCTGTTCCTGGTGGTCGCCCTGCTGGCGCGAAATGGCTGGCTGGCATCGGCGGTGACGCTGGCCGATCTTGTGCTGCGGCCAGTGGCCGATCGGCTGGCGGCTTGGGGGGGGCAGGTTTTGTTTGCAGATCACCAACCGCCGGTTGTGGGCGGTCATGCGGATTAGCGTTTTACCGCGATGTCGTCATGACGGCCATTCGGTTAAACAGCCACGATACGAACCGCTTTGGCAACTCACTCAGGGCCGCAGCAGCGTCCTGGCCACCGCGTCCTGCCATCCCCGGTACTTCTGCGCGCGCACTTGCTCCAGCATCTTCGGCTCGAACCGCCGTTCGCCCAGCCACGTCGCGGCGAACGTCTCAGGATCGGGGTAAAGCCCCGCCGCCATGCCCGCCAAATAGGCGGCGCCGAGGGCGGTCGTCTGCAGGCAGGCCGGACGATCGACCGGAGCGCCCAGGATGTCCGCCAGAAACTGCATCGTCCAGTCGCTCGCACTCATGCCGCCATCGACGCGGATCACCGTATCGCCTTCGGCGCGGGCAGCGCCCATATCGGCCCGCATCGCATCCAGCAGGTCGCGCGTCTGGTAGGCGGCGCATTCCAGAACCGCGCGCGCCAGTTCCTTGCGGGTCGTGCCGCGCGTCATGCCGGTCAGCAGCGCCCGCGCCTCGCTGTCCCAATGCGGCGCGCCAAGGCCGACGAAGGCGGGAACCAGATACACCGCCTGATCGGGGTCCGCCGCCGCGGCCAGCGCGCTGGTCTCCGAGGCCGAGGCGATCAGCCCCAGGCCATCTCGCAGCCACTGCACCGCCGCGCCGGCCACGAAGATCGAGCCTTCCAGCGCGTAGGTCCGCACCCCGCCCAACTGATAGGCGATGGTGGTGATCAGCCGATGCCTGCTGGCGATGGCGGTGCGTCCGGTGTTGATCAGGGCGAAGCAGCCGGTGCCGTAGGTGGATTTCACCATTCCCGGCCGGAAGCAGGCCTGGCCGATCAAAGCGGCCTGCTGGTCGCCGGCAACGCCGCGGATCGGCACTGGCCCGTCGAACAGATCGGGCGTGGTCTGGCCGAACGATCCGGCCGTGTCGTGCACATAGGGCAAAACAGACCAGGGGATGTTGAACAGTTTCAGCAGATCGTCGTCCCAGTCGCCGCGATGGATGTCGAACAGCAGCGTCCGCGACGCATTGGTCGCGTCCGTGGCATGCTCGGCCCCGCCGGTCAGCCGCCACAGCAGGAACGAGTCCACCGTTCCGAACGCGAGATGCCCTGCCCTGGCCGCCTCCCTCGCACCTTCCACGTTATCCAGCAGCCAGGCGATCTTGGTGGCTGAGAAATACGGATCGAGCAGCAAACCCGTGCGCTCGGCGACCAGCGCGCCTTGCCCGGCTTTCTCCATCTGTTCGCAAACCCCGGCGGTGCGGCGGTCCTGCCAGACGATGGCATTATGGATTGCTCGGCCGGTGCGTCGGTCCCATAGCACCACCGTTTCCCGCTGGTTGGTGATGCCGAGCGCGGCGATGCCGGTCACGTCAAGATCAGCCGTGGACAGCGCCTGCCGCGCGGTTGTCACGACCGAGGTCCAGAGTTCCTCCGGGTCGTGCTCCACCCAGCCCGGGCGGGGGTAGATCTGGGTGAACTCCTGCTGGGCGGTGGCGAGAGGGAACACCGCGTCATCGAAGACGATGCTGCGTGTCGATGTCGTTCCCTGGTCGATGACGAGGATGTGCCGCGCCATGATCCGTCCTTCCCCTTTGTTTATACCGCCGCCAGACCACCCTCTATCAAGCGGCGCATCGTTGTGTCGATGGTAGCAATCTCGGCCGGTGTCAGGTGCAGGCCCAGCTTGCTGCGGCGCCAGACGACGTCGTCCGCGGTGCGTGCCCATTCGGCAGCGATCAGGTAGCGCAGTTCCGCTTCCGTCAGGTCCGCGCCAAGCACCGCGCCGAGATCGGCGAAATGGGCGGCATCGCCGATGACCGCCTCCGCGCGGGTGCCGTAGGCGCGGAACAGCCGCCGCAGGGTGGCCGGCGGCATGAAAGGATAGCGTTCGGCCGCGGACGCGACCAGCACCTCGAAACCCTCCATCGGGAAATCGCCGCCGGGCAGCGGCGTACGTCCGGTCCAGCCCGGCTTGCGGCGGCCAACGGGAGGCAGATGCGGCTGGAGCATTGACAAGGCCGTCCCGGCGAGGCGGCGATACGTTGTGATCTTGCCGCCGAACACCGTCAGCAGCGGGGGCGCATCGCTGGGCGCATCCAGTTTCAGCACATAGTCGCGCGTCGCCTGCTCCGGCGCGGACGAACCGTCGTCGAACAGCGGCCGCACGCCGGAGTAGGACCAGACCACCTGATCGGGCGTGACGGGCTGCCGGAGGTATTCGGCGGTGGAGCGGCACAAATAGCCGATCTCCTCGGGACTGATGCGGACATCGGATGGATCGCCGGTATAGTCCTGGTCGGTTGTGCCAATCAGGTTAAACTCGCGCTCGTAGGGGATCACGAAGAAGATCCGGCCGTCGGCGTTCTGGAAGATATAGGCCGCGTCATTCTCATACAGTTTCCGCACCACGACATGGCTGCCCTGGACCAACCGGGTGGGCGCCGGAACATTTGCGCGGACGACGGAGCCGGCGACATTCGCGACCCAAGGACCGGCAGCATTGACCAGCGCGCGGGCGCGGATCGTCCGCTCCGTGCCGTTGACGGCGTCGCGCAGGCCCATCACCCACAGGCTGTCGCGGCGTTCAGCATAGACGCAGGCGGTGCGCGGTGCGATCTCCGCGCCTCGGTCGGCCGCGTCGCGGGCATTGAGCACCACCAGGCGCGAATCCTCCACCCAGCAGTCGGAGTAGGCGAAGCCCCGGGTAAAGGCCGGATTTAACGCTGCACCGGCCGGGTCGCTGCGCAGATCAAGCGTTCGGGTGGGCGGCAGCCGCTTGCGGCCGCCAAGGTGGTCGTACAGCAACAGGCCAAGCCGCAGCAGCCATGCTGGACGCAATCGCCTGTGGTGCGGCAGGACGAAGCGGAGCGGCCAGATGATGTGCGGCGCGATACCCCACAGCACCTCGCGCTCCATCAGCGCCTCGCGCACCAGGCGAAATTCGTAATGCTCCAGGTAGCGCAGCCCGCCGTGAATCAGCTTGGTCGATGCACTCGAAGTGCCGGACCCGAGATCGCCACGGTCGCAAAGGAAGACGCTCCAGCCGCGCCCGGCGGCGTCGCGCGCGATGCCGCAGCCGTTGATGCCGCCGCCGATGATCGCGAGGTCGAAAGCGTCGTCAGTCACGCCAGCCTAACGCACCGCGAACTGGGTCTTGCCGAACATGACCTCGCGCTCTTCCTCGGTCATCGGGCCGGGCCTTTTCTTGTCCGCCAGCACCGCCACTCCGCGCTGCACGGCGGGCCGGGCGGCGACCAGCCGGAACCAGCGTTGGAGATTGGGGTAGTCCATCAGATCGATGTTGCGGCGCTCGGGGTAGCGTATCCAGGGGAAGTTGATGATGTCGGCCATCGAATACTCCGGACCCGCGAGGTACTCGGACTGCCCGAGCCGCTTGTCGAGCACGCGGTGCAGGCGGCGGACCTCGTTGCTGTAGCGCTCGATCGCGTAGGGGATTTTCTCCTGCGCGTAGTTGGCGAAGTGATGGTACTGGCCGAACATCGGGCCGGTGCCGCCCATCTGAAACATCATCCATTGCAGGCAGGTATAGCGCTGCACCGGGTCCGCCGGGATCAGCCGGCCTCCGGTCTTTTCGGACAAATAGATCAGGATCGCGGCGGATTCGAACAACCTCAGCCGAACGCCGCCGGGACCGTCGGGATCGACGATCACGGGGATGCGGTGGTTCGGGGTGATAGCCAAGAACTCGGGTTTGAACTGGTCGCCTTTGCCAATGTTGACCGGAATGACCGTGTAGGGCAGGCCGAGTTCCTCCAGGGCGATATGCACCTTGTGGCCGTTTGGTGTCGGCCAGCTCCAGACTTCGATCATTTGACGTCTCCCTCAGGCGCTGCGGCGGGCGCGAGCATTGCGCTTGAATCGGGGAACGTCAAAGGCCGGTCTCCCGGGTTCCAAGCGCGCATCTGTGATAAGCGCCCGCTCGCATTTCAGGTGTTAATCGTCGCATGCACGACATCGTATTTCTGTTCGACGTCGATAATACACTGCTGGACAACGACCACGTCCAGTACGAACTCGGCATGCATCTCGCCGCCGAATACGGCCAGGAAGCGCATGACCGCTACTGGGCACTGTTCGAGGATTTGCGCAACAGCCTCGGCTATGCCGACTATCTCGGCGCGCTTCAGCGCTACCGGCTGGAGGAGCTGCACAACCCCAAAGTCCTCCGCATCGCCAACTGGCTCGTCGACTACCCCTTCGCCGATCGGTTGTATCCGAAGGCGCTGGAGGCGGTGCAGCATGTCGCCGCGTGGGGGCCGGCAGTCATTCTATCCGACGGTGACGCCGCATTCCAGCCGCGCAAGGTCGAGCGGTCGGGCCTGTGGCGCGCCTTCAGAGACAACGTGCTGATCTATGTGCATAAGGAACAGGCCCTGGACGACGTCGAGCGCCTGTATCCCGCCCGTCACTACGTAATGATCGATGACAAGCTGCGGATCCTGGGGGCGTTGAAACAGAACTGGGGCGACCGGGTCACCACCGTCTTCCCACGCCAGGGCCATTACGCCTGGGATCCCGAGGAACTCCGCAAGCGCCAGCCGCCGGATATCAGCATCGCCGCCATCGGCGACCTACTCGGCTTCGGGCGCGACCGCTTCCCGGTGTGACCCCACCGGGGCTTCGCGGAACGCGGCGAAAATCAGGCCGGCAGCCGCGAGGTTCGCACCGGCCGCGACGCGCAGCACGCCGGGAGCGTCCAGGCCGATGCCGGCCAACCCCGCCGCGGCTCCGGAACCTGCGACCATGAACAGGGCATTCATGATGTTGTTCGCCGCAATCATCCGCGACCGTTGCGCAGGCGCCGCCGTCTCCTGGATGATGGCGTAAAGCGGCACCGAGAACACCCCGCCGCACACCGCCAGCAGCGTCAGGTCCAGCAGCATCCGCCACCCGGCTGGCGCCCCCAGCACCGCGCGGGCCGAGACCAGGCCGTGCGCGCCGGTCGCGGCGGCGGCGAAATCCCAGCAGAACAGCGATATCCCTACCGCGGCGATAGGAGTGAACCGGGGCGATACCTGACCATGCAGCAGCCGCGCGCAGCCCATCGAGCCGATGCCCACACCCACGGCAAAGACGGCGAGAATAAGGGTCAGCACGCTGCCGCCCGCCTGCATCGTGTCGCGGACGACGACCGGGAACTCCGTCATCAGCGTGGCACCCATCACCCAGAACCACGATAGTCCCAGCACCGAAAGCCATATCGGCCGCACCCGGCGCGCCGCCGCGACGACCCGCCATGTCTCCGCCGCGATGTTCCACCCCAGGTTCAGTCCCGGATCAGCCGGCGGCAAAGTGGGCATGCGCAGCGCCCCAAACAGGCCGACAAGAGCCAGGACGATCCCCGTCGCGCCCACAACGGCCGAACCGGAGTCCAGCAGGATCAAACCTCCGCCCGCCACCGAGCCGCAAACGATGGACACGAAGGTGGTCGCCTCGATGACTCCGTTGCCAGCCAGCAACTCGTCGTCGGCCAGGTACTCAGGCAGGACGCCGTATTTCACCGGCCCGAACAGCGCCGCCTGGACGCCGAGGCCGACGAGCACCGCAAGTAGCGCCGTTACGCTGGCGAAAAGCAGCGCAGCCGCGGCGGCGGTCATCAGAGCGACCTCCAAAGCCTTGTAAAACACCACCAATCGCGGCTTTGAAAGCCGATCGGCCAGCTTCCCGGCGGTGGCGGAGAGCAGGATGTAGGGGGCGATGAACAGCGCGCCGGCCAGCGCTGACAGGCCTGCGCCGCCGACGCCGAGCCGGAAGATCGCCAGGACGATCATGGCGTTCTTCACCAGGTTGTCGTTCAACGCGCCGCAGGACTGCGCCAGGGTCAGCGGCCAGAGACGCCTGGACCGGATCAGTTCGCTCAACGGCGCCGCCATCCCTTGGTCCTTTCCGGCCGATCAGCTTGTGGTAGCATGATTTGAACCAAAGTCCCGCTGCTCCGGAACAAGGAAACCGCCAATGTACATAGCGATGAACCGCTTCAAGGTGCTGCCAGGCTCCGAGGCCGCCTTCGAGGAGGTCTGGACGTCACGCGATTCGCATCTGCGGGGCGTGCCCGGCTTCGGATCCTTCCATCTGCTGCGCGGACCGGTGCGGGAGGATCACGTGCTGTATTCGTCGCACACGGTTTGGGACGATAAGGCGGCGTTCGAGGCATGGACCACCTCGGAGGCATTTCGCCAGGCACATCGTGGATCGGGCGGCAACAAGCCGCTGTATCTCGGCCACCCGGAGTTCGAGGGATTCGAGGTCATCCAGACGGTGGAGTAACGCGCGGGGCAGGGGCCGAGTATGACGTTACGGTCATTCCGCCCTCACCCTATGGCGGTCCGGTCGCATACCGTGCGAACGTTATCCTCGTCGTTGCATGGCTTCGAGCAACCGGCGACCCGGAGAGACAAGTCCGCATGGTGTCAGCCCGGGATTCGGGCAGATTGCCTTTTGTTATGGTAAAGAGTTGGCATGGCGCTTCAACCGCTTGAGCAGGGACGGTGTCGATGATAGACCGACGGGGTTTTCTGACGGCGGCGGCGGCAACCGGCGCCCTGGCGGCGCCCCGCCTGTCCCTGGCGGCCGACAGCAAAACCCTGCGCTTCATCCCGCAAGCCAATCTCGACCCGATCTGGACCACCCAATACGTCGTGCGCAACGGCTCGCTGCTGATATGGGACATGCTGTTCGGCGTGAACGAAAAGCTGGAGCCGCAGCCGCAGATGGTGGAGGGCCATGAGGCCGGCGCTGATCTGAAGACCTGGACCTTCAGGCTGCGGCCGGGGCTGAAATTCCACGACGGCGAACCGGTCCGCGCCGCGGACGCGGTCGCCAGCGTCAACCGCTGGATGGCGCGCGACGCCACGATGGGCGGCGTGATCAGGAAGCGTCTCGACGCGCTGGAGGCGGTGGACGACAGGACCTTCCGTTTCCGGCTCAACCAGCCCTATCCGAAGATGCTGTTCGCGCTCGGCAAGAGCAGCACGCCCACTCTGTTCATCATGCCCGAGCGGATCGCGGCAACAGACCCGTTCAAGCAGATCTCCGACTATGTCGGCTCCGGCCCGATGCGGTTCAGGAAAGACGAATGGGTGCCGGGCGCGAAGGCGGTTTTCGAGCGCTTCGATGGCTATGTCGCGCGCGGAGAAAGCCGACTGGCTATCCGGCGGCAAGCGCATCCATTTCGAGCGGATCGAGTTGCAGATCGTCCCCGATGGGGCCACGGCCTCGGCCGCGCTGCAGAACGGCGAAGTGGACTGGTGGGAAACGCCGCTGCCGGACCTGGTGCCGCTGCTGCGGCAAAACCCTGACGTGGCAGTCGATATCGCCGATCCGCTTGGCAATATCGGCTCGTTCCGGATGAACCATCTGTATCCGCCGTTCAACGATGTGCGCGCCCGCCGGGCGGTGCAGATCGCATTGAGCCAGGAAGACTACATGGGCGCGGTCGTCGGCGACGATCAGTCGCTGTGGAAGACGCTGCCGGGTTTCTTCACGCCGGATACGCCTCTTTATACCGAGTTCGGCGGCGAGGCGTTGAAAGGCAAGCGCGATTACGGGCTGGCGAAGAAGCTGTTCGCCGACTCCGGCTATAGGAACGAGCCGGTGGTGTTGCTGGTCGCCACGGACCTTCCCATCATCAAGGCGCAGGGCGACGTGACGGCGGATCTGCTGAAGCGCATCGGCGTCAACGTGCAGTACCAAGCGTTGGACTGGGGGACGGTCGGGCAGCGGCGGGCGAAGAAGGACCCGCCGTCAGAGGGCGGCTGGAACATCTTCCATACTTGGCATGCCGGCGCCGACTGCGTGAATCCGGCGCCGTATTTACCCTTGGACTGCAGCGGGCCGACAGCGTGGTTCGGCTGGCCGAAATCTGACCTGGTGCAAGAGAAGATCGCCGCTTGGTATGGCGCTGCGGACCTGGCCGCGGAAAAGCAGGCGATCGCGGAGCTGAACAAGGCCGCGATGAACCATGTGGTGTACGTGCCGACGGGGTTCTTCAAAGGCTATCAGGCGTGGCGGAAGACCATTTCCGGCGTGGTGAAGGCGCCGTTCCCGGTGTTCTGGGACGTGACCAAGGGGTGAAGCCACATTTGTCATGTCCCGGCTTGTCCGGGCCACCTATTCCAACAGGTGCTGCAATAGGTGGCCCGGACAAGCCGGGACATGACGATTAGGCAGGGACCCCGCCACTAGATGTTCGCCTATATCGCCCGCCGGATCGTCTCCACCATCCCGGTCGTCCTGCTCGTCGCGCTGTTCGTGTTCAGCCTGCTGTACATCGCGCCCGGCGACCCGGCCGCGATCATTGCCGGCGACCAAGCCACCTCCGCCGATGTTGACCGCATCCGCGCCTCGCTCGGGCTCGATCGGCCTTTCCTCGTGCGCTTCTTCGACTGGTTCTGGCACATCCTCCAGGGCGATCTCGGCACCTCGATCTTCACCAATCTGCCCGTCACGCACATGATCGCTCAGCGGATCGAGCCGACGCTGTCGTTGATGACGCTGACCCTGATCCTGTCGCTGACACTGGCAATTCCGATGGGCGTGGTGGCGGCGTGGAAGCATGGCACCTGGATCGACCGGACCGTGATGATGGTTGCCGTTCTCGGGTTTTCGACCCCGGTCTTCGTCATCGGGTATGTATTGGGGTATATATTGGCGCTGCGTCTGGACTGGCTGCCGGTGCAGGGATTCACCTCGATCACCGAGGGCCTGATCCCGTTCCTGCGCAACCTGATCCTGCCGTCGGTGGCGCTCGGCCTGATCTACATGGCGCTGATCGCCCGCATCACCCGCGCGACCATGCTGGACGTGCTGTCACAGGACTATATTCGCACCGCGATAGCCAAGGGCGTCGGCCAGCGCGGCATGCTTTTCGTCCATGCCTTGAAAAACGCCGCCGTGCCCATCGTCACCATCGTCGGGATCGGCTTCGCGGCGCTGATTGGCGGCGCGGTGGTGACCGAGAGCGTGTTCGCCATCCCCGGACTTGGCCGCCTCACCGTCGATGCGATCCTGCGGCGCGACTACCCGGTCATCCAGGGTGTCGTGCTGCTGTTCAGCTTCTTCTATGTTCTGGTCAACCTCGGCGTTGACCTTCTCTACACGCTGTTCGACCCGAGGATCCGCTATTGAGCGTCACCACGCCCGATTTCGCCGCCGCGCCAAAGCTTCCGGCCATCCTGCCGGAGGCGAAGCAGCGCGGGCGGATCGCCGGGTTCATTTACCGGCATCCGACGATCTGCGTCGGCGGCCTGCTGATCGGGATTATGATCTTCATCGCGATCTTCGCGCCCTATCTTGGCACGAAGGACCCGACGGCGCTGGCTCCGGCGAAGCGCACGCGCGAGCCCTCGGCGTTGTACTGGTTCGGCACCGACATGCTCGGCCGCGACGTCTATTCCCGGGTGATGTACGGGTCGCGCGTTTCCCTGATCGTCGGCTTTTCCGTCGCTTTATTGGCCTCGGTGCTCGGCACGTTCATCGGCCTTGTGTCCGGCTTCATCCGCGGGCTGGACACGGTGATCATGCGGGCGATGGATGGCCTGATGTCGATCCCGCCCATCCTGCTGGCCATCGCGCTGATGGCCCTGACCCGCGCGTCGGTGCAGAACGTCGTCATCGCCATCAGCATCGCGGAGTTCCCGCGTGTCTCACGCCTGATTCGCGGCGTGGTGCTCTCGCTGCGCGAGCAACCGTATGTCGAGGCCGCCATCGCCTCCGGCACCCGTGTCCCCGCCATTATCTGGAAGCATATCCTGCCCAACACGCTGGCACCCTTGATGGTGCAGGCGACCTTCATCTGCGCCTCGGCGATGATCACCGAGGCAACCTTGTCGTTCATCGGCGCCGGCACGCCGCCGATAATCCCAAGCTGGGGGAATATCATGGCCGAGGGCCGGGCGCTGTGGCAGGTGAAGCCCTACATCGTGTTCTTCCCGGCGATTTTCCTGTCCGTGACCGTCCTGGCGGTGAACCTGCTGGGCGACGGCCTGCGCGACGCGCTGGATCCGCGCCTGGCGAAACGGCTTTAGGATGGCGCTGCTCGAAGTCGAGAACCTGCAGACCCATTTTGGCACGCCGGACGGCGTGGTCCGCGCCGTGGACGGGCTTTCCTTCCACATCGAGGCCGGCGAGACCGTCGGCATCGTCGGCGAATCCGGTTGCGGCAAGTCGGTCACCTCGATGTCGATCCTGCGGCTGATCCAGGAGCCGCCGGGCAGGATCGCCGGCAGCATCCGCTTCCAGGGCCGCGACCTGTTGAAGCTGTCGGAGCGGGAGATGCGGGAGATCCGTGGCAATGCGATCTCGATGATCTTCCAAGAGCCGATGACCAGCCTGAACCCGGTGCTGACCGTCGGGCGGCAAATCGGCGAGGTGGTCCGGTTGCATCAGGGGATGAACGCCCGGGATGCGGAGGCCAAGGCGATCGAGATGCTGACGCTTGTCGGCATTCCGGCCCCGGCCCGGCGGGTGCGCGAATACGCGCACCAGCTTTCCGGCGGCATGCGGCAGCGCGTGATGATCGCCATGGCGCTGGCCTGCAACCCGAAGCTGCTGATCGCCGACGAGCCGATGACAGCGCTGGACGTCACCATCCAGGCGCAGATACTCGATCTGATGCGCGAACTGAAAACCCGCATGGGGTCCGCCATCATGTTGATCACCCACGATCTCGGCGTGGTCGCTGAAATGGCTCGGCGGGTTGTTGTCATGTACGCCGGACGCAAGGTCGAGGAAGCCCCGGTCGCCGAACTCTTCGCGCGTCCGATGCACCCGTACACCCGCGGCCTGCTTGGGGCGATGCCGAAGCTGGGATCGTCACTCGAAGCAAACGGCCGCGGCAAGCTGACCGAGATCGCCGGGCAGGTTCCAAACCTGCGCAAACCGATCATAGGCTGCGCCTTCGCCGGGCGTTGCCCGATGGCGACCGAAGCCTGCCGCCGCATCGCCCCCGCGATCGAGCAAAAGGGCCCCGAGCACCGCGTCGCCTGCCACTATGCCGGACAGACGGTGGCGGCATGAGGTCGGACGCCGCGCTGCTGGAGGTGAATGGCCTCAAGAAGCATTTCCCCATCCATGGCGGCCTGTTCGGGCGGGAGACAGCCCGGGTGCATGCCGTCGACGGGGTCACGTTCAGCATCCAGCGCGGCGAAACCCTGTCCCTGGTGGGTGAATCGGGCTGCGGCAAATCCACCGTCGGCCGGGCGATCCTGCGCCTGTTCAAGCTTACGGAAGGTGAGGTCTACCTCGACGGCGAACGCATCGACACCATGCGCGCCCATCGGCTGCGGGCCATCCGCAAGCGGGTTCAGGTCGTGTTCCAGGATCCGTTCAGCAGCCTCAATCCTCGCATGAAGGTGCGCGACATCATCGCGGAACCCTTGATCAATTTCGGCATGGCCAGCGGGCGGCGGGACCTGACGGCCAACGTTGAGGCCCTGATGGACAAGGTTCGCCTGCCGCGCGACGCAATCAACCGGTTTCCGCATGAGTTCTCCGGCGGCCAGCGGCAGCGCATCGGCATCGCGCGGGCGCTGGCGCCCGGCGCGGATCTGATCATCTGCGACGAGGCGGTGTCGGCGCTTGATGTGTCGGTGAAGGCGCAGATCATCAACCTGCTTGCCGATCTGCAGGATGAACTCGGGCTGGCGTTGCTGTACATCAGCCATGATCTTGCGACGGTGGAGCATCTGACTCACCGCGTCGCTGTCATGTATCTGGGCAAGATCGTCGAGCTGGCGGATCGCCGCGGCTTGTTCGCCAGGCCGCACCATCCCTACACGCGCGCGCTGCTGTCAGCCGCTCCGGTTCCGGACCCGGCGGCGAAGCGCCAGCGGATTGTCCTGACCGGGGACGTGCCGAGTCCGATCAATCCGCCGGGCGGGTGCCGGTTCCATACCCGTTGCCCCTATGTGTTCGACCGTTGCCGCGTGCAGGAGCCGATACTGCGTGTGGTAGCCGAGGGGCATTTATCGGCCTGCCATCTCGATGAGGCGCCGCATGGACGGGTGATTTCCTTCCGAAGTTCTGATTACCCCGCAAATGCGTTGGCCAGAGCTCCGGACTGTCGATAGCTAGTACAGCGTTTCCAAGGACCGACTCGTATCACGCTGCCTCGCCGATCTTGTAGGTCCAGGTATGGATGACCGGTTCGCTGTTGACGTCATCAAGGTATGCCATGATCCGGGATTTGAGTTCGG
>Ga0326727_10014300_pt1 | contig 17343 bp, 12 predicted proteins | sample MB2enrmetagenome_FD_207643 | JGI IMG/M metagenome (GOLD analysis project Ga0326727, IMG submission 207643) | Lab enriched peat soil microbial communities from McLean, Ithaca, NY, United States - MB29MY | ecosystem: Environmental > Terrestrial > Soil > Wetlands > Peat | place: USA: New York...
GCCGCTTTTGCTATGCAGGTTGCGGGCCGGAAGCTCTGGCCGCCGCGCCCGAGCTCCCCACCGACGAGTGGAAGCGCATCATCCGAATGTTCAAGGAGGAGGCGAAGATACCCTTCTTCTCCTTCACGGGCGGCGAGCCACTCTTGAGGCCCGACCTCGAAGAGCTCGCCGCTTACGCAGTATCCCTCGGTCTCAGGGCCAATCTCATCACGAACGGGAGCCTCGCGACTACGGAGCGCGCGGCCGGCCTCAAGCGCGCGGGCATCGACACGGCCCAGGTGAGCCTCGAGAGCCCTGAGGCTTCGACGCACGACGCGTTATGTGGCATAGCGGGGGCATGGGAGAGGACGGTCGCCGGGATAAAGGCGCTGCGCGAGGCGGGGATCTCGGTGCAGACCAATAGCACGCTCACCGCGCTCAACAAGGCCGAGGGGCCCGGCTCCCTCCTCGGGCTGCCTTCCTTCCTGGCGTCTATGGACGTCGAGCGCTTCTCGATGAACCTCTTCATACCGGCCGGGCGCGGGCTTGGCGCCGACGATCTCTTCGTGAGCTACAGCGAGGCCGGGCCCTTCGTGGATGAAATCAGGCGCGCCGCCCACGTGTCCGGTCGGACGTTCTTCTGGTACAGCCCTACGCCCTATTGCCTCTACAACCCGGTGGCGCGCGGTCTTGGGAACAAGAGCTGCGCCGCCGTCGACGGCCTTCTGCACGTGAACCCGCGGGGCGAGATCCTGCCCTGTTCTTCTTGGCCCGAGAGCCTGGGCTCGCTCAAGGAGAAGAGCTTCCGCGATATCTGGTTCTCAGAGCGCGGCGATTTCTTCAAGCACAAGCATTTCGCGAGCGAGCAATGCTCGAACTGCTCCACCTTCGTGGCCTGCCAGGGGGCATGCCCATTGTACTGGCGCTACGCTGGCGAAAAAGAGATACAAGGCAAGGGGAGGACGTGATGCAGGACGATTTCCGTTTCTGGAGGCTCGGCCTCGGCTCTCGCCTCGCGCTGTCGGCCGGGCTCTTCGCAGTCGGCGCTTTCCTCGAGGTGGCGCTCTTCGTGCCCCTTGGCGCGGCGGTGGCCATCCTCGGTTGGTCCCCGCTCGCGCTCCGCAGGGCCACGAACAAGCCCGACGACCAGGGCATCGACGGGTGGCGGCCCGTCCCGATGGCCGAGATCGACAAGCTCGACGACAGCCTGCGCGAGTCCAAGAAGCTCAAGCGAAAGACCGCGGGCACAGGGAGGCTAGCTGCCTTCATCGCTATCGTTGTCGGGATCATGGTTATCTTGTTCGCGAAGGGCGAAGGCCGGACCGATATCGCCTTCTATCTGCTGAACATTCTGGCCTTCTTCGTCCCCGCGGTCTTCTTCGGCCGCGTAGCCGTATTTACGCCCTTTGATATCGACAAGAAGATGCCTTGCTTCCGAGCCATCCTCGCCGAGAGCCTCCCTCCCGATGTGGCGATCGCGCCCTACATCTGCTTCGACAAGGACGCCCGCGGGGCCGGCATACCCCAGGACCTGCGCGTCATGTACGAGCTTAAGCGTCCACCCGTGGACCTCGTCGGGATACAGGTGCAGGCCTCGATCAACAACGGCCCCAATGGGGCCGTGCCCTATATGTACGCGGTCGTCCTCACCAAGGGCAAGTCGGGGAACTCGTTCAAGATCGCCGAGCGGGCGAAGCTCCGGGGCTACGTAGTCGAGCCCGGCGGAGACGAGGAGTACGGCACTGTCGTCATACGGCAGGAGACGGGCGGTTCGGGCTATGAGACTACGCCTAAGGAATGCTTGCGGCTGCGCGAGATCTGCCTCAAGTTTTTGAAGGAGATGGGCGCTTCCGCTTGAGGCCCGAGGGCCTAAACCTTGGCGGCCTTCATCTCCTCGGCGGTCTTTCGCATAGCGTCGCGTAACTTTTGCACGTCCGCGACGAAGAAGAGGGAGACGATTAAAAGGAAGGCGGTGCAGAGAACCCAGAAGGTCGAGCAGATCGCCAATGAAAGCGCAAGACCAAGAGCTCCGGACAAGAGGCCTGCGACCCCTCGACCGAGCCCGGTTCCTAGAGAATCGGTCAGGTTGAAGATCGAGAAGATGGCGCCGCGCTCCTCGGGGGCGTTGACGTCGAGGAGCATGGTCTTCATGTTGGGGCCAGTCATCGCGGCGAGTCCCGCGGCAAAGAAGCCGAGGGCGGAGAGGATGATGAGATTCGGGGGCGCCCAGAGTACAACGTAGATGACTCCGATCGCTCCTCCCAAAGTGGTGAGGGCGCAGAAGACGGGCAGCCGCTTGGGACTGCGCTTGAAGATGGCCCCGCCGAGCTGACCTCCGACTATGGTGCCCACGATCATCCCAAGGCCAAAGCAGAGGAAAACATTGGTCGCATTAGCGATCGAGAGTCCCTTGTTTTCGTTGAGGTACTTGTTGATGAAGAAGAAGCTGCCCCAAGGGATGGTGCCCGCTATGCCTTGGAAGAGGAGGAAGAGGTTCGTCTTGTTCTTGAAGAGCCCGGCGTAGTCCGAGAGCTTGATGGTCTTAGGATACACGAGGCCCGCCTCGACGAGCTCGCGGGTGGCTTCCTCGCTCGCCGCCTTCTTGGGCTCGGGCGAGAAGATACAGAAGAGAAGTATAAAAAGGAAATTCGGTGCTGCCGCAACGATGAAGGGCATCCGCCAGTTGCCGCTCGCGCCGAGGTAGCCGCCGATGAGGGTCCCGACGATGTTGCCGATCGCGATGGCTACCGATACGATGCCCGTGGCCATGGGCCGCGATTTTTCGTCGAAGACATCGCCGATGATAGCGAACACGAGGGGGAAAGCCGCCCCGAGGCCGATGCCCGATAGAATGCGCAAGGCGTAGAATACGGGGTAGTTCGGTGCCAAGGCAGTGAGCGCGCAGGGCAGCTCCCCGATGATGACTGCCAGGGTGAACAGCAGCTTGCGCGAGGCCTTGTCGGAAAAATAGCCCCAGAAGAGGGAGACGACCGCACCGATTATTGTGAAGAGCAGCATCATGAGGCCGATGGAGGAGTCGGTCACTCCGAACTCGGCCTCGATGTTGGCGAGGGTCGGCGTCATCACGTTGGTGTCCGAGTTGAGGACGACCATTACGAGGGCGATGATGATCAGAGTGAATGTGCGTTGGGCCTTTTTCATGCCGTGCTTCTCCATATTATTCCTTGCTGCTTTTGCCTTGTGTCGCCTTCGTGGCCATGCTCGAGAGCCCGAAGCGCGTTATGCGACGCTCGTAGGTCTCGAGGAGCTTCCATTCGACGATCGGTACGTTCTTTATTGTCTCGCGCGGCACCGAGAGGAATTCTCCCTCTTCCGAGACCGTGGCGTTCATAAGCGAGGGGCGGCCGAAGAAGACCGATTCCTCGCCGAAGACGTCGCCGGGGCCTATCACGTCGACCTCGGATCCCTCGATGAGCACGCGCGCCCTGCCCGTACGAGCGACGACGAGGGAAGTGCCCGCTATGGTGGTGAGCGACTCACCGACCGCGAGGCGCTCGGAGGACAGCTCGCGAGCCATGACGGTGTGTACTGCGCTCGAGACCATCTCGCCGAAGAGCCTCGTGCCCTGGAGGAAGTGCTCGATCTCGAGGCGTCTGAGCATGTCGAGTGTGTCGTAGTTGCGCCTCGCGAACTCGAGAAAGAGGCGCCCCGGCATCCTGAGGAGGGTTACTGCGCTCTTCGTGCGGTAGGTACGGCTCGAAGCCTTGCTCGTAAGGACGTCAACCTCTCCGATCATTGTCCCGGTGGAGAGCATGTGCTGGACGTTCAGCCCAGAATCGATCATCTCGACGACCCCGCAGGCGACCAGGTCGACTTCGGTCGCCTGGGCGCCCTTGCGCAGGATGACGTGCCCGGAGTTGAGGCTCGCCAGGGGGCAATTGAGGAGCATGCCGAGGTCCTCGGGCCCCGCTTCCGGGAAGTGGGCCGCGATGTAGCGTTGCGCCGAAGCGCGCGTATAGTCGACGCGCGACTCGATGAGCGAGTCCTGCATGCCGAACGAGGCGCTCGAGCCGATCTCCTTGTCCGCCGGGGAAAGGTCCCCCGAGGTGTGCGAGAGGACGACCTTCGTAGAGCCATCGCCCGCGAAGTCGGTGGCTCGGCCGTGTATCATGCCCCCGCCCACATCGATCTTCTTGAGGTCGACCGCGAGGTGGAGGCTCTTTTGCGAGCTCTCGTAGAGCTTCGCCGCCAGGGCCCCCGCCTGCGGATCGTCCAATAGATAGTCCTTGAGTACGATTTCGGGCGCTATGTCCGCGAGGTGGGCGTAGGTCTTGTACCCGTCGGGGCCGAGGGCGCGGAAGTAGAGGATGGTCGTCTCGAGGGGATGGAGGGAGAGGAATGGCTGCACCTCGAGCCCCCCAATGTCGTTCCACTTGCCGAAGGCGAGGTTATGGAACTCGAAGGCGCTCTCGAAACTCTTTTCCGGCAGGGACATCACGGCCGAGAGCTTCTTCATCACTGCCGAGCGAACAAGCGGCGTGGCGAAGTACTTGATACGGTGGTCGGTGCGCACTAGCGAGGTGAGACCGGCGAAGTGGTCGTCGTGGGCGTGCGTGTGGAAGATGCCCTCGAGCTCGTTGACCGAAATGCCTAGTGCAGTGAGCGAGTCGAGCACGTAGGGACCTGTGTCGATGAGGTATATCTTGCCTTGGAACACGACGATAGAGGACATGCATGGCCTGTCTTTGTCCCAGCCGTTGCCCTCTCCCGAGTGGACGACCGAGAAATAGTCGCGCTCGATGCGGTGGTTGTCCAGCCGTACGGGGCTCTCGTAGGCCTCGCCGGGCGCGAGATTCATGTCGACGGAAACCTCGTCCTCGCCCCTCTTGAAGGCGTAGACGTTGAGCGATTTGCGGATGACCGTTACGCCTCCGGGGAGCTGCGCAGTCCCTGAGTCGGTCGGCGCGAACTCGGCCGTCTCTCCCAAGTTTCGCGGAGTGCCGCCAGCGAAGCGCAGCTTGTAGCGCATGATCTCGCGGGCGAACTCGGGCCTGATGCCGGCGGCCTCGATCTCCTCCTCGCTCTCGAGGCCGAAGGTGCCGCGCAGGATGTAGGCCGATTGGGCGACTAGCTGCGATAGAAGGCCGATGAAGATGGGCTTGTGCCCCTTGTTGTTCACGTGCCCCGGCACGGCCATGCCCTGGCGGTAGAACATCTGCAGAAGGGGGAATTCCGCCATGTTGCAGAAAGTCCCGCCCTGGATGGCCACGTCCGAGAGGAGTATGGCGTTCGGCCCGGTCTCGAAGACCGTGCCCCTGACGTTGGTTTCGGCTATCGCGCCGCGGCGCATAAGGTGCTTGACTACATCCGGCGGGCAGCCGCAGAGGACATAGAGCTCGGCCTCGGGAATGCGCACGAACCAGACGCCGTTCGTGATCTTAGTCGCGTCCATCGCGAGCATTATGGCTCAACAGTGACCGGCTGTCACCTCAATTCGCGCGCCTTCAAATCAGCCCACCGGGGCTTCGCCGAGAAGAGCTTTCAATTCCTGTATGTCCTTCACGAGCTTCGTGCGATTGAGGTTCTGCAGGCGCTTCGGAAGCATCTCTTTCGAGGTGCATTCGATCACGGCGACGAGGTTCTGCAGTTCGATCTCGTGAGGATAGGCGGGCGGCACGAAGTCGGCCATCGTCTCGTCCATGTCTTCTTTTGTGACGAAGGTCCTGCCCTCCATGGCCGCCTTGAACTTCGCTCTGATGAGCACCGCCTCGAGGTCGGCGCCCGAGAACTCGTGGGTAAATTTCTTGAGCAGATCGGCCACGGAGAAGCGCCTGATGGAGAGGTCGAGCTTGCGCACGAGCGTCTCGAAGAGGGCTATCCTCTCCTCGTCGGTCTCGGGGTAGAAGAGGGCGAGATGTTCCTCCGCCCGTCCCTGGCGCTTGAGGTCGATGGGCAGGAGGTCGGGGCGGCAGGTTATGAGGAACCAGATGATCTTGCCGCGGTATTCGGTGTTGCCCATGAAGCTCGCGATCTGTGAGAAGACGCGGTTCGAGACGCCGGAGTCCCCGTCCTGGTCGCGGTCGCCAAGGAAGGCGTCGGCCTCGTCGATCATCACCGCGACGGGGGACATGGCCTTGAGTATGGACAGGACTTTCTCGAGGTTCGACTCGGTGACGCCCTGCCATTTAGAGCGGAAGTTCTTGAACTTGACCATGGGCACGCCGATCTCGCCCGCGAAGGCCGAGACCATGAAGCTCTTGCCCGTGCCCACGGGCCCCGCGATGAGGTAGCCCATGGGAAGCACGTCGAGCCTGCCCTGCTTGATCGCGCGCGCCGCGTTCTTGAATCGGCGCTTGACGAATTCGTGGCCGGAGACGTAGGAGAGATCGTGCTCGGTTTCGAGGAACTCGAGGAGGCCTGCGGCCTCGGACTCGATGATCTCCTTTTTTTTCTCCCGCATGTACTCGAGGGAGATGGGCCTGTCCTCCTGCCAGCTCTCGGCGGCGAGGCGGTTTAGGTTCATGAGGTTGAGGCCGGAGGCGAGGGCGGCCACCTGCTCGCAGGAAAGGCCCTTGTCCAAGAGCAGCTGTCCCTTGCCTTCGAGGAAACGGAGGAACTGGCAGCGCACGCTCTCGTCGGGGATGGGTATCTCGACCTTGACTGTCGTGGGGCTCGATGCGATGCGCGCGTTGAGGTCTGCGAGGTTCTCGGTGAGGAGGATGACCGACACATCGCCTCGCGTGAAAATGGGATCGTGGGACCAACGGTTCAGGGTGACGAAGCAGTAGCGGTCGTCCTCGGACAGGCGAGCGACGTCGCTCGCGGGGGCGACGGTCTCGGCATAGTCGATGATGAGGACGATGCGGCGCTTCAGGGGAATCTGCGTGATGAAGTACTGCTCGAGGTAGGGGAAGGCGATCGCGGGATCGCTCGCGAGGAAGCTCTCGTCCGATTCGTCCGCGTGACGGCTGCGCATGGCGGCCAGGTAGTCTCGCTCCATCTGCTTGTCGCAGAAGCTCACCCCGCTCGAGCGGTCGAAAAAGGCGATGACATCCTTGTTCCCGAAGAGGACCTCCGAGATGTACTCTTGGATCTTCACGAAGAGGAACTCGCCCTCGTTCATCTTGTGGGGCAGGAAATCGCGGATGTTGCCGTGGACGATGTAGAGGTTGGCTGTTTTAGACAGGTATTTATAGGAAAGCTCTTGCGCCCAGGAAGGCAGGATCTTGATGAAGGGCAGGTTCTTTAGGATCAGCTGTTCTTTCATGCAGACTCCTTGCCTAGTATGCCGTAGTCTCCTTCGGAGGGCAACCGTCCCTTCGCTTTGTCTTTGACAGGGCGGCAGAGCTTGCCGATACTTAACGAAAACGGAGGTAGTTATACGATGCCCGACACTGGCATGAGTTCATCCCAGGTTCACGCCTGGATCGCTGCGGCTAACATGGGTCTCGGACATAAACGTGCGATTAGGCCCCTCGCGGACATAGCCGAGGGCGGGTTCATCGTCGTCAACGACGCCTCGGTGGCCGGGCCGGAGGAGCTCAAGGTCTGGGACCAGCTCCTTTCCGTCTACGAGCGGCTCTCCCGCGCGAAGCGCATCCCCGTCATCGGGAACTTTCTCTTCGGGGCGATGGACTACTTCCAGGCCATCAAGCCGGCCTATCCGCGCGTGGACCTGTCGAGGCCCACGATCCAGACGAAGTGGACCCAGAGCATGGCGCGCAAAGGCCTCTGCTCCGGGATGATCGAGAAGATCAATACGAAGCCCCTTCCCCTGGTCACCTCTTACTACGCCGCGGCCATAGCCGCCGACATGGCCGACTACGGCCGCGTCTACTGCATCATCTGCGACGCCGACATCAACCGCGTTTGGGTCGCCAACGATCCGCGCCGGTCCCGCATCGAATACCTCGTGCCCTGCGGCTCGGTCCTCCGTCGCCTTAAGCAGTACGGAGTCCCCGACGAGCGTATTTTTATGACCGGATTTCCCCTCCCCAAGGAGCTGTTGGGCGGGCCTGACCTCGGCGTGCTCAAGAGCGATCTCGGCCAGAGGCTCCGCTATCTCGATCCCCAAAACCGATTTTGGCCCCTGCACGAGCCATCGGTCGTGCACTTCCTCGGTGAGAAGAACTGCGCGCCGAGGAAGGCGCGGAAGCTCACGCTCGCCTTCGCGGTGGGCGGGGCCGGAGCGCAGAGCGAGATCGGGGCCGAGGCGCTCGCGAGCCTCAAACCTAAGATCCTTGAAGGTAAGCTCGCGATGAACCTCATTTGCGGTGTCAGGCCCGAGGTGCGCTCCTTCTTCGAAGCTGCAATAAAAGCCAATGGTTTGGAAGGCTCGGAGGGCGTACGCGTGATAGGCGGCAGGGGCGACGAGGACTACTTCGCTTCCTTCGAGGCGAGCCTCCGCGATACGGACATTCTCTGGACGAAGCCCTCGGAGTTGTCGTTCTACGTGGGGCTCGGGATACCACTGATAATGGCTCCCACCATCGGCGCCCAGGAGACCTTCAACCTACGTTGGCTCGAGGAGATCCAGGCGGGCATTCCCCAGTCCGAACCGCGCTATGCATGCGAATGGCTCTTCGAGCTGCTCGACCAGGGACGCTTCGCCGAGGCCGCGTGGAGCGGCTTCCTCAAGGCCCGCAAGTACGGCACCTATAAAATACAGGAACTCATCGCCACGGGCACTATGTCCCGCTCCGGCGACCCGCTTACGAGGTAGCGATCTTGTCCACGAAGACCGCGATGTCGGCCGCGCCGTTGCGCAGGCCGAGCGCCTCGTAGCGGCGCGCTACTTCCTCCTGGACTTCGTCTTTGAGAAAATGCTTTGCCGCCATGCCGAAGGCCATGGCGTTGCCGCTCGAGTACTTGGCCACGCCCCGCGACACCGCATAGTTGGCGTGCGCCTGCTCGCAGGGCGTCGCGGCCAGGCTGAAGATGATCGGCTTGCGCGAGTGCATGCACTCCATCATCGTGGCGGGGCCCGGCTTTATGAAGCAGAGGTCGGCCGCCTCGATGAGCTCGTTCATGTTATCTACGAAGCCCAGCGGAATCATGTTGAGGTGGGTGAGGATGGACGCGCTCGCATCGAGCTTCGTCTTGATGGACTTGTTGAGCCCGGCGACGACTATCACGTTGAGAGGCATATTGAGGAGATCGAGCGCGAGGAGGTACTGGAGGATCATCCCCGCGCCCTGGTTTCCGAAGCTGAAGAGAACGGTCTTGCGCCCTTCGCCCAGGCCGAGCTCGGCCGCGACCGTGGCCTTGTCTCTCCTCGATTCGAGGAAATCGGGACGGATGGGGTAGGGAAAGACCTTGATCTTGCTCACCGCTATACCGTGTCGGGCCGCGGTCTGCGCGGCGCGTTCCGACGCGGTGATATACCAGTCAGTGTCGGGAAGCCGCCAAGGAGCATGGAAGGTGAACATCTCGGTTTGATAGGTGATGATCGGGAAGCTCGCGCCCGTGCGGCGCTTTGCTTCGACAAGAGCCATCGTGGCGAAAAAGTGCGTGCTGTATACGAGGTCGGGGCGGTAGGACTTGATGAAGCGAACGGTGTCGGGCACCGCGGGAGCTACCATGCTCCGGTACATCACCGCACGAGAGGCCGGCGCGAGGGCATTTTCAAGCTGGAAGAGCATGTGCGTCAGCGTAGGATGCTCGAGCATGGCTTTCCAGCTCTGTTTATGGGAGGCATCGACCTTGACGGCTCCCACGTCCTTGATGAAATCCATCATACGCAGCTCGTAGCGGCCCGGATACGCTTTCCCGAGCGCATCCATCACTGCTTTCGCGGGAGATTTATGCCCGCCCCCGGCCTCGATCATGGCGAATACTATCTTTTTCTTCATGCCAATAGTTAAAATAGCCTATCCCTACCGTAGATACAAGGCGCGCGGAGCCCGGCCCGGCCTTTGGCCTTGCATGATCAACCTTAAGGGTGCTATAACATATCTACTCCATTTTTAGAGAGGTATCCCATGGCCTACAAGGTCACCGATGCTTGCGTGAATTGCGGAGCCTGCGAGGGCGAGTGCCCCGTTCAGGCCATCAGCGAGAAGAACGGCGCCCGCTTTATCGATCCTTCCAAGTGTATCGACTGCGGCACCTGTGCTTCGGTCTGTCCGACCGAAGCCATCATCGCAGGCTGACATCGTAGCCGGTCGCCGGTTCTCCTGAATCGCCGATGTCGGCTTGTCGACCGAGCGCGGGGACGGCCGTGTGTCACATGGTGCGGCCGAGTGCCGTACGAGGTTTCTGCCGTCCCGCGACAGCCGCCCCCACGCCTCGGCGCTGGGGGCTTTTTTATGCAATCTGACATTCAGGGGCCGGATATGATTGAGACCTGCTCCATCGTAGCGCAGGCTGTCGAGGGAGTGAAGCTTGAGCTTATGGCCGAAGCCTATTCCGCCCTCAAGTCGTCAATTAAAGTGAGCCATGATGAGATGAGGATGGTCTTCGCCGAGTGGAACCGAGGCGATCTCGCCGATCCAGTGGTCGCCGCTGCCGCTGATGTACTCGGCCTCAGGGACGAGGACGGAGACCCCCTGCTTGAGAAGGTTCTCGACGTCTCGCGCGGTCCCGTGCTCTGCCGCGGCGCAGCCACTCTCGCCCATGAGCTCTCCTTCCCTGCCCCGCTGGTCTCCCAAGCCGCCTTTTGCGCCTATCTCTCGGGCATGAAGGATGAGCGCGTTGACGCGAGCGCCGTTTTGTCCGGCCCAAAGTCCGCCCCCTCGGGCGAGAAGCACACCATGATTGAGGAGCTTCGCAAGGCCCTCCTCGCTTCTCTCATCATCTGCTACGCCGAGGCCTACTCGCTTCTTGCCGCAGCTAAGGCTGGCAAGGAGGAGGCCCGCAGCTCCCTCGACGAGGAGGGCTCCTTCATCGCCGCTGCCGCCGCCGGGGCTCGCGGCCGCTGCCGCGCCCATGAGAGCATACTCCTCGATGCGAGCGTTAAATCGAAGATGGACCCCTGCCTCGCGAGCCTCAGGCGGGTCTGTTCCCGCGCCGCCGAGGGAGGCTTCCATATGCCCGGTTTCTTGGCCGCCCTCTCCTTCTACGAAGGCTTCCGCAGCACATGGCTCCCCGCGAACATGGTCGTGGCCCTCCGCGACGGTCGCGAAGGCACGGGCTACGAGAGGATCGATCGGCCTCGCGGCGAGTCTTTCCACTCGGACTGGAAATGAGCGACGCAGCAGGGCCGAGGCCAGGACCAGGCTCACGGGAAGCGGCCATCAAGATCAGCGCCCGTGCCTTCGTCACCACCATCGTCATTATCCTGGCCCTCATGGTCGGCGCCGGCATCCTAACCTATATAGTCCCGGCCGGGAGTTATACCCATATTATCGAAGCCGGCGTCGACCGCGTCCTGCCCGGCTCTTTCTCCTACTCGTCTAGGCCCGATTATCCCGCCTGGCGCTGGCTCACCGCGCCCGGCGAGGTTCTCTGGTCGCCTGGCAACGTCCAAGTCATCACTATCATCATTCTCCTCGTCCTCATAGGGGGATCGTTCACGGTCCTCGACTCGAGCGGTATTCTCAAAGTTGCCCTCTCCCTCGTCGTCGATCGCTTCAAGGGTAATAAATACGGCCTCATGGCCGCCATCATCTTTTTCTTCATGTTCGCCTCCTCGGTCCTGGGCATCTACGAGGAGGCGGCCCCCTTGGTCGTCTTCATCGTGCCCCTGGCCCTCTACCTCGGCTGGGACAGCCTTACGGGGCTTGGCATGAGCCTCTTAGCCCTCGGTTTTGGCTTCGCCGCGGCGACCATGGACCCCTTCATGATCACCATCGCTCAGTCGCTCTCGGGACTGCCGCTTTACTCGGGCCTCTGGTTCCGTGCCATTTTTTTCGCCTGCATGTTTGCTCTCGTGTTCCTCTTCGTGAGCCGTCACGCCCGCAAGGTCGAGGCGAACCCGCAGAACTCCATCGTGCGCGCCGAGGACCAGCGCCTGCGCGCCTCCATCGATGTCGCTGCCGCGGTCGCCAGCGCCGAGGAGGCCGCCGCTCCCCGCATGAAGCGTGCGGTACGCTGGCTCGGCCTCTGGCTCCTCGGCGCGGTAGCCTTCATCCTCATCGCGACGCGAGTGCCGGGGCTTTCGACCTATGCTTTTCCGATCATGGGCCTATTTTTCGTCGTTGCCTGCAACGGCTCGGCCGTCATCGCAGGAGAGAGGGGCCGCAGCCTCCTCTCCTGTTTCCTAATGGGTATGAAATCAATCCTTCCCGCCATAGTCATGATCCTCATGGCCATGAGCGTGAAGATCATCATCACGAAGGGCGGCATCCTGGACACGATCCTCTTCGTCGCCTCGGGCGCCATCGGCAAGGCGGGGCCCTACGCGGCCGTATTCCTCGCCTACCTCCTAACCCTCGCGCTCGAGTTCTTCATCCCTTCCGCTTCGGCCAAGGCCTTCCTCATTATCCCCATCCTGGCGCCGCTCGCGGACCTCGTGGGCCTCACACGCCAAACAGTCGTCTTCGCCTTCGACTGCGGCGACGGCTTTGCCAATATACTCTACCCGACCAATCCCTTCCTTATGGTCTGCCTGGGGCTCACGGTCGTGAGCTACCCGAAGTGGTTTCGCTGGACACTGCCGCTGCAAGTCGTGACAATCCTCGTATGCCTGGCCTTTATGGCCTTCGCGGTGGCGATCAAGTTCGGACCCTTCTAGGTTGAAAACCCCGCTTCGTGAAAAAGAGTGTTTTTCCATCTAGCCATTATTTAAATTAAGGTGTATAGTCCTTTCTAGGTTTTTATCGCACGCATCATGCGTACGGGGAACCGATCCGTTTTTCATCGGGCAATACCCTTCTGCTGGCGGATCAGAAAAAGCCTGCTTATCTTAGGATAAGCCAATTACACGACCGGCCCCCGCGCCGGCGAAGGACACTGTTATGGGCAAGAAGATTTATGTTGGGAATCTCAGCTACAACACCATGGAGGATGGTCTTAGGAACATTTTCCAGAACTATGGTACTGTCGCTTCCGCCAAGATCATCACCGATCGTGATTCCGGCCAGTCCAAGGGCTTCGGATTCGTCGAGATGGGCACTGACGAGGAAGCGGGCGCTGCTATCGCCGCTCTCAATGGTCAGACACTCGATGGCCGGGCTCTCAAGGTCAATGAGGCCATGGACAAGCCCCGCCGCGACGATAATCGCTGGTAAGGTTAGTTCCTAGAGAGAAAGGCTGTCCGAAAGGGCAGCCTTTTTTTGGGTGCGCCCGGCAGGGCGCACTCACTTGCGGGTGAGGCGTTAAATCGCCAAGTCCCGTGCGCCCGGTAAGGTAAGGTCGTTCATCGCTGATAAAACTTTATAAACGTGATGATAAAACTTTATAAATGCAGTGATAAAAATTTGTAAATGCAGCGATAAAGCGCAACTAGCCAGGTCGGTAGCAAAATCTCTAAAATCTCCCTTTTTTGACTATATACGCGAACCGTGCGCGAGCCGTTTACGAGGATTCTGCTAGACATGAACAGCTCGGAGAGCGAGACTTACAGGAGGCAGGGTGGATTAGATGACAAGGGGTCTGTCGTGGGGAATAAAATGAACTATGACAGTTGGTCATCCGCTGAACTGCGTACCCGCATCGAGGAGCTCGAATCGCTCCTATCTGCAATGAAGCAAGAAGCAGAAGAGCAAGTTATGCTGGATTTTGCCTGGGCCGGGAATCTTGGGCTTTGGCAAGCAGGATCTTCCTGATATCGTCCCCTTTCAGTTTTTCACCGATCGAATCCACCCTGATGACTATGAACGAGTCATGGAGAATATGCGCTCGTACCTCTATCATAAGTCTCAAAGTCTATGAGTGCGAGTATAGAATTATGCATCGAGACGGCAGCTATAGATGGTTCTATGCTCGCGGTAAAGTGATACAGCTTGATGATCAAGGCAGGCCTCTTCTTGTTGCTGGAATCGTGTTTGATATTTCAGAAAAAAAGGCCGAAGAGGAAGAACGGCGCAAACAGGCACTGGCACTTGCCAAACGTGTTCAGGAGATGCATCTCCTTATCCGCGCCTCGAATCTAGCCCATAAATGGCCGCTCCCCATCCCCGAGATGCTGCCCCGCATGGTCGACTTCATCCCGGAAGCGTGGCAATGTGCCGAAACGCACTGCTGCCCGTATCCGCTTCAGGGGTGCGGAGTACGCGACCGAAGGTTTCAGGACTTCTCCTCAGATGCTCGTCGAGGCCATTAACACCTTCGGCAATCTTGTTGGCGTGATAGAAGTCTCCCTCCTCGAATGGGGGCCCTCCGACGAACTCGCCTTTCTGCCCGAGGAGGAAGTTCTCCTGCTCACCCTTGCTCGCTTCATTCCGCGTCTCGTAGAACGGTCCGATGCGTTGCGAAGCGAGCGGCCCTACAAGCACGGATGGACGCACGAGGACGCGGTGACGGGAATTGAGTCCAATACGGGCAAACACTTCGATCCGAGGATCGTGGAATGTTTCTCCCGGCATGCACTCCGTCTTCAGTTCCGTCTACGGGGAGTTGAGATAGAATCGCCGCTTCGACGTGGCCGGATCGGCTCCAGTAATGAGTTGTATTTGTAGGTCTCCTAGAATCTTCTCTTCTTATCTGGCCTTTTTCAGCCAGATTTGACTGAGCTTGGACGCGTTCTCGGCCAGATCGACCGGTGTCTCCTTCATGCCTATCCTCACCCAATGCTCAATGACGGCCACTGCGCCGCTGATAATGAAGGCGTAGAGGTAGTCTAACTGGTTCTTGGTCGCGTTCGGGTAGTCGGCCTTCCAGCTTGAGATAGTCGTATCCCGCGCCACCTGCATGATCCGGTCCAAGAACCGCTTGTTGCCGTTCTCCGAGAAGAGGATGCGGCAGAGCTCGATGTTCTCAGCGATTATGTCGAAGGCGAGCTTGGTCATTTCCGATAATGTGTCCTGCTTGAATTTCTTGATGACCTTCGTTGACATTTGCTCGAAGAGCTCGTTTTCGATCTCCTCGAGAAGATCGTAGGGGCTCGAGTAGTGCGTATAGAACGTGGCCCTGTTGATCTCGGCCAGCTCGCAGAGCTCCTTCACCGTAATCTTGTGGATCGATTTCGCCCTCATCAATTGCATGAGACTCTCTCTCAATACCTTCTTCGTGTAGCGTACGCGCGCGTCGCCCTTCATCGAATCCTCCATCGGCTCAGCGGGCGTTCGCCGATCCTAGACATTCGAGCCGTTTGTGTCGTCCAACTAACAAGAAAGCCAAAGTTGTGCGTTGACCTTCCTGATCTGAATACATATGTTCGACTCGGGACTAATCGACACATGTCAAATATATTATATGTGTCGATTAAAATACAATCTGGTCGATCAGGCCTCATTCTTTCGGAGGGGCAGGTGAGAAAGGTTTTTAATTTCCCGCTCAAGCACAGCAAACTGACGATCCTTATCTTCGTCGTCGTGAGCGCATTTATGGCCATCGGCGTCTCGCGCCTGAAGATTAATTACTCGACGGATTCCTTCTCGCCTCGTGAGAATCCGCTCATCAAGCGCACTAGCGAAGTCGACGAGGCCTACAATACCGGCAGGACGATCATCTCGATCCTGTACGCGGACGACGTGTTCGCGCCGGATCGACTGGTGGCACTCCGCTCGCTTTCCGACGAGATCGCGGGCATGGACGGTGTTATCCAGGTCGTCTCGCTCGCGAATGCGCACCGTATGAGCGACGTGGACGGAACCCTCGTCACGAGCGACATGGTCAAGGCGGGCTCGGGCAAGCCGAGTCCGGAGGACATCGCCGGGATCAAGAGGTACCTCGCCACCAACTACGCGATGAAGGACGGGTTCCTTGCCTCAGCAGACGGCAGGACCACGACCTTGATCGTAAAGACAGAGCTCGGGCTCAACGAGAACAAGATAGTCGATGCCATCGAGGCCGCGATCAGTAAGGACTGGGGCCGACGCTACGAGATATCCGGCGCCCCGGTCCTCGGCAAGGAGATATTCTCGGTCATCAAGGACGTACCGCTGATCGCGCTCCTGTCCCTGACGGTCATCCTGGTTTTCCTCGCGCTCAACTTCCGCTCACCGATGGGGGTCGTCCTCCCGCTGATACAGCTCCTCGTCGGCCTCCTCTGGGGAGTGGGCTTCATCGGATGGACCGGGACCAGCTTTCTCGCGCTCATGGCGATCGCGCCGATAGCTATCCTGGCGGTCGGCTCCTCGTTTTCCCTGCACCTTTTGGGCAGGTACTTCCTCGAGCTCTCCCTCGGTAAGGACAAGGAGACGGCCATCCGCGACATGGTCACCGAGACGGGCCTGGGTGTCTTCGTCTCGGGACTCGCCATCTCCGTCTCCATGCTGACCTTCCTCCTCTCGGAGCTCGACATGATCCGAGGTATGGGGCTGCTGACTGCGGCCGGCGTCTTCTCTTGCATGCTGGCGGCCCTCTTCCTCCTCCCCGCCATCCTGAAGCTTCTTCCGGCCCCGAGGATCAAGGCCAATTCCTTCGGGAACGGCGCTCTTTCCGTCCAGCTGGGAAGGCTCGGCAGGGCAGTTGGAGCCCGGCCGAAGATAATCCTGCTCATAGGGGCGGCCCTCGTACTGGCCTCCGTCTTCGGCATCTTCAGGATAGTACCCGATACTTCCCTCGTAGCGTATTTCCAGAAGGACTCCGCGGCCATCAGGGGCATGAGGGCGATCGAAAAAACGTTTGGAGGATCCACCCAGCTCAACGTCCTGGTCGATGGCGACCTCCAAGACCCCAACCTTCTCGGGGAGATGCTCAAGTTCCAGGAAGAGGCGCGCAAAGTGCCCGGCGTCGGGCCCGCTCAATCTCTGGCTACAATCGTCCGCACGATCCACGAGACGCTCACGGGCGAGGCAGGCATGCCATCTAGCCGTGAGCTCGTCTCACAGGAGCTCCTCGTCTACCAGTCGTCTGGGAGCGTTGACGACATCACCTCGATCGCCAACCTGAACTACACTGAAGGACTCGTCTCGCTCGTCGTCAGGCAGGACTCCTCGCGCGAGACGAAGCTCCTCGTCGCCCGGCTTGAGCAGCTTGCGAGGCAGGACATGGGCGATCACGCCAAGATCGAGGTCCTCGGCGACTGCATGACCCAGTCGGTACTCGAGGACATCGTGCTCAAAGACTTCATCATCAGCCTGACCCTGGCAATCTTCCTCGTCTTCTGCATAGACAGCCTTATCCGCAGTATGCGCGCGGCCCTCGTGACCATCACCGTATTGATCTTCACCATCGCGCTCCAATACGGCGTGCTCGGGCTCTTCGGCCTGAGATTCACGATGGCCACTGCGCTCATGGGGGCCCTGGCCATCGGGGTCGGGGACTACGCGATCCACCTGACCGTCCGTTATATGGAAGATAGGCGGAAGGGCTTATCCCCCGAAAAGGCTATTGAGAGAGCCGTCGCCACATCCGGCC
>Ga0326727_10014301_pt1 | contig 17343 bp, 20 predicted proteins | sample MB2enrmetagenome_FD_207643 | JGI IMG/M metagenome (GOLD analysis project Ga0326727, IMG submission 207643) | Lab enriched peat soil microbial communities from McLean, Ithaca, NY, United States - MB29MY | ecosystem: Environmental > Terrestrial > Soil > Wetlands > Peat | place: USA: New York...
TCGCCACTTCGGTCAGAATTTCTCGGCCGATCAGATCTGGCGGATGGTCACACGAGATGAGTTGATCTCGCGGACGGGGCTGAACGCTCTGGGAATTCTTTATGACGGCGCCTACGACCATATAGTCGGCTTGAACCTTGAAGAACTCTTTTTGGCCCATCCGGACAAACGAATTGCGTTCTATTGTCACCTCAGGGAAATGCGACCAGGGGCCCAGTTTTTCGATTGTCTGCAAAGCGGATTCCACGTACGTTTTGCCGATCTGGCCATCCACGCAAGTCTCAAGGAAGACCTAATGAGCAAGTGGCCCAACCGGGGGGACTCCATCATTCTGGATTATCTTTTCCTGACCTGTGACCCCACTAACGGCACAGATTGAGTCCATACCGGGAAGTCGGCGAGCGTTCAGAGATTGTCACTGCGACCTGAACTTACCACACGGCCCAGCGCCCGTTGTGCGTCGAGGTTCATCTCAACCCTGGATCGATCTCCACCTGATAGCCGGTCGCCAGTCGGTTTGTTTCGCTCGCCATGCCGATCACAGCCATCAGCTCATAGAACATCTCGTCCGTCATTCCCCGCTTCCGGGCGGCGGCTGTGTGGGAGGCGATGCAGTACTGGCATCCGTTGGAAACGCTGACGGCAATGTAGATCAGTTCCTTGGTCAGCGGATCGAGCGCTCCCGGCTGCATCACCTGTTTGAGGCTTTCCCATGTTCGCTTCAGTGCAGCGGGATCGTTTGCGATCACCTTCCAGAAGTTGTTGACCGCATCCACCTTGCGGGTCGTCATGATGTCGTCATAGACGGCCCGAACCTCCGGGCTTGCGTCCGCATACTCAACCATCCGCATCGCTGCCATCGTTAACCTCCAAGACGATCATATCCGGGAAAACGCAGACAGCAGCGCAGACACACAACCAGCCCTTCCATCCCCGTTAAAGCAGAAAGGATTACGCCCAATGCCGACCATCGTATGGACTCTTGTCGCTGCCGTAGCCGTCGCCTGTGTTCTCACTCGCCATGCCCTCGTCGCTCTCCGCGGTCTGCTGGTCTCGGCGTCGGTCATTGGCACATGCTTAGGGGAGATCTGGGCATTTCATCGCTACGGCCTTTTCCGAATGCCCAACCTTATATATGTGCTCATTCCCGCGGGGGTGATCCTGGCCTGCGTGCTGGTTTACCTGGCTTTCACGAGTCTCCGTGGTTTCCTGCTTTTCGGCGTGATTCTCGTTGCGCTTTCAGCCGTTGGCTGGGTGTTCAGCCGATTGACGCCGTTCGCAGGACTTCTCCTGACCGGCTGGCTGATCCTACGAGGCATCCGGGAGAATCCCGGAGGCGGGTCCCTGTTCAAAGCCGTCGTGGTTCACTCCGCTGTTCCCGACGTTTCCGTTGGCGAGGCCTATATGGCCTCGGAAGCCGACCTGATCTGAGCCGTTCAAAACCGTTCATCCACTCCCCCTGTCGCACAAGGCAGGGGGACTTGCTTTGCGCCCAGCCCCGCGTTCCGGGGCTTTTGCTTGCGTCCTTTAAGACGCGGAGGTTCTACTGTGTCCACTTCGACCGTTCCCTCGCCGACCTTTGGCTATCTCTACCCGTCCACGTCGCTCTCTGGTATCACCTGCACTTCGTCCCGATGGGAAGTGTTGAAGGCATTTCTGGCCTCTTCCGACGGCGCGCTTGTCAGCCGCCTCCGGGAACTTCCCGCCGGCCTTCTATTCATCACTTCCATCCCCGGGCACGCTCACTCGGGAGCGATCTACTTCTACAGTTCAGTCCGCAGAGCGTTCTTCATGCTGGACTGGGCCGGACGGGACGATGACTTCGAAGCCGAGGAGTTCGATGTCCTGGTCGAAGCCTTCTCGCTCGACCTCGCTCTCGCTCCGGGTGCCTGCCCCGCCACACGCCACCGCTCCCGCCGCCGTGGACGAGATAGACAGCATCACGCGCGGACCGCGAGTGGGGTGCGACCCACCCTGGCACTAACAGGTCGAGCACAGCAGCAAGCGACATAAACACACTGCACCGAAAGGAGGACAACCGATGTCCACCACGGCCACATCCAGATGGGAACCGACAGTCGCGACCCCTCGGCTCCTTCCGGTCGCCCCCGGATTGGCAAAGACGTATATCAAGCTCTTCGTGAATCGGCTGTCCTATTGCGAGCAGTCTCAGTACGGGGACCATCGCTACCACCGGCCCAAGCACCCGGAGCTCAAAACTCTCGCCGGCCGGAGAGCCGCAATGGAGATGCCCGGTCAGAAGTGGGGCAGCCTCCCCCACACTGACCGGACAAACGAGATTTACCTTGAACTCGTGCGGGAGCGTAGACTCCCCAGCCCGTACCGCAGCCTGACGGAGAAGATCATTGAGGAGCACCTCGCTGGGCAGGTCACCATCAACCTGTATGCGATCAATCCAGAAACCCAGTGCTGCAAGTGGGTTGCGATTGACGCAGACTATGAAACGGAGCAAGCGAAAAGAGATTTGGCAAAGCTCCGAAAAGAGCTGCTGTTGGAGAACGTCTTCGCGGTTCAGGAGTACTCCCGGCGAGGCGGGCATCTGTGGATCTTCTGCAAGGAACCGTTGCCGGCCAGGCAGTGCCGCCTTTTCGTGTATAACCTCGCACTCCGGCTAGGCGTACCCATCAAGGGTTCAGGGTTCTCTGAAGAGGGGATCGAGATATTCCCGAAGCAGGATTCGCTCGCGCCCGGCGCGCTCGGCAATGGTATCCGGGCACCGCTGGGCATACATCGGAAGAACGACAACCGCTACTGGTTTGTGGACATCGGCCAGTTGACGCTCCAGGCCCAAATCGATGCGCTTTGTGCGCTGCCAAAGCTGACGGCTGAGCAACTGAATGATCTCACCCACCACCTGGCGCCTCCGCCACAATGGGTGACACCCTTCGATCCGCCGCCTACTTCAACCGCGCGAATCTTCGACGGAAACGGCAGCGGAGCGAAGAGGCCTTTCGATATTTACGAGCACGTATCCTTGGCGAACAAGCGGCCAGTTGGCGGGAAGGACTACTACGTGCAATGCCCATCCTGTTGCTTGGCCGGTCGCGACACGAGCAAAGACAACCTCGGCGTAGGCAAACCGCACGGTCCTCGACACGGCTATTACCACTGTCACGCTGGTTGCTCAACCGATGACATTCGAAATGCCTTCGGGCACCCGCGCTGTCCGCACTTGACGCGACGTTAGTAGATATCTCAGCCAGTGTCGCTGAGATGTGGATCCGGCCCGACAACATCGTCATCCAGTGGCAGCCTTCATCGTTAGACTTCCCCCCAGCCGTGCCTTCAAGGCGCGGCCGTTCTCTCGCCCGAACGCAGCGAACCACCAACTCCACCATCAAACCAGCCGCCCTCGGGACGGCAGCAAGGACGCTTCTCACCATGGCAAAGAGCGTAAATCGCGTGACATTAATCGGCCACCTAGGCCGCGACCCGGAACTGAAACACACGGGCGTCGGCACCGCCGTGGCCAACTTCACTCTGGCAACCAACGACCGCTACAAAGACAAGGACGGCAACTGGCAGGAGCGCACCGAGTGGCACAACATCACCTGCTGGGCGCGCCTGGCGGAGATTGCCAGCGCGTACCTCAAGAAAGGCCGGGCGGCGTACGTCGAGGGTGCCCTGCGCACGCATAGCTGGGAAGACAAGCAGAGCGGCCAGAAGCGGTACCAGACCTACGTGAGCGTCACTGATCTGGTCCTGCTCGGCGGCGAGCGTAGCGAAAGCGCCGACGGTTCCCAGCGTGAGAGCGACAACGATCAGAGCTCTCCCGGCGACGAGCCCGAGTTTGTCAGTGCCGGAGCGAGCGTCGACCCCTTCGAATTCTAGGAGCGGCTGGATCGCCCCGCCGCGCTTACCGCCCCCAACACACTCGCTGTGTCGGGGGCCTTTCTCTAACTCGAATCTGAAAAGGAAGAACTGCATGTCTTCTGAAATCGCTCCAATTCACAAGCACACCACCGAGGAGATCAAGAATCTTCTGGAACTCCCTTTCCGTGCCGCCGAGATCACGTGGCGAGTTCTCGGGGATGGCGAGAGAACGGAAGGCGAGGCCCGCATCATCCCGTATGCCTACCGCGCCGCGTACATGAGGCGTCTGGACGCACTGTTCGGTCCCGGAGGATGGACTCAATCCTTCTCGATGACGACGGTGAGCAACATCCAGCGCTCGAAGAAGGTCAACAAGGCCCAGGTGATGATCACCACCGGCAAGATTCTCGTCACCAGCACCATCACAATCGAGGGGTTCGGCACCAGGTCGAGCACCGGCGAGGGATGGGCTGACGACGAGAATGGCACCACGCGAGCGCAGGCCCAGGCCTTTCGCCGCGCCTGCGCCGAGTTCGGTCTCGGCCGCTACCTCCGCGAGCTGGAAGGCTGGAGCTGCAAGGTTCCGGTGAATGGGAAGGGCTACTTCAAGCGCCCGCATTTCTCGGTTCTGCCAGATTGCGCCATTCACCCGGCGGAACTCGCAGAAGCACAGGAAGTACGCGCCAGGGCTGCGAAGTCGGCTCGCAAGTCCGCTGCACACGCGCCGACCGCTTCGTCCGGGAGCGGCCAGCCGGCTCGACCGGCGCAACCATCTCCCTCGGGCACTTCGACGAATTCCACTCCGGCGAATGCCATCGAAGCACAGCTCGCACTGCTGCGGACTCCCGAGGCGAAGCAACGCCTTGCCAGCTACCTTGGCCAGCTCTCCAAGCCACTGATCACGTCGGTGGTCACAGGCCTTTCCGAGCTGTATGCGAACGGGCGCATGGCGGGAAACCTCGTCAACGATGTCTTCTTCAACCTGGACAGGGCCGTGGACTTGATCGACCAGATCAACACCATGGAGCCCATGTTGCCGAGCGACAACACACTGCCGAGCATCCTGCACTCCCACTCGGCGAAGTCGCTTTCCGATCTCCAAACCTTCGGCGATCTCAAGGCTGTGAGCCGCACAGTCACCACCATCTACCAGGCAGAGCAGGAGCGCCAGCACGGCACAACCGCTGCCTGATTGGTTCCCGAGGAGCATCGTTCCAGCGATGCTCCTGCTACCATCATCACCCCTGTAGTACACGAAACTACTCGAAAACTGAGGTACATCTCCATGTGCAAACTGCTGCAATTTCCTTCTCCGGACGATCCGCGCCCGGAGCCATCGGCCTCTGCGCTGAGCGTTCCCCAGCAGGGTGAAATCTCCGTGCCCAGGGCGGTGTCCGTCCACGCTCTCTCGGCGCCGCCGAAGAGTGCGAGCGCGCCCTGCTTCCTTGCTGCAACGGCGGCCGTGGCTGTGTAGCGGTGACTCAACATGCCGCCCATTCTCATTACGGCCTCTGTCCTCGCGAGCCCTGAGCAGGGCGCCCGGAGGCGCAAGGGTCTCCTCCTGAATCCTCACTACGCAACGCCTCCGGCGTTGACGGCGGTCGCTACCTCGACGATGTTCCGTGTGGTCTCCTTCTCCGAGCCTGACGGGAGACGCCATGTACACGCGGAACCGCTCATTCCCGCCCGGCGGCACAGCTCCTGGAAGCCCGGCGGCAACCGGCTGCACTCCGACGATCCGGCATTCGCCGAGTTCACCGGCGGCACTGAACCCATCCCTTTGTACGACGTGCAGGCCGCATAGCGGGATCTACAGCAGCACAAAATCCAAGCAAATCGGAGGCCCATTGCGCCTTTCAGGTCGTCTGAAACTCGGATATTTTCCGCTTCCGCCCGCTGAGGGCGACAAGATCCGCAACATTCTCCAGTTCGGCACCGAGCCAGCGAGCGTGATTGATCCTTGCGTTGGCACCGGCGCCGCATTGCAACAGATCACCAAGGGCGGCAACTGCCGTCTGTATGGCATCGAGCTTGATGCCACGCGAGCTGCCGCGGCTGCTGCCGCGCACATCACCACGGTTCATGGCAGCGCCTTCGACACGCACAGCAAGGTCGAGCGATTCTCGCTGCTCTACCTCAATCCGCCATACGACTCGGAGATTGGGAGTCTCTCCAACCGGCGCATGGAGGAGCTCTTCCTCGATCACACCCTCCGCTGGCTGAGAATCGGCGGCGTGCTCGTGCTGGTCATTCCGTTCGAGCGCCTCAGAACCTGTGTCGATGTGCTGTCGGCCCACTTCACGGACGTCAGACCGTATTTGCTTGCTGATCCCGAATCGCAGCGCTTCGGGCAGATCGCGGTCTTTGCCGCCCGAAAGCGCGTAACCGGTTCAACGGTCCGTGACTCCAGGCAGGCGCTTCTCAACTACTGCAAGGGATACCTCGACATGCCCACGCTGGTGGGGGACGAGCGTCTTTATGCGGTGCCATCTTCGCCGGGGGCAACCCTGACCTATACCGGATTACCGGTGGACAAGATCGAGGACATGCTGCCGCGCTCCTATGCCTATCAGCAGGCGGTGCAGCAGTTCTTCCTCCCGGCTCCCACCGTGAGCCGGGGACGCCCGTTGACGCCGCTTCACGCCGGACACGTCGGCCTCTTGTGCACGGCGGGCCTTCTAAACGGCGTATTCGGCGAAGGCCCTGATCGTCACTTGGTTCGCTGGCGTTCCACCAAGAACGTCACCACCACCGAGGAGATCGAGACGAATGAAGAGACTGGGGAAAACGTCTTCGTAAAGCGGCATACAGAACGGTTCAGCAATGACGTGACCCTACTGTTCGAGGACGGCCGCACCCTGGTTCTCGGAGAAAAACCACCTTTAACCGACGCCGGCGCCGCGGACGGGCGAGCTGCATAGCATCGTCCCGCGCGGCGTCACTCAGGAGATGTCCCTTGGAAAACGCACACCTTCGTCTCGGGCAGCTTGAATTTCGCCAGTCCACAGACAAGATCAGCACGACGCTACGCGTACACTGCGACTGCTACATGGGAGAGGAGGAGCAGGGCCTTCTCCTTTCCATCTTCGGCGGAGACACCGAGATTGCGGCCATCTCCGCCGCAGTCGCCGGCAATTCGGCCTTCTCTCTGAAATTCCCTGGCGAGGATTGCGAAACCAGCCTCTGCGTCCGTATGGGGGAGAACGCAGCAAATATGCGCGGCACGATCCTGATTCCAGGGATGAGTCATCCCGTCCGGCACCTGGTCGTTGTTTCCCAAGCCCTTCGCCAGAACGGAATCGATGGGAGTACGTATCTCCTGAACTATTCCCCGGACGTGGCTTGGGCCTTGATGGCTTCGGTAATGGGTTTGCCGGCGCGACCCGAGTGGGGCTCCTGGGCCATCGATCAGCTGGACTTGCAGCACCGCATCACTCCGCTGACCGGCTTCGGTTGCAATCCGTATTGCATCCGAGCGACCCGTAACGAACTACTCAACATTCTCAGCCAGGGCGTCCGGAGCATGAATCTCCGTTTCCCTGATGCGAACGGCCCAGTTCAGTGGCCGGATTTCACCGTTGGGGACTACTCCCAAGCCGCCGTCTCGGCCTGATGACTTGGATAATGTTAGGTCGAATGCCGCATGCCCACAATCGCACAGAAGACCTTGTCACATGCTGACTTGCACTAAGACATATCGATACCGATCAGTCTGACCTTTGCATTTGCACGGCAGAGGACTCACGCGGAGCCCCTCGTTAACTGCGGTCAAGGTGCTGGAAATGGTGCTGAAATGGACCAAACCAGCGATAATACTCAGAGGGCAACAACGACTATGATCGTGATTCTGCATCCACTATCGTGCCAAATGATTGCAGACGCTACAAAGACCGACCTTCTGGCGGCTTTCGTAGGGCATGTAGAAGTGGTGCAGGTCAGTGCGGAGTCTGCTGCCGCCTGGCCGGGATCGTCACTCGCCTGGGACGATTTGCTCATCGTAATCTTTGACGCGTCACCCTTCCCAAATGCTGGGATTCGATTCATCTCTGAGTACCAGAGCCAGCGCGGAGAAGACGCAATGGTCCTTCCAGTCGCAATCGATCCGGCGAGCCAAAAGCCACCGAAGCCGGCTGAAGGCATCAAAGCGCTGTTCTACGATACGACCGCATCTGGTGAGCGCGGGCGACTCGCGAACCGCACAGGCGGAATGCTCGGCCTCAGAGTGCAAGGACGGAATACGAAGATTTTTGTCTCGTACCGAGGTGTGGACGGAAGCGAGATCGCGGAACAAGTGAACACGCACCTGCGGACTTTGGGCCATCGCACCTTTCTGGATCAGGCCAAGGAATTTGATGGAGAACCGACGATTCTTCCGGGCAGCCCGGTGCAAAAGGAAATTGACGACGCGCTCGATACAGCGAATCTTGTTTTGTTGATCGACACGCCGAAGGCTCCCGAATCTCTTTGGATCAAGCACGAAATAGACACCGCTGACGGGCTATTGCTCCCAATCCTGCCTATCTGCTTCCGCGACGACGCAGATCCAAAGAAAGCTACGCGGTTTCGCCAACTGCTCGCTTTGCAGCGGTGGGTAATGGTTCGGACTCCCCCCGCTGGACCGGCTCCTCTCAGTTCGGATCAATTGGATCAGATCGTCGAGGAGGCCGAAGTGTATCTATGTGAAATCTTCCGGCGTAAGTGCCGCGTTCCATACATCGTCAAGAAGGAGTTTGTCTCGCGCGGGTTCGAATGGGCCGTGCTTAGCCAGAAACTGCTGATGTACTCATCGTCTAGAACCGGTGGGCGTCTCACGACTAGAATTCTCAATCATTGCTCGATCTTTGATGTAATTTACGAACCCGCTATAAAGCGGTTTCACAGCTTCTTAAGCGGCGCAGGGCACGTCAACCACTCGCTATTCATTTATGACGGTGAATTGTTGCCCGACCACGAAGTGCTGGAGTTTGCCAAAGGAATTCCCGATTCTGTTGTCATTCTCCATCACCAGGAGCTAGCCGCTCTAATTGACTCGAATTTCACGATGTTGGGTGCCGCATGAGTATCACACGGTTAAATGTCTCCTTGGAGCAATATGAGATTGGCCTGTCAGGGGCAATCCCCAACCGGGCGGACTGGTCTGAACCAGCCATGGATCGTGGCATCCTGGAATTCGTATCCTTATTCTGCGGGATCGTCTTGAAGTACGGCGGGCGAATCGTACATGGATGCCATCCCACATTTACACCCATAATTCTGCGTCAAGCTCGATTGCAAGCGAAGGACAGACTCCGTAAGCCATTGACTTTGGTCATGTCCGAGTTGTGGATCAAAGAATACAGCGAACAAAGTATAGAAGCGATGTCCGAAGTAGCGGAATTTATTGTGACAAAGAGGATCGGTGATAAGGATGCGGCCGATCCAGAAACCAGAAATCGAAGTCTTTCGGCAATGCGAAGGGTTCTTATTGACGCGCAAAACATTACTGTTGCCGTTGGAGGCTTATTGCATAGCGGCGATGGCCTCGTACCAGGAGTTTCAGAGGAACTGGCCATGGCGGAACAAAAAGGTATTCCCCGATTCCTTGTCGGCGGATTGGGCGGATTAACCAAGAAGCTAGCTGCTGAGATCGTGCCTTCGCAACTGAAGAACTCACTGTCAGACGACGCGAACCTAACCCTATTTACTACTGACGACGTAGCCGCGAGCGTAAACGTGCTCTTCGAACACCTAGCACTATCAACCCTTCTGGCTGGATCTGCTTTCCAGCCGGTTAAATGGAACCCAGGCAATTCAGCTATTGTTGATCATCGGGATGGCACAGTCGATCTAGAAGCGACGTCCTACATCCTCCAGGCAATCGCGGTGTGATCCGAGCCCATTTGAAAGGCAGAATCTATGGCCCGCAGAGTTTTCTTCAGTTTTCATTATGATGAGGGTGACATTTGGCGTGTGAATGTTGTCCGCAACAGCGGTGCCATTGAGGGCGTAGCGGCGGCGGGGTTCCATGATGCATCGCTCTGGGAAGAAACGAAGCGGCGGGGAGATGACGCCGTCAAGAGGCTCATCGAAACCGGGCTGGAAGGTACCAGTGTCACGGTGGTTCTCATTGGAGCGCAGACAGCTCAGCGCCGATATGTTTCATATGAAATAGCAAGAAGTCTATCCCGAGGCAATGGGCTTTTGGGAATCCTGATCCACAACATTAAAGATAAATCGGGCAGATATGACGCACCGGGGGAAGTGCCGGAGGCACTCCGAAGAGCAGGGGCACCGGTTTATGCATGGGAATATGGGAAATTGGGCCAGTGGGTTGAAGCAGCGTACAAAGCCGCCCACCCGCAGGTCTAACCACAAGACGGTTAATAGCCGTTTCGAATCGTTATGGCTTCCTCGACCCAGCCTGCGATGTTGTCCTTGATGTTCTCGTAAACACCGGCACTCGACCAACCGAACGGATTATAAAGCTTCACAATTGACGACAGTTTCTTGGCACCGTTTTGTATGGTGAGCTTATCGAAAGGATTTTCTCCGGAGGCCCCGGAATTGCCATTCCTGTTCTTGAGATTGTGAATCCTGATGCCTACTACGCCTTTCTTGGCGTTCCAGGACTCCTCGATTTCATGAATCACCCATTTGCGTTTGGCGGTTTCTTCGCCAACTAGAACGACAGTGCAAGACCTGCCGACGAGCTGCTCGGCAATCCATCTTTCGATTGCCTTAGCGCCGCCTTTCTTAACCTGTTCCCAGTCATTGTCCGAACATGGCGCATTTCCATCGAGAGCCCCAATGTTGCGGACCTGCGATGCTCTCCAACCATCGCCCTTATAGTAGAAACTGAAAAATACCCTTCTTGCCACAGTTGCCTCCGGCTCCACTTTTAAAGGCAATCGCCTACTCTTTTGACCTTGATGCCACGTATCGTGTCTTTTGGCTGGCCCGTTTGAACACGGATGTCTCTCATCAGCTCCAGCCGTTTCGGATGCGCTCCGTCGTAGGTATAAGCGGATTGCGAAGCCGGACCGGGAGGCGGTCCACTATCAGGCCCGTAGACAACCCAGATGCAATAGACGCCGACGCGCTCGTGCTGCTCCGTAACCTGAAAATGCGCTTCACCGTTTGATGGATTAAATCCGACGAATTGCACAACGACGTGACCATCGGTCCAATCCTGATGACGGTCATGAAGCGGCACTTCATCCATGCTGAGCTGAGATTCATCACTCATGGCGCCTCCTTTAGTTCAGCCAAGTCGCAAAATTGTCGAAGCCGTTATCACTATTCCAATCGTAAGTCTTATACCAGTTTCCGAGGTTGTAACCATTATTTCGGTAAGACTCGCTTACATTCGTAGAATAGTCGGCCGTTCCATCGATTTTGTCGTATCTGATCCAGGTGCCGTTGACCTTCTCCCACAGCGTGGCGGTTTGCCCGTCCTCAGAATAGGTGACTCCAACATATTCCAGAGGATTTGGACCAGATGTCTTGGTTAATCCGTCTTTGGCTTTGATCGAATTGATGTGAACCCCGAATAGGTGATTACAACGGCGGAAGCTCTTCAGGATCTCATACCTGACCCAGGGACGCGCATATGTGTTCGACCCAATAAGGACGCAAGTATTTGATGTGTTATCCAAGCCGCCATTGATAAGGCGCTTGAGTGCTATATCACCTTTCTTCTTTGCCTCTTCCCAAATAGATGCGTCATAGAAGCCAGCGTCTTCTCGGTCGGGCTTCGTACACCAATGATTTCTGACGACATTGGCTCTGAAATCGATCACGTCTTGATAATGGAAAGCAAAATAGACACGTTTTGCCATGTTCATACCTCCTGCAAGCAATCAATTAATCGTCGGAAAGTAGCCCTAAGATCTGGATCGAGCCCGAGATCTTGGATAAGTTCCATGAGAAGGCCAGACCAGTTAACGTATCCCGAAGCCATTGACAACCCCGCGCCCGCGAAGATCGCCGCGTTCTTGTTGTGAAGTTCGCGGGTATCTCCGCGTATAAGAGTAGAAGCCGAAATGGCTTCAGAATCCATAACGCTTTCTCCAGTGGTTGACCCAGGCTCCGCTGCGGAGCGGACTTAGCCTTGGGGGTGAGCCTTCTTGTATGCCGCCTCGATCCAGTCGCCGAACTTGTCGCGATCCCAGGTATAGCTGGGTGCGCCAGCCTTAGTTAGGCGCGCCGGTACTGCGCCCTGAACGTCAGTCTTACCGTCCTTATCCCTTATTCCACTGATCTTAATTCCCAGCAATCCGTTGCCGCGCGCGATGCTCTGCTCTATTTCGTAATCCACAAATTTCCGTGTGGATGTCTCGGCGCCAATGAGGACGACCGTGACACTTGTTCCGATCAACCCTTTATCGATCAGTTTCTTGACATCTGCGTCACCCTTTTTCTTCGCCTCTTCCCAGAGGGAAGCGTCATGGAATCCGGCAGCGGCGGAGCCTTCGACAATGCCACTGTTTCTTACTACGTTTGTGCGCCAAATGTCACGTTCATAGTGAAAGCTGAAGAATACTTTACGAGCCATAAAGCCCTCCTTGGTTAGTTGTTATGCCTTGAGGGCATTGATCAGGACGAAGCTCTGGAGACGCCCCCATAACCACGCCCGCGAGGAATGTGACCCCGCCGACCTGAAACGCATGCCCAGCGAAGAAGAATGAGCCGACATCGAATTGTTCCAACAGATCGCGCGAGGCGACCAATCACCGATCCCTTTCTCCGTTGCAGCGTCGGCGGTTATATTCTCTGTGAAGCCCAGGGATCTCAAGGCCGCCGAAACGTCGTTCGCGTCATTAGCCGGATTCTCTAGAGCATCAGGAATCATATCCGCAGCATTACCGATCAACAATGCCGTTAGCTGTCTAGTCATCGTCACTTGCCCCCCGGGCGGGGCGTTGGGTCTCTTTCTCGAGTGATCTCCGCTAGAACAACGATTATGCCACACGGCGTTCCGCGATCAGCCCCGACAAACGCCACTAGGGTCAGGATTTCGCCCAACAGGTTGCCCGCGGGAATCTAAGCAGTCAATTCTCATATCCAAGACTCTTCGCGAAGCCAGCAGAGCGATCATACCGTCCATCGTCGTCGCCGCGAAGTCAGATGCAAACCCCACAAACTGCTGCGCGACGCGCAGTGTGCCCCCACCACTCTCACGACAGAGCGAGACCTGCAATGGAAATGCAAACACTCTATGACTATTTGAGGATCTACGCACGCGAACTCGGGCGCAGAATCGTTGAGACCTATCCCCCACTGCATGCGCTCAACGATCCTTCTGCCCCGGAGCTTTCGCGTCTCATGCGTAAGCCGCTGCCTGCCCAGGAGCTCGCCATCATGGGGTGTGTGAAGTACCTCGCAGATCACGATGCGGTGAAGATCGTGGGCGAATGCGGTACAGGGAAGACCTTCATGGCAGGTGCAGGCGTCGTGTACGTGGCCGCCCACTCCAAGCCATTTTCCACGATTGTCATGTGCCCACCGCATCTCACTGAAAAGTGGGCGCGCGAAATCCTGATCACAGTTCCCTTCGCCAGAACCTATATCATCGAGGATCTGCGCAACGGCGGCGACCAGAAGAAGCCTCACGGCGTGGTGGAGATCCAGTACGCCAATGGCATCATGCGCCGCCGCGGCCTCGCGACCTCTCTTCCGGAATTGAGGGCCATGGGCCGGCGCGCCTGGCTCCAGCAGCATCCCTATCCGACCTACTTCATCGTGGGGAAGGAGAAGGGAAAGCTCGGCTACTACTGGAAGCATGTTTATGGCAAAGCCGGGCGGAGCAGCAAGGAGCACGCAGGCAGTGTCGTCAACATCGACACGTTCCAGCCCGTAGCGAAAGCGAACAACGGCGTGCTTACCGAAGATGATTTTGACGAGCGCCGGAAATACTCGGAGACGGTAGGACTCAGCAAAGGCGGGACGAAGCTGTACTCGCCTCTCTGGTCCGCCGATCGCTCAAGAATCCAGCGCATGGCTCCCATGGAGTTCATGGGCAGGTACATGCTCGACTGGTTCGACTTCTCCATCGCCGACGAGGTGCACCAGCTCGCTGGCGACACCGCTCAGGGCAACGGCCTTGCTGTGTTGGCGCGGGTCGCGAAGAAGGTCATCACGCTCACGGGAACGATGATGGGCGGATACGCCGATGATCTCTACAACGTGCTTTCCCTGCATGAAATGGATGCCGTCATCCCGAAACACTCGAAGCGGCGGTGGGACGCGAACCCAGGTCTTCATCAGGAGCGTAATTGTCTTCTCGCGACTACCGCGCGGAGCCTCGCTGCCTACGGAGAGTTCATCCTTCAGGCGTTCGCGCAGTGCGTCATAGATATCCGAATCGGACATGCCCGCCAGCACGAGGTCGAGCGTCGCATCCAGCCAACGTAGTTTGACGGTCCGGTTATATCCAATGATGTGCTGGCGATTGCTCAAGACTTTCCTCCCACGACTCGAATGAAGGGAACAATTACCTCTTCAAGCGTAATGCCGCCATGAGCAATAGTTCGAAGTCCCTCTTGTACGAATGCGCTTCGGTCAGCGGACAGTAGGGGCAGGAAATTTTCTGGAAGCCCATACGGTTTCCATGAAATGGCTGCTGGAAATCTGGCGGCGACAGTAGCGCGCAGTAAGTGGTCGGAATAGATCCTCGCGCGTTCCCCACGAATGTCAGCGGTGACCCCCTCATTCGGCCTTCCGCAGCCAACGGATTCAACATTGCCATGATCCGAGGTTAAGAACACAACGAATCCGCCGGAGATCAACAAATCCAAAAGCGTGGAAAGGAATCCTTCTGACGCCCACTGTCGCACCTGGTTGTGCATCCCCGCCGCACCCAACTCCATTCCGTGCAAGATACGGTCAACCTTATCTACGACAGCCCCAAGGACTCTGATCTTTGGCTCATACAATGCCTCTTCGACCGCCTGCAGCGTTGGAGGATCTCCCAACCCCTTAACATACGCAATCTCGTGACTTGCCAAACCGTGATCCACCCAGAATTGCTCCCAGAGGCTTGCTTCTCTCCCGGTCGAATGGATACTCGATGGGAAATAGAGGGGCGCCTTCCCCGCAAAAATCGCCTGTCGGGAAACACTCGTGATGGTTGGCACCCACGCGAATGTCGCGTTCTCTTCAAATCGCCACGCCGGGCGCTGGCGGGTAATTTCTTGCTGCACGGTGAGCCACTGGTCAAACGCCAGCCCATCAATAACAACAAGGGCCACTTTATCCGCATCTTCGCACTGTGCAGCGAGATAGCGCGCGATGTGATGCACCATCACGGGCGGATTTGCCGGCAAGCTAGAGAGGCTCCCGAACCGCAATTGCAGCCACCGATTAAAGCGGGCGTCAACCGTAGTGCGGATGGGGAAGACTCGTGTCGCAAATTCCGCTGCGGAACCCGCACCCACTTCGGAAACCAAGAGATTCACTTCCGCCCAAATTCTAGAGAAGGAAAGCCAAGCGCCGTGGCGGGCGTCCTCCCCCGGTATTTCACGTTCGACGACATCAAGCAGCGCTCCGAACCGACGATTTTTGTCATTTTCCGGATCGTGGCGCACACCCGCTACGGCCCACGGCTGAGGAACTCCTGACCACTCGACAGGTTGCAACAATCCCTCTACGAAAAGGGTGTCGATGTAAACGCGAATGTCGGGGTGATCGAAAGGAAGATATGCCGGGCCGCGCACCGCTAAGCGAACATCCCGGGATTCCACTCGGTTGCTCAATTGACCAAGGAACACGGGCCAGCGCTCCTGCAGAAATGCGTAAAACAAACTGCGGTCGGTAAGGAGTTCTAGGAGTGGCCAGCCCGCAAACTGCCCATCCAGATAAAGGACTTGCACGAGCCGTTCCACGAATACTGGCGGAATGGACTGAAGCCGATAGTGTCGGCGCAACAACATTCGGAGGATATCAGCATCAGAATTAATCAACTCCGCTGCGATCTCAAAGACATGCCGCAGGATGAAGTCCTTTGTGGCATTTTCTCCCAATACTCCTGGGTTGAAACGACGCTGTGCGTCATACAATAGCTCAAAATACTGCGGTTCGAGGGCGCGCAGCACGGGATAGCTGAAATGGGGGAATACCTCCGCAAGTGAGAATGATAGTTTCCGCGCTTTCGCGAGTACATCGAAAGGAAGCTCAACCAGGGAAGAGGCGCTATCGCACACGAGCACGATGAGATCGATGTGTTCGCCCGCATCGATCCGAGAACGGAACCGGGACTCGTAGGCGAATCGGAAAGAGATCGAATCTTCAAACAGGAGCGACTCGAATCCGTTTTCGGCAAGCGCCTGGTTGAGGACAGGTTCCGTAAGCAAGCTGTCCGGGTCGGCAACGGCCGTTATCGGCTGGACTCCCAACACGAACTCCTTCAGAATCTGTTCCCGCCAGTTAGACATTCCCGAGACCCCCTACGCGAATTATCAACCGCGGAACAAGCTCCGGGTGGACTTGGTCGCGCGATTCCGATTCGATACGCCAAGCCGCTTCCTCGCGGTCAAGCTCGTTGAGACGACGTTGACGTACCACAGCCAGCCCGATCCGCTCGATTGCACGACGCCGGACGTCGAAGGCATACCGATTGTTCTCTCGGTCCTTTTCGAGTCGGCCACGATGGAACCGCACCAGTTCTTCGTAGAGAGGGTGGCCATGACGTTCAGCTGAGGATGTCACTTCTGCGAAGACCCTAGCCGACTCGCTGCTTGCCAAGTAGTTGCTATGAGTTGGCATCTGTTCCAACAGCAGATTCCACACGTGCCGAGCGGTCGGAGACAGCACGCGCCCATCGTCGTGCTGAAACAATGCGAGTATTCGCTCCTTGCACCACTCTGTGCTCCGAAGCCCTACGGTCCATAGTGACCAGTATCCTCGGATTTCCCATGGAATGCCCGTCAACTCGATTGATGGAATCGGCTGTCCAGGCACGAAACGTGGCACCCGGGTAGCAATGCTTCGGATCTGCGGATTTTCTAGCGTCAAATGAACGGCTGCCGGGTGGCTTTCCGCATCAGCGACAGTGAAAACAGCACACGGTATGGATGTTCTGTCGGGCCACTGGAGCTTCCAGCCAGGCTTGGTCTTCTCAGCCTTTCCACCGGCGGTCTTAAGATAGTTCACCGTCATCCGTTCAACCCAGTAGGGAAGCGGATGGCCTAATAGTCGTTGTGCCTCTGACGGACTCAGCGCCGCTGTTTGGGCGAGCAGACTTGTACTTCGCCGCATGGCCTCTGCTTGAGCCCGGACCTTCTCCAGAACAGAGTCCACTTTACTCTCTACGGCAACAGGGTCCAGGATAGCGTCCCTATACAGTTCGTCGAAAATCTCTCCAGCATCGGCAGAATCAAGAACATCCCCGGTTTTGTCGACGCCGAACTCGCGCAGAATGACTCCCAGCTTCTCCTCTAGCAGGCTGCTGAAAAACCTGCCTTGCTGATCGAATCTGCCTTTGCCGGGCCCTTCCGGCGGGCGAGACTCTGGTTTTCGACCTCGGTTGGCTGG
>Ga0326727_10014303_pt1 | contig 17341 bp, 10 predicted proteins | sample MB2enrmetagenome_FD_207643 | JGI IMG/M metagenome (GOLD analysis project Ga0326727, IMG submission 207643) | Lab enriched peat soil microbial communities from McLean, Ithaca, NY, United States - MB29MY | ecosystem: Environmental > Terrestrial > Soil > Wetlands > Peat | place: USA: New York...
TGATTCGGGGCGCGCCACCCGTGGGCTGAAGCCACACGGCTACCTTCAAGACATCGCTCCGCGATGAGCCCCGGGCAACCAGCGCGAACCCGGGAAAAAGCCGGCGAAAACGTCCAAACTCCAAGGCCTGGGGCTTCGCCCCAGGCTGGAATGGGACGGGCCTTTGGCCCTAAGGGGGAGCGCAAGGCCCGCTGGGGATTTTTCAAGGACGAGCAAGGGAAAGAGGATGGAATCGAAGCTAGAGCCATCCAAGGCCCCGTGCCGTGGGGCGTTGCCCTGGGGCAGTATGAGCAGTGCCTTCGGCCTGAGAGGCGGCGAGCTCAACCCCGCCTCCTAACGTCAGAGGCTGGCCCGAGAAGCGCGTAGAAATGGACCAATATGGAGAACCCTTTCAACTTGGGTGAGATCGCGCTTTCCGAAGAGTTCCGCGCAATTCGGCCCCCCGCCGCCAGTGACCGGCTACAAACCCCTTGACCAAGACGTCGACTGGCCGCTACAGTTTAAAAGGAAGTTCTAAATGAATCCGCCTCCAGCCTCGCGTCGCCGGCGCCTCCTTCGAAACCTGGCGCTGTCGCTGGCAACCTTCCTCTTGTGCGGCGCTGTCTGCGAAGGGGTCCTGCGCCTCCTGGGCTACGGGAACCTCGAGGTTTACCAGCCCGACCCCAGGCTCTACTGGCGGCTCAAGCCCAGCCAGAATTGTTACACCAAGGTCGACCACAAACCGGTACACATCAATTCCCTGGGCACGCGCGGTCCGGAATTCTCACCCGCCAAACCGGCCGGGACCTTTCGCATCCTCTCGCTAGGAGATTCCCGAACCTTCGGTTGGGGGCTGAGCGAGCCCGAGACATACTCGAGTCGGTTGCAGCAACTGCTCCGCCAACAGGCCGGCAAGACCCAAACCGTCGAGGTCCTCAATGCCGGCGTCAATGCCTGGTCCTACCCCCAAATGCTGGTCTATTTCCGCGACACGGCCCTCGCTTATCACCCGGACGTCGTAATCCTGGCCGAAGCCAATCTCTGGACGCAGTTTTCGGAAAGGAACAGCCCGGAATTCGTCCGCAAATTCATGTCCCGCGTCCGGCTCAAAAACCTCCTTCGCCGCTTCGCCCTCTACCATTTTGTTGTCGAGATGAAGCTCAATGCCTTTTACGAACGCTACCGCGTGAAGTTCATCCCGGTGGACCCCCGGCAGGACTCGCTCTTTAGGGAGCAGCAGCAGAAGGACCCCGAGGCCCTGTTCCGCTCGGCGATTGAGGATTTATGCGCCCTGGCCGTCAGCAACAAGGTCCAGCCTCTCCTCCTCTATCTGCCGGCGGCCGATGAGTTGGGCGGCACGAACCTCAACCCCATTCTGCGAGTTAAGCGCGCCGCCAGCCAGAGATTCCACGCGCCCCTGGTGGACCCGACGCCGGACCTGCAGCCGGCCGGACATGCGCTTTACCTGGAAGGCGACGCTCTCCATCTGAACGCCCGTGGCAACGAGATTATTGCCCGGCGTTTGTACGAAACGATGAATCGTCTCTCCCTGCGTCGATAGGAGGGCCATCCCCAACTTCGGCGGGCGCAAGCTCGCTCGAGTTGCTTTGTTCTTGTTGCCAGTCGGATGCCGGATTACACTGCGCCCCCATGAGCGGCGAAAACCTCCCTCAGGAGCCATCTCGGCACTCCGATGCTGTGGCCGAACCCTTGCCACGCTCCTCCGCCCTTCTGCTCCTCGGCGCTCTGCTCATCGCCGGAGGTCTCCTCCGTCTTGTCGGATTGTCCTATCCGCCCTATGACAGCCACAGTTTTCGGCAGGCCGAGACGTTGTCCACGGCCGAGGCCTTTTATCGCAACGGAATCGATATTCTCCACCCGGCGACCATCTATGAGGGGTATCCGGGCACGTTCGTCCTGGAGCTCCCGCTCTTTCAGGCCCTGGTTGCCTCATTGTATCGCGCATTCGGCCCGCACATTGAAATCCTCCGGCTTTTGAACATCCTCTTCGGGGCGGGCACAGCCTGGCTCTTGTATCGCATCACCCGGCTCTTTCTGGATCGAACCACGGCCGTTTTTGCCGTTGCCATCTATGCGATGGCCCCGGTCAATATCCTGTATCAACGATCAACGCTGATCGATCCGGCGGCCGTCTTTTGTGCCCTGACGGCTTTCTACTGCATGGCGTTGCTGCTCTCTCCGGAGAATTCTGCCGGCCCGCCAAGGTCCCCGGGCGGGCGGTGGCTGTGCTTCGCCGCGTTTGCCGCAACTGCGTGGCTGGCCGTAATGATCAAAGCCCTCTATCTTTGGCCTGCGGTCTTGTTGTTTGCCCAGGCATGGCTTGCCCGCCGTTTCAAATGGAACGCATGGATGATCCGGGTCCTGGCATGGTTTGCCCTGAGCGGGTTCTGTTTTCTCGCCTGGAATCATTATGCCGCCCGCGTAAACGACGCGTCCCCCTTTACTCGTGGCGTAAGGCCAACCTCCCTCTTGGGAATGTCGGCGTTGCTCAGTCCGGAGTTCTATCGGGGTCAGATCCTCCAGCGTCCAAAGGTCTGGTTAGGCCTCCCGGGGGCTGTTCTCTATTTGGTGGGACTTTGGGCGGCTTGGCGCGACCGCTCCAAGTGGAGGTCAACGTCCATGGCCTTGCTCATCCTCATTCCGCCGACTTACCTGCTGGTCTTCTCGAACATCAATAAGCCTCACGACTACTACCAGTTGATTATTACACCTTTCCTGGCGATTGTGGCCGGATACGGGCTTCGCCGGCTCCTCGCTCAAGGGGCATTGGCGGAGGCGCGGGCCTCGGCCCGCCTGGCGGCGGCGGGGGCCGTCGGTTTGCTCGTGGCAGCAGGGGTCTTCACCTACTTGGTCTGGTTTCACATGCCGAGGAGAGATGCCCAAAGGGAACGGCTGGAACAGCTCTGTGCCGGCAAGGTCCAACCCTGGGCTCCCGGAATGGTTTTTGTGGCCTATCAGATCAGTGGCGCTCCACTCCACCAGGACGTCCCCGAGTTCCTCTATGCTGCCAAGCTCTGGGGATATGGCCGCACGGTCGCAAGCGTGGCCGATGCCAAGCTGCTCTTTGACAAGTACGCCCCTGCGTTTCCGCGGCTGGATTCCGTCGTATTCTACGGAACCGACTGCCCCGCTTGGATGCCGGCCAAACAGTTTCGCCTGGCGGTTATGGATGATCGCAATCGATTCTACCTTTTTCAATCACAGGGATTGGGCTTGCCCCGGCGGGCGGGCGGCCTATAGTCGAGACCCAAGCCGGGCATGGCCAAAAAGATCTTAATTACGGGCTCCAATGGGTTGATCGGATCGGAAGTCTGCGCCTATTTCGGGCGGCAGGGCTTTTCGGTTCACGGGCTGGACAACAATCAGCGCGCGGTCTTTTTCGGACCGCAAGGCGACACCCGCTGGAACCAGCGGCGCCTGCAGGAAACGCTCCCGGATTTCACGCATCACGAAGTGGACATCCGCGCCCGCACAGAGGTTGAGGCCCTGGTCCGGGAACTCGGCCCCGCGCTGGTCGTCCACACCGCCGCCCAACCCTCCCACGACCGCGCCGCCGCCATTGCCTTCGACGACTTCGATACGAACGCCGGCGGCACCCTCAACGTCCTGGAAGCCTGCCGCCGGCACTGTCCAGCCTCCCCGTTCATCCACATGTCCACCAACAAGGTGTACGGGGACGGCCCCAACCGTCTTCCGCTGGTCGAGTTGGCCAAACGCTGGGACTACGCCGACCACCACCGGGAACATGGCATTGCGGAGACCTTTCCCATCGACCAATGCCTCCACTCGCTCTTTGGCGCTTCCAAAGCGGCGGCGGACATCCTGGTGCAGGAATACGGCCGCTACTTCGGCATGCCAACCTGTTGCCTGCGCGGCGGCTGCCTGACGGGTCCCAACCATACGGGGGTGGAACTGCACGGGTTCCTGAGTTACCTGGTCAAATGCAACCTCGAGGGACGGCAATACTGCGTCTATGGCTACCTGGGCAAGCAGGTGCGTGACAACATCCATTCCGAGGACGTCGCCCGGTTCATGCATCAGTTCTATCTTAACCCGCGTTGCGGGGAGGTTTACAACCTGGGCGGCGGCAAGGACAATTCCTGCTCCATCGTCGAGGCCTTCGACCTGGTCCAGAGCCTCACCGGCAAACCTCAAAGCTCCCGTTACGTGGACCAGAACCGCATCGGCGATCACATCTGCTACTACAGCGATTTGCGCAAGATGAAGCAGCAATACCCTTCCTGGACCCTCACCTATTCGCTGCCGCAAATCATCGAGCAAATAGTCCGGGCCTGGCGCGGGCGGCTTCAGACTTCTCCTGCCGGGGCCGCTGCAGGAGACGAGCGTAAGCCCAAGAGCGAACGCTCCGAGTCAATGTGAGATTGGCAAAGGCCTTACGGGTCAGCGGTTCTTCTTCTTGTAATCGCCGCAACTGAAGTACTTCTCCAGCCAGACGTACAAGCAGATGAAGAGATAGCGGCTGCCCATCTCCCGAATTTTGAGTTTGGCCTCCCCGGCGCGGCGATTGCGCCAGGTAATCGGAATCACGGTCCAGGAGTAGCCCCGCACGATGGCCTTGAGCGGCAGTTCGACAGTCAAATTGAAGTGCGGTGAGATCAGCGGACGACACCCCTGGATTACCTCGCGGCGATAGGCCTTGAAGGCGTTGGTGGTGTCATTGAGCCGGATGGCAAAGAGGGTTTTAAGGAAGTAATTGGCCAGGCGGTTCACCACCAGCTTGATCTTGGGATAGTCGATGACCCCTCCGCCTTTGGTAAACCGGCTGCCGAACACGCAGTCCCAGCCCCGGTTCAGCTCGTGCCAGTAGCGGACCACGTCGCGGCAGTCATCCGATTCGTCGGCCATCATCACCACCACTGCGTCCCCTTTTATATTGTCCAGGGCGCAGATCACCGCCCGCCCAAAGCCGTGCAACCCCTCGTTCCTGAGCGGCCTCACCTCCGGAGTTCCGGCTTGAAGCCCCAGCAGCAACTCCCAGGTCCGGTCGGTGCTCCCGTCGTCCACCACGATTATTTCATGGGGAATGCCCTGCAATCTCAACTCGAGGTGCAAGTGCTCCACCGTCGAGCAAATGCAGCCCTCCTCATTGCGAGCGGGAATCACCACCGACAGCAGCGTCAGCTCGCGTCCTTGCGGCGGCGCCGCTGGCCGCTCCCGGGTTGACCGGACAGGCTCTAATACTTCACTCGCCATGCGTAACAAACCAGTCTCGGTCGAGCCTCCGGCCTCACCGCGGCAAAAGCAAGCCCAAAACGTCCGGTTCGTTCAGGCCGTTAGCCAGCGTTGCCTTAGCCGCTCGACCACCTTGGGAAATTCGAGTGCCGAGCTGGGTTTCTGCACATAATCGTTGGCCCCTAATTCGCTGGCCATGGCCTTGTCCTCCGGTTGATCGGAGGAGGAAAACACCACCACCGGCAAGTTTTTCAACCCCGGCTGCTCTCTGAGCCAGGCCAGCACTTCGAAGCCGGAAACGACCGGCAGTTTCAGGTCCAGCAATATTACGGCAGGCAACGGATGCTCCCGGCGGTCGGCATAGACGCCCTTGCCCGCCAGGTAATCGATGGCCTGCTGTCCATCGGCCACGACGTTCAAGCTTCCATCCAGCCCCGTCCGCTCGAAGGCCCTGTGCATGAACATCGCGTCGAATTCCTCGTCTTCGACGTAAAGAACGGTAGGCTGGCGCATGGGGCGGCCGTTCTGTTATGGCGCCGGCCTCAAATCGAGCCAAAAGCGGCTCCCCTGCCCGGGTTCGGACTCCATTCCAACCTTGCCGCCCATCCGTTCGGCCACCTTCTTGACCAGCGCCAGCCCCACACCTGTGCCTTCAAATTGGGTCGTCGCCCGCTGAAACAGGAGAAAGAGCTTTCCCTGCGCCTGTTTGGGTATGCCGATGCCGTTGTCCTCAAACCACAACCGCACGAAGGTCTCCCGCGTCTCGACGCGCACGCGCACCTCCGGCACCTTGCCCGGTTGGACAAACTTCACCGCGTTGTCCAGCAAGTTGGAGAAGCACTGGGTCAACCCGGCCTCATTGCCCAGGACCTTCGGAAACTCCCCCTCGATCCGAATCAGCGCCTTGGGCGGCTGCATGGTCGGGTAAGACTGGATAATGCCGTGCAACAAGGCCGCCGCGTCGGTCGGCTCGATTTTCATTTCCCGCCTCCCCGCCCTGCTGAACTGCAATGCGTCGGTGATCAGCCGGTCCATCCGCCCGGCCGAGGTCGTGATTCGCCGCAGCCAATCCCGGTTCTCGTCCCTCGGACAGTTGCAACACAGCTCGTTAAGCAATAGGCCGGCAAAACCCTGCATCGCCCGCAGCGGCGCCCGCAGGTCGTGTGTGATCGAGTATGAAAAATGCTCCAGTTCCCCCACCGTCTCCTCCAACTTGGCCGTGCGCTCCCGCACCAATTGCTCGAGCATCGTGTTGGTCCGGGCCAACTCCTCCTTGGCCACGGCCAGGGCCTCCTGGGTTCGAATCCGCTCCAAGGCCCCTCCGCACTGGTCTGAGAGGGACTGCAACACCTTCAAGTCTTCCTGGGTGTATGCCTTCGGAGCGCGGCTCTGAATCGAGACCACGCCCCCGACGCTCGAACCGTGGCGGATCGGCACAAACATCGCCGAGGCGCTTGGGCGCCCCGGGCCGCCCGGCCCCCTGGCGCCAGGCACGGGCGCCGGGGCGTCTTCCGGCATCAGCTTCGCACCGTGGTCGATGACCTCCTGCGTGAGCGGGGCCGGCTGCTGGCCATTGCCGGGCGCAGGCAACTCGACGCGCCGGCCGTCGATGGTCTCCTTGATGAGGGCCTGGTAAATCTGGTTCTTCTCGCGAGAATACAACTCCACCTTGCACGCATCCCACCCGAAGAGCCGGTCGGTGACTCCCACGATAATCTCCGCAGCCTCTCTGGCGGTCTGCGCTTCGCTGAGCCACATCCCCAGGTCGGAGAACGCTCCGAGCCGGGCCTCGTCGCGTTTGCGCTGGATTGCATAGCGAACGGCTCGCGCGACCTGGCGGCCGTCGGCTTGGCCTTTGACGAGGTAATCCTGGACCCCCTTTCGCAGGGCCTCCAGGGCAATCGCTTCATCGGGCTGCCCCGTCAGCACCACGATTGGCAGACCGGGCGCCTTGGCTCGAGCCCGCACAATCGTCTCGTGCCCCGAACTGTCGGGCAGAGACAAGTCCAGCAACACCACCTCGAAGGAACCCTCTCCCAGCCGGGCGTCCGCCTCCGCCCAGGACCCCGCCAGGGTGATTTCGAATCTCCCAAAACCACTTTCCGCCAAAGACTCCTGGAGCAGCGCCGCGTCCGATGGGCTGTCTTCTACCAGCAGAATCCTCAACTCATCTTCAAGGCTCATTGGAAACAGCCGGGGGGGGGCAGAGTCACGACGAAAAGCCAGAACGATTCGATCGAGCGCACCACGGTCAAAAACTGGTCGAAATCCACCGGTTTGGTGATGTAACAATTGGCGTTGAGCTGGTAGGCGCGAAGCACGTCCTGCTCCGCCCGGGACGTGGTCAGCACCACCACCGGAATCAGCTTGAGGACCGGGTCGGATTTGATCTCGGCGAGCACCTCCCGTCCGTCTTTGCGCGGCAGGTTCAGGTCCAGCATGATCAAGTCCGGGCGCGGCGCGCCCGCAAACCGGCCCTGGCGCCGCAGAAACTCCATTGCCTGCACGCCATCCTCCACGGCGCTGAGGTGGTTGCGGATCTTGGCCTCTTTGAGGGCCTCGACAGTCAACTCGGTGTCGCTGGGGCTGTCTTCCACCAGCAAGATCTCTACGGGGCGACCTACGGCTTCGCTCATAAATCAGTATTGCTTGTACCAGGGATTGGGGGGATTGAGAAGTAGAAAGTCGACCCTTGTCCGGGCTGCGACTCGACCCAGATCGCGCCTCCGTGGCGTTCGACGATCCTCTTGCAGATGGCCAGCCCGATGCCCGTGCCCGGGTACCGTTTGCGCGTGTGCAGACGCTGGAAGATCTGGAAAATGCGCTCGAAATACTGCGGCTCGATGCCAATGCCGTTGTCCCGCACCGAAAAGACCCAGCGGCCCTTGTCCTGGCGGGCGTCGACAAAGATTTCCGGCGGACATTGGCCCCGGAACTTGATGGCGTTGCCGATCAGGTTCTGAAAAAGCTGCATCATCTGTGTCGGGTCCGCCGGCAGGGTGGGCAGCGGCGCGCTGCTCACCTTGGCGCCAGCCCCCTGAATGGCCGCCTCCAGGTTTCTCAGGGCCTCGGCCAACAGCCCGTTCATATCCGTTGCCACCAGGGCCCCGCCCCGCGTGCCCACCCTCGAGAAAGCCAGCAGGTCGGTGATGAGCCGCTCCATCCGCGCCGCGCCGTCCGTCGCCCCGGCGATATACTCCAGCCCCTTGGCATCGAGCTTCCCCGAAAACCGGCGCTCGAGCAGCTTTGCATACCCCCCTACCGCCCGGAGCGGCTCCTGCAGGTCATGCGAGGCCACATAAGCAAACTGCTCGAGGTCCCGGTTCGAGCGCCCCAGGTCCTCGGCCATTCGCTGCAGAGTTTCCTGGGCCTGCTTGCGCTCCGCTACCTCGACTTGCAACCGCGCATTGGCCGCCTCCAACTCCCCCGTGCGCTGCTTCACCAGCACCTCCAGGTGGTCGCGATGTTTGGTCAGCTCCGCCTCAGTCCGAAAACGGTGGATCGCCTCCCCGATAAGCGGCGTCATCGATTCGATAAACTCTACCATCGCCCCCGGAAATTGGCCGGGCCGGAGGTCGGCCAGGTGGATGACCCCGACGATTTCCTTCCGGTAACGAATCGGAATGATCGCCAGCGACGCAAAGCCGAATTTCATGCAGTTGCCCCGGTAGGAGGCCTGCTTCTCCGGCGCAAGGCCCTTGAGAAAGGCAAGGGCGTCGTCACTGCGCACCGAGCCCCCCGGTGTCAGCAGACTGCCGTCTGATTCCTCGAAGACTTGAGTGACCGCCCGGGTGCACAAACAACTGTCGTGCCGAACCGAGAGCCGCCGTTCCAAGTTCAGGAACCGCGCCTCGAAACCGCTCCACGTCTCGTAGGGTATTTCCTCTTCCTCGGTCAACAGGCGGACGCCCAGGGACTGGCAGCCGGTCCATTGGCGGATGACCCCGACCAGCGCATCGAGGTACTCGTTGGCCGTGGCCTTCTGCGCGAAAAGGGCCAGCAACGCGTTGGTAAATTCCTGGCGCCGCTCGGTTTGCTTGCGCTCGGTGATGTCGCGCGCCGCCGCAAACACGCCCTGCGCTTCGCCCGCCTCGTTGCGGTAGATCGTCGCGTTATACAACACATCGGTAGTACGCCCGGAGCGGTGCCGAATGGTCAGCGGGTAGTCCGAAACCGCCCCTGTCTCGAGCACCTTGTGATACCCCGCCTCGGCCAGCTCAGGCTCGGTGAAATAGGCCGAGAAACTGCTGCCGATCAGCTGGTCGCGCCCCACCCCGGTGACCGCCTCCGTCGCCAGGTTCACATCCGTGATGCTGCCCGTGTGGCTGATGGTCACCAGCGGGTCCAGGCTGGCCTCCAGCAGGCTGCGGGCGTAGCGCTCGGCAGCGCCCAGCGCGGCCGTGCGCGCCGCCACGCGTTGCTCGAGCTCCTCGTTGGCGGCCTTGAGCGCCGCCTGCGTCTGTTGGCGGTCCATCGCAATCGCCACCTGGCCCGCCACCGCCTCCATTAACGACAGTTCCTCCTCGGTGAACCGGGCGCGCGTGCGCGTGCCAAACGAGAGCGTCCCCAACACCCGTCCCTGGACCATCAGCGGGTGGCAGGCATAAGCCCGGATGCCGTAGGACTTCACCAACTCGGTGCGCGGGTCCGGCGTTTCGCCAATATTCTCCGCCACGATGCGGCATCGGTCGCGTGCGGCGCAGCCGCACACGGCGGTCCCGTAGTCAAGCCACTGCATCTTCTCCGCTTCCGCTTCCGGAATGCCTGCGCAGGCATTCAAGCGCAGCCGTCCGGCCTGCTCATCGACCAGGAAGTTGAAGAAGACCTCGCAGTCCAGATGCCCCAGGACCTTCCGGCACAGCCTCTCGACCACCCCCTGCGGCGAATCGGTCGTGAGCAGCTCGCCGGCGGTTTCAGCCAGCAGGTCCATCCGCTGCTCCGCCCGCTTGCTCTCGGTGATGTCGAGCCCGTAGAGGCGAATCCGCCCAGTCTCTCTCACATAGTGGATCGATTGCCGATACCAACGCCCGCCCACTTCCACGTCGCGGCTGGTTGAAAACTCCGTTCCCGTTTGCAGTGCCTTGCCCACCGAGTCCAATCCGGCCAGCCACGGATGCCCAAGCCCTTGCTTCTCCACGTCCGCAAACAAATGCCGGGCCGCCTGGTTGAGGTAAAGAACCTGCCCGTCCATATCCGACTCCAGAATCGGATTTGGGTTCAGTTCAGGAAAGGACGCCAACTCGCTCCGTCGTGCCTCATTGCGGCGCAGCTCCCCCTCGGCTCGCGCATGTTCGGCCCGCAGCCGCAACGCCCCGATCCCGTAGGCCAGGTCGTCCGCCAAATCGCCCAGCAATTCCACCTCGTCCTCGGCGAAGGCGCCGGCCTGCCTCGAGTAAATCGTGATCGCGCCAAAGGCCCTCCCGCCGGTCATCAGAGGCAGCGCCAGCGAAGAGGCATACCCCAGCTTGAGAGCCTGCTCGCGCCAGGGCCCAAACCCGGGGTCCCTCAGCATGTCCTTGCAATGACACGGTTTGCCGGTCCGGATGGCGGTGCCCGTGGGGCCGCGCCCGCGTTCCGTATCGGCCCAGGTAATGTTCAGTGTCTCAAGGTAACCCGCCTCGAAACCCGCATGGGCCACCGGCCGCACCTTCTTGGCTTCATCCCCCTCCGCATAGCCAATCCAAACCAGCGCATGGCCGCAGTCCCGGACGATGATCTGGCAGACCTCTCCCAGGAACTGCGATTCATCCTCCGAGCGAATTAGCGCCTGATCGCTACTGCTCAGCGCCTTGAGTGTGCGGTTGAGCCGGCCAAGCTCCTTTGTGCGGCTTGCCACAAGCTCTTCCAAGTGGTCACGGTGCTTGAGCAGCTCTTGCTCGACGCCCAGGCGCCGGGCGATTTCGCCCTGGAGGAGAAGAACGGCTGTGACGAGAAAGATGCAGCTAAAGACGCTGCCAATGATGACTATCTGGGACGTTCTTCTCAGGTCGGCCTCTTTTGCCAGCGAGCTCTCTTTCAGGAGCCGCCCCTCCTCGGCCTGGGCCTTGGCCACCTGCTGCCGGACCTGGTCCATCAGCGCCTTGTCCCGTCCGGTCATGACGATCTCGCGGGCCGGGTCAAAGCCTTTGGTGGCGCGCAGGTCGATGGTCTCCTTGAGCGCCGCCAGTTTGGCGCGGATGAGCGGTTCGGTGGCCGCCAAACGCTTCTGCTGGCTGGGGTTGTCTCTGGTCAAGCTCCTCAGGGAAGCCAGTTTCTGGTCAACCCGGACGAGAGCTTCTTGGTACGGCCCCAGGTAATTCCGGGCGCCGGTGATGAGGAAGCCGCGCTCGCCGGTTTCGGCGTCCGTAAGGTCTGAAAGCAATTGGTCCAGTTGCTGGATGACAATGTAGCTGTGGGTTTGCCACCGGTCGGATTCGGCCGCGGCACTGCGGTCGCGATGCCAACGCCAGCCGATGCCGGCCAGGATCACCACGGCTAAGGCCAACGCCAAATTGACCATTGCGCGTTTCTTCATTTCCAATCATTACCCTGCAACGACTGGCGGGGCAATGCCAAGTTCAGCCAGGCGGCCCATCTCGTCAAAGCTCTCCACCCCGGGTGCGGGTGTCGCTGAAGTTTTAGTTGAGCGACAAGAGGCAGGCGCTGGGGAACCACCGTGTGACCTGTGCCTGCATTCGCCTGACGTTGTGACGGGGTTGGACCTCAAGGTGGCACGGAAACACACCGAGGCCTGCGGGATGTCGGATTCAGCATCGCTGGGCTGGGCGTGAGCCGGCATGGCGTTCAGGGAGACCGATGGGGCCGACGGGGTTGTCGCGCTGCTGCCCGAATTCCGGGGCGCTGCCGCGCAGCAGGGCGTGTCCAGGTGCTCGCGCATCGGCCATTGCCCGTGCTGTCACCGCCCCGGCGAACAGAAAGCCCAGGGGCCGAGCGGCCAAGCGGGGGAAACGCTCCAAGCCGTCCTCCAGATAGGCGCCAGCAGTTCAGCGCACCTGGCCACGGTAGAACTGGGCGCCCTGGGCTGGGGTGGGGCTGACAGAGTAGTAAGTCGTCCCGCCCACCAGGATACTTGTGGCGGTCACCTGCCAGGAAGACAGGTTAGTCGAAGACTCGATGTTCACCGCTAGGCCGGGAAGACCCGTAATCCCAAAACCGAATTGGCTGGCGCTCAGGCTCGGCGGCTGTAACATCGGCGGCGGCACGGAGCTGGCGGGCATTCCTCTCCGGATCGTGTTGTTGTTGGCGTCCCCCACATAGAGGTTGCCCGCGCTGTCCACCGCCAGTGCCAGGGTGAAAAATGGGTCTCTATGGACTACACAAGTTTATTGCACCTGCAGGCGGAAGAATTGGCTGCCGCTGCTCATAGGGACCGTGGCTTGGTAGGCGCCTTTGACCGGTACGATGGATGCTCCTGAAGGTGACCAGTTCGCGGGACTGAGGCTGGCGGTTTCCTCCAGCAAGTAACTGGTGCCGGTCTGCGGCCAGGAAATGACCGCGTTGGTCCCCTGGTGCATGACACTCAGCGAGGCGGGCGTGACAGTCAGATTGTAGGTGATGTCCAACTCGGACTCAAAATTGCTCGGATCGCCATTCGCGATACTCGTCTTGATCCCACCGGTGAACTGGAGCGTGTGCGTGCCAACCGAAAGTGGCGTGAGCATCACATAATAGCCGTCGGCAACTGATTGACTCGTCAATCCCGCAGGGAACTTGACGGAATCACCGAAAAAGTTGTCGCTGGGCAGCGGCCCCCAAGTGAAGAGCGAGGACTGAGCGCGATAATGTTCGATGTTTTGCACCGCCTGGCCGTCAATCATAAAGGACAGATTGGTGGCGTGATCGAGCATGAATTGAGAATTGGCGAACAGTTGGCCGTAGCTCGTGCCCTTGCCCTCGGCCTTGGCGGATTCCCAGTTGATGAGCGGGACAAAGAGGGCTGTGCCGTCGGGAATCGTGCCACTGCGGACGGCGGTTCCCCCCAGCACCCCGTAGGTGTAAGCGCCGCCGAGAAACCACACAGTGCCGGATTGACCCGCGCTGAGGTCCGCCGTGCCGAAGAGCGGGTTCGCGTTCGCTGGCAATGAATAGAACCAGTTCCAATAGTTGGCTGACCACTGGGCGTAAGTGTTGCCATAGGGGGCGGAGTCCGGCGGAAAGACTCCGGGATTGTTGAGGTTCGTGTCCACCACGGTGATGTTGTATGTCACGTTTTCCTCGGGGTATCCATTCTCACCCTCATTGCCGAAGTAAATCGTATGCGGTCCGAGCGCGAGGGGAGCGAGCATGACGCAAACCCCATCCGCGATCGCGCCGGTCACCGTCCATGGTGTCGGCGTTGCGCTGTGGTCGTTGTAGCAGGGTTCCCCCGCGCCCCCCTCACTCCCGCTCAATTCCAGACAGTTGTTGTTGGGCGGCGCCACGTAGGTGTAGGTGGGAGACAGGAAACGATAAGACGTTGACAAATCCTGAACCCCCACGCCGTCGATGGTGCAGATAAAGTCGTAGGCGTTGTCGAAGACTGATTGCGCCATGCTGCTGAGCTGCGCCTCGGAATATGAGGTGGGAGGGCATCCTGTGTTGTCCTCCTCAACCTGGTTGAGCAGCACGAACAGGGCCGTGCCTTCCGGAACCACGCCCGTACGGGTTGTAGTAATGATGGGGTCCACGCGGGGTCCGAGGAACCAGACCGGCCCAGACTGACCGGCGCTGAGATCGGCCGTGTCACAGAGCGGGTTATGGATCGTCTCAAGGGAGAAGCACCATTGGTCCCACGCCGCGAGCCACTGGGGATAAGTCGTGCCGTAGTAGGTCGAATCGGGCGCAAAAACCACATTGGTCTGACCGAGCGCGGCCAGAGGCAGGACGGCCAGCCACAGCAGGACGCCCGGCAAATTCCCGGCCAGCCGCCGGAAAAAATAATTGGGTTTTATCATGTATCCTGGGCCGGACCCGCGTCCGGCGCGATTCAATATAGCAATGTTCGTTTTCATACTTTGTGAGCTTGTATTCTGAATTGGCTCGCCGACCGGGAGGCGCTTCGGCCCCCCGGCCCCGCTGTGGGGGCCTGCCGAAAGAGAACTTCTTCGCGGTCGTCAGCCGGTTTCATAAGCGAAGGCGTTGATGCCTTCATTAGTACATGCGCAGTCTGGCTCAAAAAAGTATGGAGGAATCTGAAAAATCTTTTTCGCCAATCAACCCCGGATGTACCCGGCAAGAGGGTCATTGCCTTGCGCGCCTGCTCACCATGAGGATGGTCGCTGCGGGTTAGCGCACCTGGACGCGGTTGGACAGGGCGGTGTCAGCAGTCTCCGCGGGGCCGGCCAGGGTTGTTACCACCCAATTCGTCCCGACCGGCGCCAGTTTGCGGATCATGTCGTTGGCACCCTCCGCCAGATAGAGGTTGTCCGCGGTGTCCACCGCCAGGCCGTTGGGACCCCAAAACCTAGCGGCGCTCCCCGTCCCGTTCGCGCTGCCGAAGAGGCCCGGACTTCCGGCCAGCGTCGTCACCACCCAGTTCGTTCCGACCGGCGTCACTTTCCGAATCGTGTCGTTCCAGGTGTCCACCACATAGAGGTTGCCTGCGCTGTCCAGCGCCAAGAAATAAGGCCTATTGAACAGCGCGCCGCTGTTGGTCCCGTCCGCGCAGCCCTCCACGCCCGCCTTTCCAACCAGAGTCGTCACCACCCAATTTGTTCCGACCGGCGTCACTTTCCGGATCGTGTCGTTTAACAGGTCCGCCACATAGAGGTTGCCTGCGCTGTCCACCTTCACGTCGTTGGGCTCCTTAAACCGCGCCATGCTGTTGGTCCCGTCCGCGCTGCCGGCACTGCCCGCGAGTCCGGCCAGCGTCGTCACCACCCAGTTTGTCCCAACTGGCGACACTTTGCGGATCGTGTCGTTACCATAGTCCGCCACAAAGACGTTGCCCGCGCTGTCCACCGCCGGGCCGCCGAGGTCAGCACCGAAGCGCGCCGCGCTGTTCGTCCCGTCAACGCTGCCAGCAACACCCGCCTTTCCGGCGATGGTCGTCACCACCCAATTCGTACCGACAGGCGTCACTTTGCGGATCGTGTCGCTGTTAGCGTCCGAGACATAGAGGTTGGTAGCGCTGTCCACCGCGATGCCGCAAGGATGATTAAACCGGGCGGTGCTATTAGTCCCGTCCGCGTTGCCGGCGCTGCCCGCCAGCCCGGCCAGGGTCGTCACCGCCACCATCCCATTCGTTCCGACCGGCGTCACTTCCCGGATCGTGTTGTTGCCCCAGTCCGCCACATAGACGTTGCCCGCGCTGTCCACCGCCACGCCGCAAGGCCCATTAAACCGCGCGGCGCTCCCCGTCCCGTCCGCGCTGCCGGGCTTGCTCGTCGGCAGATGGTAAGGGGTCTTATCCTGATAGAGTTTAAGCCGGGACTTGTTAGCGCTTTTCTCCACCTCATTGCGCGAAAGGATGATGGCTTCGTTCTCCGTGTGGACTGCCTTGTCAAACTGAAGCGTTTCGGCGTAAGCGGCGGCCAAAGTATCGAGAAAACTGGCGTTGGTCCGGCTGGTCTTCGCCACTGCTTCTTCCGCCAAGCGTACGGCGTTGGTCCCATTGCGAATCTCCGACGCAGCGCTTGTCGCCAATGTCCGGGCGAGGCCATCGATGGCATTGAGCGTGTCGGGGTGTGCTGGGCCTAACACCTTTCGGCGGAGCGCCAGCGCCTGCTCCCGCAGCTTGAGCGCTTCGTCCAGGCGACCGGCGTCCCCGTAGGAATTTGCCAAGGCGCTCATGATCGTGAGCGTTTGGGGGTGTTCGGCGCCGTTCACTTTGCGGCTGAGCGCCAACAGTTCCTCCCGCAGCTTGAGGGCCTCGTCCCAACGGCCATCCACCTGGTAGGAATCCGCCAAGGCCGCCAGCGCATTAAGTGTTTGGGGGTGTTCGGCGCCCCTCACTTTGCGGCTGAGCGCCACCAACTCCTCGCGCAGCTTCATGGCCTCGTCCGAGCGATCAGCCTCCTCGTAGAAAGCCGACAAGACCACCATCGCCCAAAGCGCGTCGGGGTTTTCCGGGCCGCTAACCTTGCGGTAGAGAGACACCGCTTCTTCCTCGAGCTTCAGGGCCTCGCCGTGGCGGCCTGCCAAATCATAAGAACTCGCCAGGCGGTGCATGGCCAGGAGCGTGTCGAGGTTTTCCGGGCCGGAGACGGCGAGGTAGTAATCTCGAACCTTCTCTTCCAGCGCGATGGCCTCGGGGTAGAGACCCAGCGTGTGGTAGGTCCAGCCCAGGGTGGCCTGGAGCTTGGCCCGGCGGGCGGGCTGGTTGGCCAGGCCGGTTTCCAGCTTTTTGGCGGCGGCGCCGAGCGCTTCAGCCACAGTGATGGTGCGTCCGTCACGTCCAGGGTCCGGGCTTTGGAACACCTCCGTCAGGAATTTGGAGATGGTCTCGGATTCGGCAAGGCGCTGTTTCGCCACGGTGGCCTGCCAGACGCTGATGCCAGTCGCGACCACGAGCACGACGCCAATCAGCGCGGTGGCGGCGAAGGCCAGCTTATTCCGTCGCACCATTTTTTGAAATCGATACACATTGCTGGGAGGCCGGGCCAAGACAGGCTCGTTGGCGATGTGCCGCAGCAGGTCGGAGGCCAGCCCGTTAGCCGTCTCGTATCGCCGCGTCCGATCCTTCTCCAGACATTTCATCACGATCCAATCCAAATCCCCGCGCACCAGATTCACCAGCTTGGGCGCATCGGTCTGACGGCGCTTGGCCGTGGTCGTCAGTTCGCCTTGGCCCATCGTGGTCAGGCGGGTGCTCGGCCGCCGTGGCTCCTGCTCCCGGATGGTCCGGCGCATCTCTTCAATCCCCTTGGCCAGCAATTCCTTTACGTCAAAGGGCGTCTTGCCCGTCAGCAACTCATAGAGCAACACCCCCAGGCTGTAGATGTCGCTGCGCGTGTCGATGTCCATCCTGGTCATCTCGGCTTGTTCCGGACTCATGTAGGCTGGCGTGCCGATCGTTTGCTCCAGCGCCGTGTAAATGGTTTCTTCGGTCAACCGCTGCTCGGTCGCCTTGGCGACACCGAAATCGATCACTTTGGGCACGGGGACACCATCTTGGACGGTGACAATGATGTTGGAGGGCTTGATGTCCCGATGGATGATCCCCTTCTGG
>Ga0326727_10014305_pt1 | contig 17340 bp, 17 predicted proteins | sample MB2enrmetagenome_FD_207643 | JGI IMG/M metagenome (GOLD analysis project Ga0326727, IMG submission 207643) | Lab enriched peat soil microbial communities from McLean, Ithaca, NY, United States - MB29MY | ecosystem: Environmental > Terrestrial > Soil > Wetlands > Peat | place: USA: New York...
CAAGAAAATCCTGTGGGACGGCATAGACCCCCGCACGGGCCTGAAGTTCCTCGACCACATCCCCCCCGAGATCCTGGAGAAGAAGACCGACACGGAGATGAAGATCACCCTCAATAACCGGTCGATCATCCAGGTGGTGGGGACCGACAACTTCGACAGCATCATGGGTACCAACCCCCGGGGCTGCGTCTTCTCCGAGTTCTCCCTGCAGGACCCCCGCGCGTGGGACTACATCAGGCCCATACTCCGGGAAAACAACGGGTGGGCCCTCTTCGTCTACACGCCCCGCGGTAAGAACCACGGCTGGGAGCTCTACAGGATGGCCCAGGCGCAGCGGGACTGGTTCACCAGCCTCCTCACCGCGAGAGAGACGAGGCGCGAGGACGGCACCCCCGTCATCACCGAGGCCGACATCGAAAAGGACCGGGCCGAGGGCATGAGCGATGAGCTGATCGAGCAGGAGTACTACTGCTCCTTCGAGGGCTTTGTCCAGGGCGCCTACTACGCGAAGTAGCTCAGGGCGGCGAGAACGGAAGGCAGGATTACCTCCGTGCCCTTTGCTGCCGGCCACGAGGTCTCGACGTTTTGGGACCTCGGTGTGGACGACTCAACGTCGATCTGGTTCCTCCAGGTGACGGGTAAGGAGATGAGGTTCATCGACTACTACGAGGCAACGGGCGAGGGCCTTGCCCACTACGCCAAGGTGCTCAAGGAGCGGCCCTACGTGTACGGAGATCACTACATGCCCCATGATGCGGACGTGCGGGAGCTGGGGACCGGGGTAAGCCGGAAGGAGACGGCGGAGAATTTGGGGATCAGACCAGTCCTGGTGGTGCAGCGAGCCCGGGACACCCAAGCCGTGCTCGCGGGGATCGAGGCCGCCGTGCGCAACGTCATGAGCCAGTGCTGGTTCGATGAGAAAAAGTGCAGCCGGGGGCTCGCCGCCCTTGAAGGATATCAGGCGGAGTACGACGAAGAAAAGAAGAAGCTGGCCAACCATCCGCTCCACAACTGGTGCAGCCACGGGGCGGACGCATTTCGCACATTCGCCGTGGGATATAAGCCGAAAGTGAACCGTCAGGCGATTATCGATGCACTGTCCAGACCGGTCAAGGGGGGATGGTGATGAAGAGTCAAGAGTCAGGACTCAGGAGTCAAGAGTGAAAGACGAAAAAGCCTTTCTCGACCTTGCCACCAAGCGCCTGAAGCGGGAGATCGATGCGGACGACCACAACCGCCAGTCGGGCATCGAGGACCTGAAGTTCCTGAACGGCGACCAGTGGGAGGCCGGGGAGAAGCAGCGGAGGAACGAACGGGGCAGACCGTGCCTGCAGACGAACGAGCTGCCCAAGTACGTCAACCAGGTCGTGGGCGACATGCGCCACAACCGGGCGCGGGTCAAGGTACGGCCCGTCGACTCGAAGGGCGACGTCAATATCGCCAAGATCAGGCAGGGGCTCATCTCGAACGTGGAGTATTTGAGCAGCTCGGATGCGATCTATGACTACGCGGGCGAGATGGCCACCTCGTGCGGCTACGGCGCCTGGCGGGTGCTCACCCGCTACACCGAGGAGAACCCCTTTATCTGCGAGGAGCTGATCGAGGGGGTGGAGCCGGGCATCGATGCCCTTACCTGGGAAGGGAAACTCGTCTACCCCGCGTGCTGCGGCTACGAAGAGAAGGGCGTGGGGATCATCGAGCGGGTATACCAGACTGAAGCCGATCTCCCCGAGGCCCTGAGGCTGATCGATGAGGGGCTTGCGCCCGAGTTCAAAAAGCACAAGACGCGCTTCTTCTACAGTGCGGAGTTCAAGATGGGCAGGGACCGGGTACCTTACCTCATCGATCCCACCATAAGGCTTGCGGCCCCCGGTGTGGCAGCCATCCAGACCGAGCTTTTCGAGAACTACAGCGAGGTCATTCACGGCCTGGCCACCGGCGTAAAGACGGCCCCCGTCGTCAAGTACAAGTACGCGGCGGCCGTTGCCCTGGAATCGCCGGAAGCAAAAGACTTCTGGGTGAATATCTCATTCCCCAAGGAGCTGCGCCGATGGCTCAAGCTGAGGATGGCGGTGAAGAAAGGGGCCGACTACTATGCGGTCCCGGGATTTGAATCTATCGGCACGATCATCGGCTTCGGCAGCACCGTTGCCGACGCGGTGAACCAGGTGAAAGAGCGGGCAAAACAGGTGAAGTCGAAGAGGCTCGTGAACGACGCGAACCGCCTTGATGATATCCTGGAAAATATCAACAAAGGGAAACAATACGGTTTGCATTTCTGAGGTGACGAATGAGCGTAAGTCTCTGCCCACCCGTTAGATTTCAAGGCTTCTACCCGGGAACCGGGAACCCCCTCTCCGGAGGTTATCTCTACAGCGTGCAGCCTGGTACCGCGGCCCCCGCATGGCAGGGAAGCATAGCCTATCCCATGGCGACATACACGGATTCCACGGGTCTCGTGCCGAATACCAACCCGATCATTCTGGACGGAAACGGCCAGGCCGATGTGTGGCTCTCCGGCTACACCAAGCTTGTCCTCTACGATATGAACGGCAATCTTGTGTGGACGAGAGATAACGTCTCCTCCATGGCGAACCTGCAGCCCTCGACGCTCCAGTTCATTCCACAGAGCGCTCAACCAACCTTTGTCTCTGCCAGTGGGCAGACAGGGATATTCTCAGTCCCCGGCAACTATACGTCTACTTTTCAGGTCGGAACCGCCGTGCAGGCCACTATCACGGGGGGGAACGTCTACGGGGAGGTTCAATCGATATATGCGAGCGGGACTCCTACGGTCACGACGGTCACGGTCTGGTGGTTTACCACCGTGATTAACAGCAGCTTGAGCGCGGTTGCGGCCGGCATTCTGACCCCTCCCGGAGTGGGGAGCGCCATGCCCCTCTACCCGACTGTCCCGATCACTACGCCCGGAAGCGGCACCGGGGGCATAGGGGGTAGCAGCGGAACCGGAAGCACGACCTTCGGTGTGGCCAATCTCTTTCAGCCCTTCATCATCTCGAGCAGCCTCACGGCAAACCTTAGTCTCACTCTCCCAGCGGCCAGCACTGTGCCGCCCGGCTCATGGCTCAGGATTAGGAACGGGTACACGGGAAGCGCCTACACGGTCCAATTCCAGACGACTATTGACGGCGCGGCCACGCCGTACATGGCCGGAGGAATCGATTGGTACTTGTGGTCTGACGGGTCGAGCTGGCATGTCACGGGAGGTTTTTCGATCTCAGGGGGTATGCCGACGCAGGTCCGGCAAACAGTCTTGAGCGGGCCGGTTGATGCTAACGGCAATGTGAATTTCGGAGGGTCCACGGGGAGCACCACCGTAACCATGAACGCCACGATTATCGCCACTGCAGCCAATGGATTCACTGCCAATGGGCAGCAGAATGACGCCGTAGGGGTGGGAGCCAATCTGTCCTGGACGAATATACCCGCAACAGCCGGGACTTATTACCTCTACGTGACGGTTACGGGTGGGGGCCTTACGCCCGGTATCACTCCCATGGGGCTTGTCCCGATCTATGAATGGGGCGGGACACCGTCGAGCACGAACGGGCAATTTACCTTTCTCATCCAGCAGATGCAGGGATTCATGGGCAACGGCACCTCGGCGCCTCAAGCGAACATAATCTTTGTCGGGGAAGTCAATGTATCGAGCAATGTGGTGCAGTCAATTACCTGGTATCAGTTAATGGGACGCTATACAGCCCCGTGGACGGCCACTCTGCCGAGCAACGGCACTACTACTACGATTAATCACAACCTTGGAATAATGCCCTCGCTTCGCAGGATTGAGTTTTTGTGCACAACCAACGATAGCGCCATCGGTGCTTACGCTGGTGACGTTCTTGATTTGCTGGCTGAAGGCTCAGGTGGATGGAGTACTTTTGCCTTACCCGCCACAAGAAATAGTATAAGTTTCACGGCAGGAAGTTCTAGCGCGGGCTATGTCGGGCAAATACTGAGCACTGGGGATTTCTCCGGTATCAACTCTAAGAGCAATTTCTCATATCGAGTGATCGTCAACCGGGGATGGTGATAAGACATCCCACAATGAAACAGGACGTCCCATGAAACGCATCCTTTTTCTCATCGCCCTTCTCCTCATCGCAGGGGGAGTGCAGGCGGCGAACGTTGATACGGACGTGGCCTAATAAATCGCGGAGGCTAAAATGGCTAACGGTTGCTTACGAGTGACGCCGGCGCTATTCAAGGGCATGACGCAAGATGAAAAGTTGGATTGCCTATTCGAGGTAGCCATGGATACGCAAATCCGGGTCGCGAAGATCGAGAAGTGGGGCTGGTTAAAAGTCTCGACTCAATTCTTTGCCTCCATGATCGGAGGGGCGCTGATACTGCTGTTTGCTATGCATTATGGGGTGAAACTATGAACAGGTCACAGAAAAACAACAATCCATGCAATCTCAGATTTGCCGGGCAGGTAGAGGCTACAGGACCGGACGACGAGCACTTCGCCATTTTCAAAGACGCTCCGGCGGGTTTTAGGGCGGCCCATGCTCAGATTAAGCTTGACCAGGAGAGGGGAAAGACTGTAGGGCAGTTTATCGCCAAGTACGCGCCCCCGAACGAGAACAATACCTCTCAGTACCTTGAGTTTGTGTGCGACCAAATGGCGTGCCGTACCACTGACCCACTTTCCGATCTGTCGCCCTATGCCCTCGCGGGAGTGATGGCCCAGGAGGAAGGCTATTACGTTAAGGAGGCGTGATATGACCCTGAATTTTACCATTTCAATCGACGGTTCAAATAGCACGGTAAGCTTCATGTGGTACCGGTTTCCCGATAAACAGGTTACGACGCTGAGACTCTTCAAAAAGTCATGGCCAGTTTCAGAATAACGAGATGAAGGAGGCATGATATGGAGAACTTCATTATCTGGAAAGTGATCGAGCACTTTATCCCGGCGGCCTACTTCCCGCCTATCATCACTCTTCTTTCGGCCTTTATCGCTCTGGAGCAATGGCTGGCCGCAACGAATCGGATCAAGGCCAATTCCACCCTCCAGCTTGTGGTTCAGCTTGTCACGGTGATCCTGGGGAAGATGAAAGGGGCGAGCAAGGTGGCCCTTCTTTGGTTAGCCATTACCCTTATCAGCATCGTGTGCGCGGCATGCCACCTCTTCCGCTCGACATTCGTATGGATGCTGGCTCTGGCGGCGGCCATGACATGCGTATTGGCGGCGTGTTTGCCCATCTTCATGCACTAAGGGTGATCAATGGACGGCGCATTGCTCGTTAAATTGGAAAAAGGCGTGTCAAGACGCGGAGGGTGAGCAGGAAAGCAAAACGGATGAAGATAAAGAAAACATGAAGGGGCCGGCACTCACACGCGAAAACGACCCAGGAGAAATCCAAGTCACTATTCCAGTGGTTATGCGGCGGTTTAAGATGTCTCCAGAAAGCGCAGCAAGCCCGAAAGGGCGATAAAACAAATAGGAGGTAGTGTTATGTCATCGGCACTTTGGGCAAAAATAGAAGCATGGCTGAAGGGGATGGAATCAGAGGTGGAGACCTTTTTCAGCCCTCTGATCTCGCAGTTCAAGACTGCTACGGGTCCGGCGATTCTCGCGGCGGCAGAGGATATCGTGGCAGATCTAGGACAGGCAGCTCTCGGGACGCTCTCCGGGTCCGCTCTGGTATCGGCAGTCGAAACCCTGGGAAAGAACCTATTAAAGCAGGGGATCACTGCAGCGGAGCCGATCTTAACCACGGCGATCCAGGCGGCAGCGGCAAAGCAGGTAGCAGCGGCGGCGACAAGCGGAACGACCACGGGCAGCACGCAGGAAGGGGCACAGGTAACGTCGTAACAAACAAGAAGGACAAGGGTGACCGACCACCTCGTGCCCGGTTGTCGAGCTGCCCAGGACCCAGGAGGGCCTCGAAGGGGTCAACTTTGGTCAACGCTCTTCTCATAAACAAGGCGGGGGTTTCCAATCCCCCGCCTTTCATTTGCTCTATACCCCGCCGCAATGCGCCTTGGCCTTACCGCGGAAAGTCTGTAGCGGGTTTCGCGCACTCGCCCTGCCCGGCAACCCTTCCCGACTTGTTTTTCCTGCCTCGAGAGTCGGAATTATGCACTTGACAAAAGGTTCACTTTCAAAGGTTATGAGGTAGTATTTTTTAGAATATGGTGTGTAGAGGCGAGAGAGAATGACTTTGAGACCAACCACCATAGCATATGCTTATTACGCAAAGATTGATCGAGGAAAAGTGCTGATGATATAGATAGGTTGTCGTATGCTCCGACGCCTTGCCCGTCAACTCACTCCTCATCCAGGCGGCCGACCGCATCCGCGGGTTTATGGCGTAGACTACCAGGGGTCTTTCTTGCTGTTATCTTCACTTCGGACTATCCTAACGCCACTAGCCGGTAAGTCTCACTATAACATCCGCCTCCGAAGCACCAGGAAGAGACACTTTTCTTTCGCAAGAATTCTTCTTTGTGGGAAATTTGACCATTGCCGGCACCGCCTCAGACGCTATAATACTGTGTGTGATACGCCATGATACGAGATATCCAATGCATGGCGTCGGGGCTGGTTTTAGGGTTGCATAGTGTGCTAGTTTTTTGTAGTATAGTGGTTCCAGGTGAGAAAGTTGGGACTCTCCATAATCAATTGGCGCATGTTCTCATATTTTATAAAGAATGACACAGAGAATTCGAGGGCAGTGACCTGCGATGAAGTCGGATCGATACGCGTTTTTCTTTCTCCCGCGCGTCCTGATGGAGAGCGCTCCGCAAGCCCAGCCCGGTGGATGGGGTCAGGGTGCGCAATAAATTGCGATTCATTCCTGACCGGAAAGACCCGCGCCGGAAGACGCGGGAAGCTTCATCTTCCCCGCCGGAGGAGAGGTGCTTCCCGGGCTGCACCTTCATTGAGCCTTTGTCCTAAGTCTACCGAAAGAGGTAATTCCATATGTCCAAACGTGCCTTGATAACCGGCATCACGGGTCAGGACGGCTCCTATCTGGCCGAGTTCCTGCTCGCCAAGGGATACGAGGTCCATGGACTCATACGGAGGGCGAGCACGTTCAACACCGGAAGGATCGACCACGTCTATGCCGACCCCCATACCCCTCAAGCGAGGCTTTTTCTCTATTACGGGGACCTGTCCGATTCAGGCCAGCTCGCCAACCTCGTCTACAATATCCGGCCCGATGAAGTATACCACCTTGCCGCGCAAAGCCACGTGAGGGTAAGTTTCGACATGCCCGAGTACACAGGTGATTCCACGGCACTCGGCACGACGAGACTCCTCGAGGCTATTCGGAGGAGCGGGATCAAGGCCAGGTACTACCAGGCATCGTCGTCCGAGATGTTCGGGATCGCGCCTCCACCTCAGAATGAAAAGACGCCTTTCTACCCGAGGAGCCCATACGCAGCCGCCAAGGTCTACGCCTACTGGATGACGGTCAATTATCGGGAAGGGTACGGCCTCTTCGGCTGCAACGGCATCTTGTTCAATCATGAGTCACCGAGAAGGGGTGAAACCTTCGTGACGAGGAAGGTCACTAGGGCAGTGGCAAACATCCTTGCCGGAAGACAGAAGAAGCTTTACCTGGGTAACCTCGATGCAAAGAGGGATTGGGGTTTTGCACCCGAATACGTGGAGATGATGTGGCTCATGGTCAATCAGGACACGCCCGACGATTACGTGATAGGAACGGGGAAAAGTTACAGCATAAGGGAGCTGGTAGAGAGGGCATTCGGTTATATGGGTGTAGAAATAGAGTGGCGGGGACAAGGGATGAGCGAGACCGGCGTCGTGAGGAGCGCAGACCGGAAATGGTCGCACCTTGACGCATCCGGAGCCACTCTTGTAGAGATAGACCAGCGCTACTTTAGGCCGACCGAGGTCGCGTATTTGCAGGCAGATATCGGCAAAGCCAGAAAAAAGCTCTCCTGGGAACCGCGGGTTACGTTCGATGAATTGATAAAAATAATGGTCGATTACGACGTGCAGGCGGCTGGTCTCATCCCGGTGCGCGAGGGGATGACCGTTTGTGAATGCAAGGGCTTCGACTACACGAACCACCACGTTTCCTTTCACGAGGCTATCAGGGAAGGGCATTAAGACAAGGAATGGATCCATCATCCAAAATCCTCATTGCCGGTGGCACGGGCATGGTCGGCTCGGCCCTTGTCCGAAGACTCCTCTCGGCGGGCTATAACAACCTCGTCGCCACGTATCATTCCCGCGCCCCGGAATCGGCATTTCCCCACGGACATGCGGGCGCGCCCTCGTCTGCCCGGCCTCGCTGGGTCAGGCTCGATCTGAGGCGGCAGTCGGAGACGGAAGTATTTTTTGGAAAAGAGCGGCCCGACTATGTCTTTCTGGCAGCTGCAAAGGTTGGCGGCATTCTGGCGAACGACACTTACAAGGCGGAATTTATTTACGATAATCTCGTCATTGCGACGAACGTCATCAATTCCGCTTATAAGTCCGGTGTCAGAAAACTGGTGAACCTGGGCTCTTCCTGTATTTATCCCCGCCTTGCGCCGCAACCCTTGAAGGAAGAGTACTTGCTCACGGGACCGCTCGAGCCCACGAATGAACCTTACGCTATAGCCAAGATTGCTGCCATCAAGCTCTGCCGCTACTTCAACGAGCGGTACGGCACGAACTTCATGTCCGTCATGCCTACGAACCTCTACGGCCCGAACGACAACTTTAACCTGGAAACTGCCCACGTCTTACCGGCCCTGATCAGGAAGTTCCATCTCGCAAAGCTGCTGAGAGCCGGGGAACATGAAAAAGTTGCCGCGGATATCGGTGCCCGCCCCCTCGGCTTCGGGTTGGATGGCCATATCGATCTAAACGATAGGGCGTCGACGACCAGGGCGCTGGAAAAGCTGGGAGTCACCGGGGAGACTGTAATGCTCTGGGGTACAGGCGAGCCCTTTCGTGAGTTCCTCTACGTCGATGATCTGGCGGATGGTATCTTCTTTCTGGTGGAAGGCTGCGACACGAAGGACATCGGGGAATTCATCAACATCGGCTTCGGTGAGGATACGAGCATAGGTAATATGGCCCGCATCGTGAGGGAGACCGTAAGGTTCGCGGGAGACGTAGCGTATGACCCCATGAGACCGGACGGCATGCCGCGCAAAACGCTTGACATTTCGTCGATCGAGCGCCTCGGCTGGCATGCTGAGACGGGGCTTCGGGTAGGGATTGCAAAGACGTACGAGTGGTATGCGCGGATAAGCACAACGTAAGTCTATGTCATGACGGACAGGAAGGCATTCGCGTATGCAAAAAACATCGACACATTGCTACGACACAAAAAATTTACCGCGGGTATGCCTTGCGCCTCTGAAGGCTCTGAAACGGGCCCCATGCAGGATCTTCGACTGATGCATAAAGGTCCGCAACTTTTCCTTTCGAAGAAGACCATCTGTCAACGGTCGGTGGCTCGAAAATATTCGTGGGGTGTGGTGAGAACCGGTTGTGCGTTACGAGGCCTTTTGGGGAAGGGGCCCCAAGCGTAGACAGGGGCCGTTATTTCCCTATACAGAACCTGCTGAAGATATCGTTTAGGAGTTCGTCGGTGCAGGTTTCACCGGTGATTTCCCCAAGACGGGCGAGGCTGTCGCGGAGCTCGAAGGCGAGGAATTCTATGGGCCCGTCCGTGATACTGCAGTGTGCTGCTCGCTCCAGGGCCTCCGCTGTTTTTTCCAGGACATCCCTGTGTCTCACGCTCGTCACGAGCAGACTAGAACCCGCATGCCCCGTGGCCGTAAAGACCCGGTAGAGCCCCTCCTTGAGTGCCTCGATACCCGACCCTGTGAGGGCGGAGACGCTCACTCGCATGAGGCTCTTCGAGGCCACTTCTTCGCCGAGCCTCCCCGGTAGGTCTGCCTTGTTGAGCACCGCGATGGTTTCCTTCCCCTTTATCGTCTGGTAGACCTCCTCGTCCTCTGCGGTATAAGGTTCCGAGGCATCGATCACCCAAAGGACCATATCCGCTAGGGGTATCCTCTTCCGGACCCGCGCTATGCCCTCCTCTTCTATGGGGTCCTTCGGCTTTCTCAGGCCTGCAGTGTCTATAATCCTGAACTTCACGCCCTTGACCAGGATCGTATCCTCCACGAGGTCGCGCGTGGTACCAGGTAGGGGGGTCACGATGGCCCGCTCCCTCACTGCAAGGGCGTTGAGCAGGCTCGACTTGCCCACGTTCGTCCTGCCAACGATCAACACTTCCAGTCCTTGCCTTATCGCCCTACCCTCATAATAGGAAGAGATCAACCGGGCCAATTCGCCGCGGACTGCACGGAGGCGGGAAGCCCACTCTTCCGCCCTTAGCTCGATTTCTTCCTCCGGGAAATCTATCTGTGCTTCTACTTCCGCCAACAGTCGCGTGATCTGCTTCTTGGCGGCGTTGATAGCCTCCGAGAGCAGGCCCTTCACGTGCATCAGGGCATGCCGTAGCTCGTCCTCGCTTTCGCTCTCTATGACGTGGAGGACTGATTCCGCCTGGGCGAGGTCTATTCTCCCGTTCAGGAAAGCCCTTTTCGTGAATTCGCCCGGCTCCGCCAGCCTGGCGCCGTTCTTCAGCAGCAGCGCGAGAATGAGCCTCTGAGCAGCCAGGCTACCATGGGAATATATCTCCGCCATCTGTTCTCTGGTATAGGTGCGCGGCTTTCCCATGGAAACGACCAATACTTCATCGACGTCGCGCATTGTTTCGGGGTTAAAAACGAAGCCCAGATAGAGGCGGTGGGACACCAGGGCCCGTACTTTCTTCCGGGACCTAAAAACCTTCCTTAAAATAGAATGGGCGGCAGGGCCGCTCATTCTTATGATGCCAATACCTCCCGCCCCTGTGGGCGAGGATATGGCACAGATGGTGTCACCCCGTTCGCCTTCATTCATAAGGTCCGGCCTCCCCGCGTCGAACCGACCCGGGGAGCAGGTGTTCCGGTCTGCATGATATGCGTCTCTCAGGGAACAGGCCGCCTCAGCCTGTATGGGCGATGGATTGTGGCATGGTGCGACCCTTTCCGCGCCGGTGCCTCCCCGTCGTCCCCGTATCCTATACGTTATTTCTGAACCCTATCGGGCTATCGCCGTGCATTAGCAGAACCAGTAGGGGAGATGATCACCTTCTTCGTATGTCCTTCGCCCTCGCTGTGGGTGGTTATCTTGTTATTGCTCTTCAAGACCGTGTGGATTATCCGCCGCTCGTAAGGATTCAAGGGCTTGGTTTTGATTGGTTTTCCCTCTTTTTTTACCTTATCCGCGAGCCTTTTTGCCATGACGATGATAGTTTTCTTTCTCCGTTCCCTATAACCATTGACGTCCAGGAGAAGCTTCAGGTTTTCCTTATACCGCTTTGCTATGGCCAGTTTGACGAGATGCTGTAAGGCTTCGAGCACTTCCCCGTCGTTGCCCGTGAGCACGTCTTCGTCAGGGGATTCAACAGAGAAGAGTATCCTGTCGTTCTGCGTGGTCACGTCGATGCGGACGGCAATACCATAGAAGCCAGCAATTTCCGTCAGGAATTTTTTCCCGTACTCTTCAGGGCTATTCCTTATTCTCGCCACGATCCGGATCTTCTTGCTCCCCAGAAGCCCGAGGATGCCCTTGGTATCCACCTCCGTCACCTCAATGTCGAGGTTTTTCTCCTCGGTATTGAGGGCCACCGTGGCCTTCTTCACGGCTTCCTCGTAGGTCTTGCCCTCAACCTCAACAAAGTCCATTCCCAAGCCTCCTTTAGGCAACCTGTTTGTTGATGTAGTACTGCTGACCAATGGATATCACGTTATTGACAAGCCAGTACAGAACGAGGCCTGACGGGAATCCCCAGAAGAGGAAGGTGAAGAATATCGGCATGAACATCATCATCTTCGCCTGCATTGGGTCGCCTGCGGTGGGGGTCATCTTCTGCTGAATCACCATGGTGATACCCATGATGAGGGGCAGGATCCGCAGGGGCAGGGCGTAACCGGCGACGGTGAGAGTGAAAAGGTCTTCGGGGGCGGCCAGGTCTTTGACCCAGAGCATGAAAGGCGCATGGCGGAATTCGATTGCCGACATGAGCACCTTGTAGAGCGCAAAGAAGACAGGAATCTGTATTACCATAGGGAGACAGCCGCCGAGGGGATTGATGCCCTCCCTCTTGTAGATACCCATGAGCTCCTGGTTCATTTTTTCCTTGTCGTTCTTAAACTTCTCCCTGAGCTGCGCGATCTTCGGCTGCAGCTTCTGCATGTTTTTCATCGATTTATAGCTCTTGACACTGAGGGGATAGAAGATGATTTTGATGAGGATTGTCAGGAGAATGATGTCTATGCCGTAGTTGTGCGTGAAGCGGTTGGCGAAGTTCATGCCCCAGAGCATGGGCTTGGCGACGACGTCGAACCATCCGAAATTGACTATCTTGTCCGCGTTGATATTGAGCTGATTAAGGAGGGAAATCTTGTTCGGCACGAAGTAGAGCGTGCTGTCGAAGGCCCCCCTGGAGAGAATGAGACGGTCAATAGGGGTCCCTTCCACCTTCGTTATCAGAAGCTCGGGCTTTGTTCCCCTGGGCACCATAATAAATGAGAAATAGCCCTCGTCGAATCCGGTATACTGGTAAGACCTGTCCTCATTCACAGGGTTATCCAGCTTGCCGATCTGATCGAGCTTTTTGCCGTCATACGTGAAGGGCCCCTTGAAGGTGTAGCTCGACTTCTCCTTTAGGGACATAACGGCAAAATCAGCAAAGGTGGTTGCAGTTTGGTCGGCTTCTTCGATGTCGACCGCAAGGCCGATCGCATAGGCCTCAGGGTAGAAGGTATAGGTCTTTTTCACCCTCGTCCCGTTGGCCAAATTTCCTGAAAAGACAAGGGTTTCCTGCTTGTCACGAACCACGATATCGCCCCTGTCGGCACTAAAGATGGTGGCGTCGCTGACCGTATTTCCATCGACTATCCTGGAGACCGCTGGTAGGTAGGTGTAGGGGCCCATACTCTGGAGAAGCTCTTTTCCTTGCGTGCTCCCCAGACTTTCCTTGTATTCGTGAAGCCGCACGCTGGTAATGCCTCCCCCGAGGTCCCCGAGGGTGACCCTTAGCTTGGGCGTATCGACGGTGATCATCTTCGTCGATTTCTTTTGCGGAGGCAACGTCCGAGATACTGGCGGATGTGTCGCCTGCCCGGTAACTGCCGGTACCGCCTGTTCCTGCGTCGTTTTTGCACTTTCCTCACCTTGTTTCTGCGACTGGGCAGCAGGCTGAGGGCCCGTTGCCGGTGGTTTGGGCGCTAAGAAATACTGCCAGATGAACAGGATGATTATCGACAGAACAACAGCGAGGAGCGTTCTTTTTTCCATTATGCCTCCGCTACTTTACGGGATCAAATCCCCCGGGGTGAAGCGGATTACACTTAAGAATCCGAATCAAACCAAGAGAGACACCCCTCCAGAACCCTTTTTTTTGGATAGCCTCCGCCATGTAGCATGAACAGGTCGGGTAGAACCTGCATGTCGTAGGAATGTAGGGAGACAGGCAGAACCTGTACAGGCGAAGCACAAAAACGGCAATTGGTTTCATGTGTTGACGGCCCTTGTCGCCAGGAGCCGCAGCTCCCTGCTTACCGCGTCCCATGATACGCTGGAGGGCATTCTCGTCACTCTTACGGAGTAATTGGCGCAGCCGAGGAACAACTCTTTGTTGAGCCTAAAAAACTCTCTCAACAGCCTCTTTATCCTGTTTCTCCTCACTGCGCCCTTTATCTTTCGGCTGACCACCACGCCGAATCGTTTCGTGGAATGCTCATTTGTGCTCATAAACAGGAGGAAATGGCGTGTCTTGCCTGATCTCACCCATTTCGCGGATCGGAAATCCCTTCTCTTCAGCCTTTCGGCTTTCCTCAGGGCGTATTCCATCAAACGGTGAGTCGTTTTCTCCCCTTCGCGCGCCGTCTCCTTATGACGTCCCTTCCGGATTCGGTTCTCATTCTGACGAGGAAGCCGTGGGTTCTCTTTCTGCTCTTGTTATGGGGCTGGAAAGTTCTCTTCATCGATTCACCTTTTCAGTTTGTAGGAACTAGTAGTTAAGCACAAAAGGTCAAATCATGTCAATATGAAGGCAGGGCCTGGCAATGCGAGAAAAAGGGCTGATCCGCGGCATTAAGTCTTGATTTTTTCGGCAAACACGGGTAGAATTCTCAGACTCGATCTACTCGAATATTCCTCGAAAGGAGCCTGCATGAAGAAGTACGAAACGGAGAATATAAGAAATCTCGGCATGTTTTCACACGGGGGGGAAGGCAAGACAACGATCGTGGAGGACATGCTTTTTCTTGCCGGCGAGAATAACAGATTGGGCAGGGTCGACGAGGGCACGTCGCTCATGGACTACGAGCCCGAAGAGATAGAAAGGAAGGCCACCATATCCGCCTCCCTCGCGTGCTTCGACTGGAACAAATACAAGGTCAACTTGGTGGACACGCCGGGGGATGACAATTTTATCTATGATGCCAAGCTCTGCATGAGGGTGGTAGATGGAGCGGTGATTGTGGTGAGCGCTGTGTCGGGCGTGAGGGTCCAGACGGAGAGGGTGTGGGACTATACGAACGAGTTCACCATACCTGCGTGCTTGTTTATCAACAAGATGGATAGAGAGCGTGCCGACTTCGGCAGGACCGTCGCAGATCTGCAGAAGAATTTCACGGACAAGAGCATCGTGCCGGTGCAGGTACCGATCGGCCACGAGGAGGCCTTCAGGGGCGTGGTCGACCTTATTTCCATGAAAGCCTACATTTACAAGGATGACCAGTCCGGGGGCTTCGAGGTGGCGGAGATTCCGGCAGACCTGGAGGCTGAGGCCGCGAAATACAGGGAGAAGCTGATCGAATCGGCCGTCGAGTTGAATGACGAGGTGATGGAGCGCTACCTCAATGGCGATGAGATCAAGAACGAAGAGATCGAGGCATGCCTGAAAGGAGGCATCTGGGAACGGAGGATAGTGCCCGTCATGGTCGGTTCCGCCGCAAAGAATATGGGTATTCAACAGCTTCTGGACGGCCTGGTGAAATACTTTCCCGACCCGCTTTACCGAGGGAAGGTTGTCGGCATCGAGCCGAGGACGGGTAAACAGGTCGACAGGCAGATGTCGCCGAGCCAGCCCTTCAGCGCCTTTATATTCAAGACCATCACCGATCCTTTTGCCGGGAAGCTGACTCTCTTTAAGGTATACTCGGGGGAGCTCCACCCCGACAGCGCGGTGCTCAATATCAAAAAGGACGAGAAGGAGAGGATAGGCCAGATATTCTACCTGGTCGGAAAGAAGCAGAAGGCTGCGGGCTTTGTATCGGTTGGGGATATCGCTGCGGTGGCCAAACTCAGGGAGGCGACCACAGGCGATACCCTCTGTGATGAAAAGTCGCCGATACAATATCAGGAGGTAGTGCCTCCTCCTCCCCTCATCTCTTTTTCTCTTCATCCGAAGTCGAAGGGCGACGAGGATAAGCTCAACACGTCGCTCGCGAGGCTTATCGAGGAAGACCCGAGCATCCGCTATTCGCGGGACGAGCAGACCAAGGAGTTTATCATCTCGGGCATGGGACAGATCCATATAGAGGTGCTCGTGGCGAGAATGAAGCGGAAATTCGGGGTCGATGTGGAGCTCCGCGAGCCGAAGGTGCCTTACAAGGAGACCATAAAGGGAAGGACAAAAATTCAGGGCAAATACAAGAGACAGTCGGGAGGAAGGGGCCAGTACGGCGACTGCTGGCTCGAGCTCGAACCGCTCCCCCACGGAACGGGCTTCGAGTTTGTCGATAAGATCGTGGGCGGCGTCATACCGAGACAGTATATTCCTTCGGTTGAGAAAGGTATCGTCGAAGCCATGGAACACGGCATCCTTGCGGGCTACCCGGTAACCGATTTCAGGGCGACCGTCTATGACGGTTCCTACCATGACGTGGATTCTTCTGACATGGCCTTCAAGATAGCCGCGTCCATGGGCTTTAAGAAAGGGATGGAGCAGTCGCAGCCGACCCTGCTCGAGCCGATCATGAAGGTCGAGGTGATCGTTCCCGAGGAGTTCGTCGGCGATATCATGGGGGACATGAACTCCAGACGCGGAAAGATTATGGGCGTCGAAGCGAAGGGGAATTACCAGATCGTCAAGGCGGTGACGCCCATGGCGGAAATGCTCAAATATGCGCCTGATCTCCGGTCGATGACGGGCGGCCGGGGCACCTTTACCATGGAGTTTTCCCACTACGAGGAAGTGCCGGTCCATATTGCGCAGAAGGTGGTCGAGCAGGCTAACAAGGAGCGCGAAGCAGCAGAGAAGTAGTGGGTGTGCGGCGCGATGGTCACAAGCCCGGCATGGAGCCCGTTGCTGCTTTTCAACGCGGATAGTTTCCGGCATCGGTAACCAATAGAGGCCTGGTGAAGGCGGTTATTCAGCGAGTCAAGGAAGCACGAGTCGAGGTCGGCGACGCGATCGTCGGGCGGATAGGCCGGGGGGTGGTGGTGCTGGTCGGTATCGGCAGGGAGGACACTGCGCGAGACGTCGACTGGATGGTGGAGAAGATCGTAAACCTTCGGATCTTCGAGACCGAAGAGGGCAGGCTCGACAAGTCGGTGCTCCAGGTCGGCGGCGCACTCCTCCTCATCTCACAGTTTACTCTCTACGGGGACTGCAGGAGAGGCAGGCGCCCCTCGTTCTCGGATGCCATGGAGACAAAGGCAGCCGGACGGGTCTTCGATCTCTTCGTCGAAAAGGCCAGGGAGAAGGCGGGCACGGTTGAAACCGGTGTGTTTCAGGCAATGATGGATGTCCACCTGGTAAACGAGGGACCGGTCACCCTCATCCTCGATTCAAAGGCATAGACACGCAGCCCTGATCGAGACGATTTTTGCGGAATGGTTTTATCCCGCATCGAGTACCTCCCTTACTTTTTGCAGCAGATCGTGGGGTGCCACCGGCTTGGAAATGTAGTCGAAGGTCTTATCGCGAATGCCCTTATCGAAGATGACATCGGCCGCATAGCCGCTCATGAAAAGGGCTTTTATCTGCTGTTTCATGGTTTTTATCTCCTCATGCGCCTCTTTTCCACTCTTGCCGGGCATGACTACGTCAAGAAGGAGGAGGTCTATACCGTCCTTATGTTCCCTGAACTTCTCGACTGCATCCCGCCCGTCCGCTGCCTCTATGACGGTGTATCCAGACATGGCGAGGGTGTGGGAGGTCATCCTGCGTATGTCGGGGTTGTCCTCCGCGAGCAGGATGGTCTCCGTGCCGCCCTTCAGGTCGGATGCGACCTCCCTGGTCTCGGGGGCTGCCTCGGCTTTCACTTCGGGCA
>Ga0326727_10014308_pt1 | contig 17337 bp, 13 predicted proteins | sample MB2enrmetagenome_FD_207643 | JGI IMG/M metagenome (GOLD analysis project Ga0326727, IMG submission 207643) | Lab enriched peat soil microbial communities from McLean, Ithaca, NY, United States - MB29MY | ecosystem: Environmental > Terrestrial > Soil > Wetlands > Peat | place: USA: New York...
CAGCGTTTGGACATGTTCCTCCTGCGTGGGACGGACTTACGGACCGCACGCTGTAAGAAACGGGATGCGTTCCTTACAGCGTGCGCGTAGCCCTGCCCTTGTTCTCATAGTTGATGAAACCATCAACGGGAGCGAACGATGCCGTCAAGCGGGAAAATCACGGCCGCGTGAAGATTCGGCCATTTGTCACTCTTTGTTGCCGCGCCGGGGCGCTGCCGCGAACCCCGCGCGGGGGCAAGGCCCTACGCTTAAGGAAATGGGGTCAAGGGGTCAGCTGACCCGTCGCGCCGGAGGCGCGCTCCGCGCGCAGACCGCCGGAGGCGCGCTCCGCGCGCAGGGCCGGTCCAGGGCAGCGCCCTGGCCTTGCTTCTAACCCTGGCCTGCGCTACGTCCGCCGGCTCACGGCCGCCGGTATGCGGGCGTGGTGGAATTGGCAGACACGCCAGATTTAGGTTCTGGTGGCGCAAGCCGTGGGGGTTCAAGTCCCTCCGCCCGCACCACCACCCGGCCGCCTGGCGCAGTTTTCGGGGATTCTCCGGGTCATGCAGGTTACCGAGACGCTGTCCGACGGGCTCAGGCGCGGCTATTCCGTTGTGTTGCCGGCGGCCGACATCGAAAGCCGCCGCAGCAAGCGGCTGGCCGAACTCGGCCGCACGCTGCGCCTGCCCGGCTTCCGTCCGGGCAAGGTGCCGGCCAGCGTGCTGCAGCAGCGCTACGGCAGCGCCGTGTCGGCCGAAGTGGTGGAGGAAAGCGTCAGCGAGGCCACCCAGCGGATGCTGACCGATCGCGGCCTGCGCACCGCAACCCAGCCCCGGATCGAGCTGGTCAGCAGCGGCCCGGCCCAGGATCTGGAATTCAGGATCGAACTCGAACTGTTGCCCGAGATCGCGCTGCCGGATTTCGCCGCCATCGAGATCACCCGGCTGAAGGCCGAACCGGACGAGGCGCAGATAGCCACCGCGCTGGCGGAGCTCGCCCGCCGCCAGCGCACGCTGCTGCCGGTGGAGGAGCCGCGCCCGGCGGCGAAAGGCGATTTCCTGACCATTGACTTCGTCGGCAAGACCGACGGCACGCCGTTCCCCGGCGGCACCGGCACCGACATGGATGTCGAGGTGGGCGGGCCGGGCTTCGTGGCCGGGTTCACCGAGCAGCTGGAGGGACTCTCGCCCGGCGAAAGCCGTACCATCGAGGTGACTTTCCCCGCGGCTTACGGCGTCGCCGAGCTCGCCGGCCGCGCGGCCACGTTCGACATCACGGCCAAGCAGCTGAAGACCGCTCAGGTGCCGGCGGCCGACGACGAGCTGGCCCGGCAGATCGGCTTCGAGGGGATGGACGACCTGACGGCAGCGCTGAAAGACCGCTTCCAGCATGAGCTTGACCAGCTCGCCCGGCTGCGCACCAAGCGCCAGTTGCTGGACGCGCTGGCCGCCGGGGCCGCTTTCGCGGTGCCGCAGGGCATGGTGGAGGCCGAGTTCACCCAGATCTGGCAGCGCCTGGAGGCCGACCACAAACAGGGCAAGATCGATGCCGACGACGCCGGCAAGGACGAGGCGACGCTGCGCGGGGAATACCGCGCCATCGCCGAGCGGCGGGTGCGGCTCGGGCTGCTGCTGGCCGAGATCAGCCGCGTCAACGGCATCGGCGTGGGCCAGGACGAGCTGACCCGCGCCATGCGGGCCGAGGCGTCGCGCCATCCCGGCCGCGAGCAGGAGGTCATCGAGTTCTTCCGCAAGAACCCGGAAGCCGCCGCCGGGCTGCGCGGGCCGATCCTGGAAGAGAAGGTGGTCGATTTCGTGCTGGAGCTGGCGCGCGTGACCGACCGGACAGTGACGGCCGAGGAACTGGCCCGCGAGCCCGAGGCTCCGCCGGCGCCGCATCAGGCGCTGCCGGCTGAAGCGGCAGCCGATGCCGCTTCAGCCGGGACCGCCTCCCCCGGGCAATCGGCCGGGGAGGCCTGATCGGCACCGCGGCACGCTTTGCAGCGCCGGCACAGACCCCTATTTAACCCTTGGATGAGACGCTGGTTGGCGCGGACTGGCGGCCCCGCACCGGGGCCGGCCGACGGCATGGAAGGTCGGAGCAGATGAGGGATCGCGATCCCGTCGAGATCTACAACAACACGCTGGTGCCGATGGTGGTCGAGCAGACCGCCCGGGGCGAGCGCGCCTACGACATCTACTCCCTGCTGCTCAAGCAGCGGATCATCTTCCTGACCGGCACGGTGTTCGACCAGGTCAGCAGCCTGATCTGCGCCCAGTTGCTGTACCTTGAAAGCGAGAATCCGTCGAAGGACATCTCGTTCTACATCAACAGCCCGGGCGGCGTGGTGTCTTCGGGGCTGGCCATTTACGACACCATGCAATACATCCGCAGCCCGGTCAGCACGGTGTGCATCGGCCAGGCCGCTTCGATGGGCAGCCTGCTGCTCACGGCCGGGGCAAAAGACAAGCGCTATGCCCTGCCCAATGCGCGCATCATGGTGCATCAGCCATCCGGCGGCGCCCAGGGCCAGGCCACCGACATCGAGATCCAGGCGCGCGAGATCCTGACGCTGCGCAAGCGCCTGAACGAGATCTATGTGCGCCATACCGGCCAGCCGATCGAGGCCATCGAACGCAAGCTGGAACGCGACAGCTACCTCTCCGCCGAGGAAGCCCGGGATTTTGGTCTGGTCGATCAGGTCGTCGAGAATCGCCCCCCGCCGTCCGAAACCGACAAGCCCTGATCGGCCTTTTCCCCGCCGGGGCCGGGAAGCTGACAATTGTTGACAAACCGCGCCTCCGCTGTTGGCGCGCCGCTTGCTTGCAGTTCGTGCATGATGTAGCCGTGCCGGGTTGAGGTAATAGGACGTTCTGCGATGGCCTCCGCCCGGCCGCCGCAGGATGGCCGGTTTGGCTGCGGCTTGTCCCCGTCCGGTGGCGGGGCGTAGATTGGCAGGCGTGCTTCCCCGGCGGTCCGGGGCAGGAGTGCTCATGAGCAAGTCGCCCGATTCGAAGAACACCCTTTATTGCTCGTTCTGCGGCAAATCGCAGCACGAGGTGCGCAAGCTCATCGCCGGGCCGACCGTGTTCATCTGCGATGAGTGCGTCGAACTCTGCATGGACATCATCCGCGAGGAACACAAGACGCACCTTGTGAAGTCCCGCGACGGGGTGCCGACGCCCAAGGAAATCTGCAAGGTTCTTGACGATTATGTCATCGGCCAGCCGCACGCCAAGAAAGTGCTGAGCGTTGCCGTGCATAACCACTACAAGCGGCTGGCGCACGGCGCCAAAAACAACGACGTGGAGATCGCCAAGTCGAACATTCTGCTGCTGGGGCCGACCGGCTCGGGCAAGACGCTGCTGGCGCAGACGCTGGCACGTATCCTGGATGTGCCGTTCACCATGGCGGACGCGACCACCCTGACCGAAGCCGGCTATGTGGGCGAGGATGTCGAGAACATTATCCTCAAGCTGCTGCAATCGGCCGACTACAATGTCGAGCGGGCGCAGCGCGGCATCGTCTATATCGACGAGGTCGACAAGATCAGCCGCAAGTCCGACAACCCCTCGATCACCCGCGACGTGAGCGGCGAGGGCGTGCAGCAGGCCCTGCTGAAGATCATGGAAGGCACCATCGCCTCGGTGCCGCCGCAGGGCGGGCGCAAGCACCCGCAGCAGGAGTTCCTGCAGGTTGATACCACCAATATCCTGTTCATCTGCGGCGGCGCCTTCGCCGGGCTCGAGAAGATCATCGCCGCCCGCGGCAAGGGCTCGGGCATCGGCTACGGGGCCGAGGTGCGCTCGCCCGACGAACGCCGCACCGGCGCCATTCTGCGCGAGGTCGAGCCCGAGGATCTGCTGCGCTTCGGCCTGATCCCCGAGTTCATCGGCCGCCTGCCGGTGGTCGCCACGCTGGACGACCTTGACGAGTCGGCGCTGGTTGAGATCCTGACCAAGCCGAAGAACGCGCTGATCAAGCAATATGCCCGGCTGTTCGAAATGGAGGGGGTGAAGCTCTCCTTCACCGAGGACGCGATGGGCTCGGTCGCCAAACGCGCCATCGCCCGCCGCACCGGGGCGCGCGGCCTGCGCTCCATCATGGAAAGCATCCTGCTCGGCACCATGTTCGACCTGCCCAGCCTGGATGGCGTGGAGGAGGTGGTGATCAACCGCGAGGTGGCCGAGAGCCGCTCCAACCCGCTTTTTCTCTACGGCAAGGAGCGCGCCGAGGGTAGCGCCTGAGGCGGTCCGTGGGACGACAGCCGTTTTCCGCCGCCGTCACACAAGAGTAAAGGTCTTGCGGCATGGTCGCACCATGCCGATATCCGGGTTGTTCATCCGGGCGCGAATTTCAGCCGGGCGGGCTTTACGCCGCACCGGCTGCATGCAGCGCGGTCTGGGGGATGCGGCCCGTGCCTGCAACCGGGGCGGGCTGCGTACCGACTGTCCTGAAGGAGGTCATCGATGACGGAATCCGATCGTCCCGCCGGCGGGGGGGATGCCTTGGAGCAGCCGGCGGAAAAACCGGCCGAGGAGACCAAAGCGGTGGCGCGGACCGAGCTGTTGCCCGTGCTGCCGCTGCGCGATATCGTTGTCTTTCCGCATATGATCGTGCCGTTATTTGTCGGCCGCGAGAAATCCGTTCGCGCGCTGGAAGCGGTGATGAAGGACGACAAGCAGATCCTGCTGGTCGCCCAGAAAAATGCCGCGCAGGACGACCCCTCGGTCGATGACATCTACCGGGTAGGTACGGTTTCCACCATCCTTCAGCTGCTTAAGCTGCCGGACGGCACCGTGAAGGTGCTGGTCGAGGGCGGCCGCCGCGCCCGCATCGCCGGCTTCAAGGAAACCGAGGCGTTTTTCGAGGCGCATGTCGAGCCGCTGCCCGACCGCGAGGGCGAGGCCCGCGAGCTGGAAGCGCTCGGCCGCACGGTGATCGGCCAGTTCGAGCAGTACATCAAGCTCAACAAGAAGATCGCCCCCGAAGTGCTGGTTTCGCTCAACCAGATCGAGGAGCCCTCCAAGCTTGCCGACACGGTGGCGGCCCATCTCAACCTCAAGATCGCCGAGAAGCAGGAACTGCTGGAGGTCGCCCGCGTCGGCGAGCGGCTGGAGCGCGTGTTCGCGCACATGGAGTCCGAAATCGGCGTGCTTCAGGTGGAGAAGCGCATCCGCAACCGCGTCAAGCGGCAGATGGAGAAAACCCAGCGCGAATACTACCTGAACGAGCAGCTCAAGGCGATCCAGAAGGAGCTGGGCGAGGGCGAGGACGGCAAGGACGAAAGCGCCGAACTCGAATCCCGGATCAAGAAGACCCGGCTGTCGAAGGAGGCGCGCGAGCGCGCGCTGGGCGAGCTGAAGAAGCTGCGCACCATGTCGCCGATGAGCGCCGAGGCGACGGTGGTGCGCAACTACCTGGACTGGATCCTGTCGATCCCCTGGAAGAAGCGCACCAAGGTCAAGAACGACGTGGAGGAGGCCGAGCAGGTGCTCCACGCCGACCATTACGGCCTGGACAAGGTCAAGGAACGCATCCTGGAATATCTTGCGGTGCAGTCGCGGGTGAACAAGGTGCGCGGCCCGATCCTGTGTCTGGTCGGCCCGCCGGGCGTGGGCAAAACCTCGCTCGGCAAGTCGATCGCGCGCGCCACCGGCCGGAACTTCGTCCGCATGTCGCTCGGCGGCGTGCGCGACGAGGCGGAGATCCGCGGCCACCGGCGCACCTATATCGGCTCGATGCCCGGCAAGGTGATCCAGGGCATGAAGAAGGCCAAGGCGTCCAACCCTTTGTTCCTGCTGGATGAAATCGACAAGCTGGGGGCCGACTGGCGGGGCGATCCGAGCTCGGCGCTGCTCGAGGTGCTGGACCCCGAGCAGAACGCCACCTTCAACGACCACTATCTGGAGGTGGATTACGACCTGTCGGATGTGATGTTCGTCACCACCGCCAACAGCCTGCGCATGCCGCAGCCGCTGCTGGACCGGATGGAGATCATCCGCATCCCCGGCTACACCGAAGACGAAAAGGTCGAGATCGCCAAGCGGCACCTGATCGCCAAGCAGACCGAGGCGCACAGCCTCAAGCCGGATGAGTGGTCGATCAACGAGGACGCGCTGCGCGACCTGATTCGTTACTACACGCGCGAAGCCGGGGTGCGAAACCTCGAACGCGAGTTGGCCAGCCTCGCCCGCAAGGCGGTGAAGGAAATCGTCACCAAGAAGACCAGGAAGGTCGCGATCACCCGCAAGAACCTGGAGAAATACGCCGGCGTCCAGCGCTTCCGCTTCGGCGAGGCCGAGGCCGAGGACATGGTGGGCGTGGTAACCGGGCTGGCCTGGACCGAGGTGGGCGGCGAGATCCTGACCATCGAGAGCGTGCTGCTGCCCGGCAAGGGCAACGTGAAACACACCGGCAAGCTCGGTGATGTCATGCAGGAAAGTGTGTCGGCCGCGCTGTCCTATGTGCGCAGCCGGTCGATCACTTTCGGCATCAAGCCGACGCTGTTCGAAAAACGCGACATCCACGTGCATGTGCCGGAAGGCGCGACCCCCAAGGACGGGCCTTCGGCCGGCATCGCCATGGCCACCTCCATGGTCAGCATCCTCACCGGCATCCCGGTGCGCCGCGACGTGGCGATGACCGGCGAGATCACGCTGCGCGGGCGGGTGCTGCCGATCGGCGGGCTGAAGGAGAAGCTGCTGGCGGCGCTGCGGGCCGGGATCACCACCGTGTTCATCCCCAAGGATAACGAGAAGGATCTGGCCGAAATTCCCGACAACGTGAAGAAGCACCTGAAGCTGGTGCCGGTGGCGCATGTGGACGACGTGATCGCCCAGGCGCTGGCGCGCAAGCCCGAGGCGATCGACTGGGTGGAGCCGCCGGAGCCGCCCGACCAGCCCGCCGTGACGGTGCCTCCGGTCGTCGCCGGAGCGCCGCTGCCGCACTGATCGTTGCTGTCCTGCCTGAACCCTGTCGCGACCCGCTCGGAACGATCCGGGCGGGTCGTTCTTTTTCAGCCCTGGCGCAAAAAATCGGCGGATTTCTGCGGCCCTGGCATCGGCTTCGTTGACGGCGCGGAAGAAGACCCTTTAGTGTCACGGCGATCGGCCGGCGAATCGGCCGGCGGTGATATGATACCGGCCCGTATAAATGCTGACCCGTCGCGCAAGGCAAGCAAGGCTGGGGCTTTGCCTCAAGCCCCACCAAGGGCATAGCCCTTGGAACCCTTTCTTTAAGGAGGGGAGGGTGCAGGATGCAGTCTCCTGGCTTTCATTCCGGGCGGGTTCGGATGAGAGCGTGGCAACGTCAGTGCAGGGAACTTTGCAGTGAACAAGAATGACCTCGTCGCCCGGGTGGCGGAGACGGCTGACCTGCCCCGCGGCAAGGCGGCCGAGGCCGTGGATGCCGTGCTGGACGCCATCCAGGCGGGTTTGAAGGACAGCGGCGAAGTGCGCCTGATCGGGTTCGGCACGTTCGAGACGGTCAGGCGCAAGGCCTCGACCGGCCGCAATCCGCGGACCGGCGTGGAAATCCAGATCGCGGAATCGACCTCGGTGAAGTTCAAGCCCGGCAAGGCGTTGAAGGATTCGGTCGGCTAGCGGGGGCCGCGTGATCGATTTCGGCCCCAGATACCGATGCCGGCAAGCGGCACGGGGACAGGCATAGGCCGGTGACAGCAATGACAGGCTGGCGACGTTTCAGGGAACCCCTGGCCGTTATCGTGTTCGTTTGCCTGCTGGCGGTGTTGATCAACAGTCTTTGGCTGGTCTTCGATCTCGGGTTCTGGAGCTTCGATCTGACCAACCACCATGTGTGGGCGATCGAATTCGCCCGCGCGGTGAGGCAAGGCGAAGTTTATCCTCGCTGGCTCCGCATGGGTTTCCACGGCCTTGGGGAACCTGTGTTCCTGTACTATTCGCCGCTGATGTTCTATGCCACGGCACTGATCCGCTGGATCGTTCCGACGACATGGTCGGCGATGGCCTGGGCCGAAACCGGCGCGGTCGCGGCGGCTGCCCTGGCGGGCTACTGGGCCGTCCGCCGCGCGGCCGACTGGCGGGCGGCGGCCTTCGCGGCGATCGTGCTGGCAAGCGCGCCCTATTTGTTCTGGTGCAACTTCTACTATGGCTGGGTCGGCGCCGCGTTCGCCTTCCCGGCCCTGGCGGCGGCAACGGCGGCCCTGCCCTCCGGCCGGCCGGGGGCCATCAACGTGGCGCTGGCGGTGGCGATCTGCCTGACCATCCTGTCGCACACGCTGACCGGGTTCATGGCTGTGATGTGTCTGCCGTTCTTCTGCGCGGCGTATCTTGGCGCCCCGCCTGCCCAGGCGATCCGCCGCAGCCTGGCCTTGTGGGCCTCCATCGGCCTCGGAATCGGGCTGTCGCTGTTCTACCTGTATCCGGCCCTCCTTTCCCTGTCGCTGGTGTCCTCCGATAACTGGACCGGCTACTATGCGAGCGATTGGAGGCGGTCATTCGCGCTGCCGGTGGTCACCGCCATGCTCTACGGGGTTCGTTGGCCGGCCGTGCAGTGGGGCCTCGGCATCCCGGCAGTGCTGCCCATCCTGGCCGCGACGTTCGATCTGTGGCGCCGCGGGCAGCGCGACCAACGCTGGTGGACAATTCTCGGCCTGGTCACGGTCGCCTGGGTGGCGACGCTGCTGGGGTCGGAACTGTCCTATCCGCTCTGGGGCCTGCATACGCCGTTGCTCAATATCCAGTATCCGTCGCGGTTCATCGCCGTCATGTCCGCGGCGGGGCTGCTCGCCAACCTGCTTTGCGCGGCGCACCGGTGGGAAAGCGGGGAACGGCGCCGGGCGGCGCTGCTGGCGGTGCCGCTGCTGCTGTCGGTGATGGCCACGGCGGGAATTTACGCCAAGATGGCCCTGGTGGACGGCCAGCCCGCGTCACGGCCGGACGATGCGCGGCAGACCTATCCCGGATTGCGCGAATACCTGCCGCGGTCGGCAGCGCCTGGCTGGTCCACCTATGTCGCCGCCGGTGGCCTGCCGCACGAATGCGAAACCGTGGGCGTGGTCTGCCGCGAAACCGGGGTGCCGCGGGCGCCGGCATGGGAAATCGTCGCCCCGCAGGCCGTGCGGCTGCGGCTGCCGCTATTCGCTTTTCCGACCTGGTCGCTGACGATTGATGGCGCGGCCACGCCCGTCACGACCGACCCGGCGACCGGTCTGACCGCCGTTGAGCTGAGCCCGGGCCGCCATGTCGTGGCCGCGATATGGCAGCGCCTGCCGGCTGAGTATGTCGGTATGGCGCTGAGCGTCGGTGCCCTTGCTCTGCTGTTCGTTGCTTGTCTGTTCGGGTCCGGCTTCCGCCGGCAGCCGGCCGCGGCAAGGGTGTAGCCGATACCGACCGTGTTGCTTTACCGCGCCGGTGCGGTTGCGGTAAGCCGACCAAGCGGGCGGTTAGCTCAGCGGTAGAGCGTCTCGTTTACACCGAGAGGGCCGGCGGTTCGAACCCGTCACCGCCCATTCGCCGCTACCGGGTGCCGGCGGGGCGTAGCCCCGCACCCCACCAGGGGGCTTTGCCCCCTCGACCCTTACCAAGAGCTTCGCCCTTGGAACCCATTTCTTAACGAATGGGATCAAGAATACCCCTGTACCGTCGCGCCGAAGACGCGCCCTGGCCTTGCTATGCCGCTTGACGCCTCCACCGGGCCGCTCTACATCCCGCCGCCTTACTGATGCGGGTGTAGCTCAGTTGGTTAGAGCGCCGGCCTGTCACGCCGGAGGTCGCGGGTTCGAGCCCCGTCACTCGCGCCAGCAGCAACCTTTCGTGGGTTGACCCCACGGCACTGCCACCCGATTGTAAAACAGCGTTTCATCGCGCGGCCGCTATGGCCGGACCGACCTGTTGCGGTTAATGTTCGACCCGTCGCGAGGTGTGAGACTGACGCCTCGGGGCAATCCCGGTGGTTGGCTGGGTCGGCGCACTGTGCAGGCGCACCATAAAGGAATGGACAATGGCGCCAATGCTGGCCGACTATTTTCCGATCCTGGTCTTTATCGGGATCGCCACTTTGATGGCGGTCGCGATGGTGGTTGCTTCGCTGATCGCGGCCCGACAGAAACCGTACGCCGAAAAGCTGACGGCATACGAATGCGGGTTCGAGCCGTTCGAAGACGCGCGCGGCCGTTTCGATGTACGGTTTTACCTGGTCGCCATCCTGTTCATCATATTCGATCTTGAGGTCGCCTTCCTGTTCCCCTGGGCGGTCAGCCTGGCGGACACCGGGCTGTTCGGCCTGCTGTCCATGCTGGGTTTCCTGGGCGTGCTGGCGGTCGGCTTCGTCTATGAATGGTGCAAAGGCGCCCTGGACTGGGAGTAACGACGATGAGTCCGGACACCACCCCGATCGGCCTGCGGGCCCTCGCCCGGCTCAACCCGCACGAGAAGCTGTCGCCCGGCCCCGCCCAGGACGCGGTGATCAAGGGCATCACCGGTGAAATCGAGGGTAAGGGCTTCGTGGTGGCCAATCTCGACAAGCTGGTGAACTGGGCGCGAACCGGCAGCCTGTGGCCGATGACCTTCGGCCTGGCGTGTTGTGCTATCGAGATGATCCATGCCTACATGCCGCGCTACGACCTCGACCGCCTTGGTATCATTCCGCGAGCGTCGCCGCGGCAAAGCGACGTGATGATCGTGGCCGGCACGCTGACCAACAAAATGGCGCCCGCCCTGCGCCGCGTCTATGACCAGATGCCCGAACCGCGCTGGGTGATCAGCATGGGCAGCTGCGCCAATGGCGGCGGCTATTACCATTATTCCTATTCCGTGGTGCGCGGCTGCGACCGGGTGGTGCCGGTGGACATCTACGTTCCCGGGTGCCCGCCCACGGCCGAGGCGCTGATGTATGGCATCATGCAGCTGCAGAAAAAAATCCGCCGGACCGGGACCATCCTCCGTGGATGAGGCGCCGGACCAGGCCGCCGCCGCCGCCGGCCTGCTGGAGCAGGTGGCCTCGCTGCCGGGCGTCATCCGTACCTGGCGGGACAAAGACGAGCCAGTCGCGCTGGCCGGACGCTCGCACCTGGCGGAGCTGATGGCCGTGCTGCGCGATGACCCGCGCTTCGCCTTCGAGCAGTGCATGGATATCTGCGGGGTTGACTGGCCGGAACGCACCGAGCGCTTCGAGGTGGTCTATAATCTGTTGTCGGTGTCGCTGAACCGGCGCCTGCGGGTGATCGTGAGCACCGACGAAACCCACCCCGTGCCCTCGGTGTGCCGCATCTGGCCGGCGGCCACCTGGTGGGAGCGCGAGGCGTGGGATCTGTTCGGCATCGTCTTCGACGGCCAGCCCGACCTGCGCCGTATCCTGACCGATTACGGTTTCGAGGGGCACCCGCTGCGCAAGGATTTCCCTCTCACCGGCTATGTGGAAGTCCGCTACGACGAGGAACGCCAGCAGGTCGTGTATGAGCCCGTGCGGCTGACCCAGGATTTTCGCAACTTCGACTTTCTGTCGCCGTGGGAAGCGATGACCACGCTGCCGGGCGACGAGAAGGCCCGCGACCAGCCGGCGGCGGGAACTGGATCATGACCGAAACCTTGCCAGCCGACGCGCCGGCGACGGCGGCGCCGAAGATCGTCGAAATCGACGGCCATGCGCTGAATTTCGGCCCGCAGCACCCATCCGCGCATGGCGTGCTGCGGCTGATCCTGGAGCTGGACGGCGAGGTGGTGGACCGCGCCGATCCGCATATCGGCCTGCTGCATCGCGGCACCGAAAAGCTGATCGAGTACAAGACCTATATCCAGGCGGTACCGTATTTCGACCGGCTGGACTATGTCAGCCCGATGTCGCAGGAACATGCTTTCGCGCTCGCCACCGAGAAGCTGTTGGGGATCACGGTGCCGGAGCGGGCAAGCTGGATCCGCACGCTGTTCTCCGAGATCACCCGGGTCCTCAACCATCTGCTCAATGTCACGTCCTATGCGCTCGATGTCGGCGCCATTACGCCGGCGCTGTGGGGCTTCGAGGAGCGCGAAAAGCTGCTGGAGTTCTATGAGGCGGTCTCCGGCTCCCGGTTTCACTCCAACTATTTCCGCCCCGGCGGGGTGGCGAAGGATCTGCCGGCCGGGCTGGAGGAGCGCATCGCCGTCTGGGCCGACGCTTTTCCGGCCTTCATCGACGACCTGGAAGGGCTGTTGACAGCGAACCGCATCTGGAAACAGCGCACCGTCGATATCGGCGTGATCGACGCCGAGACGGCGCTGGCCTGGGGATTTTCGGGCCCGGCCTTGCGGGCTTCCGGCGTGCCGTGGGATCTCCGGCGCGCCCAGCCCTACGAGATGTATGAGCGGCTGGACTTCAAGGTGCCGGTGGGCCGTAACGGCGACTGCTACGACCGCTATCTCGTGCGCATCTGGGAGATGCGCGAGAGCGTGAAGATCGTCCGCCAGTGCCTGGCGCAGATGCGGCCGGGCCCGGTGAAGGTGCAGGACCACAAGATCACGCCGCCGAAGCGCGGCGAGATGAAGCGGTCGATGGAAGCGCTGATTCACCATTTCAAGCTGTATACCGAAGGGTTCCACGTGCCTGAAGGGGCCACCTACACGGTGGTGGAGACCCCGAAGGGCGAATTCGGCGTGTATCTGGTGGCCGACGGCACCAACCGCCCTTATCGCTGCAAGATCCGCGCGACCGGGTTCGCCCATCTTCAGGCCATGGATCTGCTGGCGAAGCGGCACATGCTGGCCGATTGCTGCGCGATCATCGGATCGCTCGACGTCGTGTTCGGCGAAATCGACAGGTAGCACATGGCAGCAGGAACCCAGGGCGGTGCGCCCATCATGGCTGAACCGGGACCGGCGCCGGACCGCTTCAGTTTCGACGCCGAAAGCGAGACGCGGATGGCACCCATCCTGGCCAAATATCCGGCGGGCAAGCAGGCCAGCGCGGTGCTGCCGCTGCTCGACCTGGCGCAGCGCCAGATGGGGCGCTGCACCGGCAGCGCCTGGGTGCCGCGCGCGGCCATGGACGAGATCGCCCGCCGGCTCGGCATGCCGCCGATCCGCGTCTATGAAATCGCCACCTTCTACGCCATGTTCAACACCGCTCCGGTGGGCAAGTACCACCTGCAGGTGTGTACCACCACGCCGTGCTGGCTGCGCGGATCGGACGAGGTGGTGCAGGCCTGCCGCCGGGCCACCGGCATTACGGACTGGAAGCAAACCAGCGCCGACGGGCTGTTCACCATGACCGAGGTGGAATGTCTCGGCGCCTGCGTGAACGCGCCGATCCTGCAGGTGAACGATGATTTCTACGAGGACATGGACGCCGAGAGCACCGGGCGCCTGCTGGCGGCGCTGAAGCGCGGGGAGGTGCCGCCGCCGGGCTCCATGACGGGACGGCTGGCCTCCGCCCCCGAGGGCGGGCCGGGCACGCTGACCACGCTGACCTTCGACGAAGCGGAGTGAGGGCATGCTCGGCGACCAGGACCGCATTTTCACCAACCTGTACGGGCTGCACGATCCCTACCTGAGCGGTGCCCGCGCCCGCGGCGACTGGGACGGCACCGCGGCGCTGCTGGCGCGCGGCCATGACGGCATCGTCGATGAGATCAAGGCGTCGGGCCTGCGCGGGCGCGGCGGCGCCGGTTTTCCGACCGGCCTGAAATGGTCCTTCATGCCGAAGGAAGTGGGCGCACGGCCGCACTACCTGATCGTCAATGCCGATGAATCCGAGCCCGGCACCTGCAAGGACCGCGACATCATCCGCCACGATCCGCACAAGCTGATCGAGGGCTGCCTGATCGCCGGCTTCGCCATGCGGGCGCATACCGGCTACATCTACATCCGCGGCGAGTTCTACAACGAGGCGGTGGTGCTGCAGCGCGCCATCGACGAGGCGATGGCGGCCGGCCTGATCGGCCGCAACGCCTGCGGCTCCGGCTGGGATTTCTTCCTCCACCTTCACCGCGGGGCGGGCGCCTATATCTGCGGCGAAGAAACCGCGCTGATCGAGAGCATCGAGGGAAAGAAGGGAATGCCGCGGCTGAAGCCGCCTTTCCCGGCGGCGGTGGGTCTGTATGGCTGCCCGACCACGGTGAACAATGTCGAGAGCATCTCGGTCACGCCGACCATCCTGCGCCGCGGCGCGTCCTGGTTCTCGGCCCTCGGCCGGCCGAAGAATGCCGGGACAAAGCTGTTCTGCCTCTCCGGCCACGTCAACAAGCCCTGCAACGTGGAAGAAGAACTCGGCATTCCGCTGCGTGAGCTCATCGAGACCTATGCCGGTGGGGTCCGCGGCGGCTGGGACAATTTGCTGGCGGTGATCCCGGGCGGGTCGAGCGTGCCGGTTATTCCGAAAACCATCTGCGACACCGTGCTGATGGATTTCGACAGCCTGCGCGACGTGAAGTCGGGCCTGGGCACGGCGGCGGTGATCGTGATGGACCAGTCCACCGACATCATCCGCGCGATCGCCCGCCTGTCGGCGTTCTACAAGCATGAAAGCTGCGGCCAGTGTACGCCCTGCCGGGAAGGCACCGGCTGGCTGATGCGGGTGATGAACCGTCTGGTGCAGGGTCGCGCCGAGCCGGAGGAAATCGACACGCTGGAGCAGGTGACGCGGCAGCTGGAAGGCCATTCGATCTGTGCGCTCGGCGACGCCGCGGCCTGGCCGGTGCAGGGACTGATCCGGCATTTCCGGCCGGTCATCGAGGCGCGGATCGCCGCCTACAAGGCCGGCCGCGCCGCCATGACCCGCCTGGCGGCGGAGTAGGCGCATGGCAAAAGTCACCGTTGACGGCATCGTGGTCGATGTCCCGAACGGCTCCAACGTGCTGCAGGCCTGCGAGGCCGCCGGCAAGGAAATCCCGCGCTTCTGCTACCACGAGCGGCTTTCGGTGGCGGGCAACTGCCGCATGTGCCTGGTCGAGATCGAAAAGGCGCCGCCCAAGCCCTGGGCCTCCTGCGCCTATCCGGTGGCCGACGGCATGGTGGTGCATACCGACAGCCCGATGGTGCGGGCGGCCCGCCGCGGCATCATGGAATTCCTGCTGATCAACCACCCGCTGGACTGCCCGATCTGCGACCAGGGCGGTGAATGCGACCTGCAGGACCAGGCCGTCGGCTACGGCATGGACCACTCCCGCTATGCCGAGACCAAACGCGCCGTGCGCGACAAGGATCTCGGCCCGCTGGTGAAAACCGTGATGACCCGCTGCATCCACTGCACGCGCTGCATCCGCTTTTCCACCGAAATCGCCGGCGTGGCCGAACTCGGCGCGACCGCCCGCGGCGAGAACATGGAAGTCGGCACCTATGTCGAACGCGCCCTGTCCTCGGAACTGTCCGGCAACCTGATCGACATCTGCCCGGTCGGCGCGCTGACCTCCCTTCCATACGCCTTCGTGGCGCGGCCGTGGGAGCTGAAAAAAACCGACAGCGTCGATGTGCTGGACGCGGTCGGCGCGGCCATCCGGATCGACAGCCGCGGCCCGGAAGTGCTGCGTGTGCTGCCGCGGCTCAACGAGGACGTGAACGAGGAGTGGCTGGGCGATAAAAGCCGGTTCTCCGTCGACGGGCTGAAGCGGCGGCGGCTGGACCGCTGCTGGGTGCGGCGCGACGGCACGCTGCAACCGGCCACTTGGCCCGACGCCTTCGACGCGATCGCGGCCAGAATGCACCGGCTGGACGGCAGCCGCATCGGCGCGGTCGCCGGCAACCTGGCCGATGCCGAGAGCATGCTGGCGCTGAAAGATCTGCTCGCCGCGCTCGGCTCGGCCAATCTCGATTGCCGCCAGGACGGTGCCGAGGGGGACGTATCGCGCCGCGATTTCTATCTGTTCAACACCTCCATCGCCGGCATCGAGGAGGCGGACGCGCTGTTGATCGTCGGCAGCAACCCGCGCCACGAGGCACCGCTGATCAATGCGCGCATCCGCAAGCGCTGGCTGCAAAACAATCTGCCGGTGGCCCTGATCGGCGCCGCGGCCGATCTCACCTACCCGGCCGAGCGGATCGGCGCCGGGCCGGAAACGCTGACCGCGCTGCTGCGCGGCCGCCACCCCTTCGCCGAGCGGCTGCAAGCCGCGCACAAGCCGATGCTCATCCTCGGCCAGGGCGCGCTGGCGCGGCCGGACGGGGCCCACATGCTGGCGGCGGGCTGGAAGCTCGCGGTTTCCACCGGCATGCTGACGCCGGAATGGCACGGCTTCAACGTGCTGCATACCGCGGCGGCGCGGGCCGGCGCGCTGGATCTGGGTTTCCTGCCCGGGCCGGGCGGCAAGGCGCTGCCGAAGATGCTGGGCGGCGGGGTCGATCTGCTGTGGCTGCTGGGGGCCGATGAATTCGACACCGCCGCCATCGGCCGCGAGACATTCGTTGTCTATCAGGGCAGCCACGGCGACCGCGGCGCAAACCGCGCCGACGTGATCCTGCCCGGGGCGGCCTATACCGAGAAGAGCGGCACTTATGTGAACACCGAAGGCCGGGTGCAGCGTGGCGCGCTGGCGGTCTATCCGCCCGGCGAGGCGCGCGAGGACTGGAAAATCCTGCGGGCCTTCAGCGCCTATGTGGACCGCACCCTGCCCTATGACGAGCTCGGCACGCTGCGGCAACGGCTGGAACAGGTAAATCCGGTCTTCGCCCGCCTCGACATCCTGCCGCGATTCGGTCTGTGCGACCCGACCGGCCCCGCCGGCGACCCCGAGCGGGTGCGCAGCGCCGCCTTCGTGCCGTGGATCGCCACCTATTACCAGACCGACCCGATCAGCCGCGCCAGCCCGACCATGGCCGCCTGCGTGCGGCAGCAGGCGCCGGCGCCGGCACAGGCGGCGGAGTGACGCCCTGATGGATGCCTTCTTCGCCGCTTTCTTCATCACCCCGCCCGGCGTCCTGGTACTGACCGTCCTGAAGGCGCTGGCGATCCTGCTGCCGCTGCTGATGGGGGTAGCCTACCTTACCTATGCCGAGCGCAAGGTGCTGGCGGCCATGCAGCTTCGCCGCGGCCCCAGCGTGGTCGGGCCGTTCGGTCTGCTGCAGCCGTTCGCCGATGCCATCAAGATGACGTTCAAGGAAACCGTGATTCCGGCCGGCGCCAACCGCGCGCTGTTCCTGATGGCGCCGATGCTCACCTTCACCCTGGCCATGATGGCCTGGGCGGTGGTGCCGGTGCATGACGGCTGGGCGGTCGCCGACATCAATGTCGGCGTGCTCTATCTGTTCGCCATCTCCTCGCTCGGCGTCTATGGCATCGTCATCGCCGGCTGGGCGAGCAACTCGAAATACGCCTTCCTCGGCGCGCTGCGGTCGGCGGCGCAGATGGTCAGCTACGAAGTCTCGATGGGGTTCGTGATCGTGTCGGTGCTGCTGTGTGTCGGCAGCCTGA
>Ga0326727_10014309_pt1 | contig 17336 bp, 17 predicted proteins | sample MB2enrmetagenome_FD_207643 | JGI IMG/M metagenome (GOLD analysis project Ga0326727, IMG submission 207643) | Lab enriched peat soil microbial communities from McLean, Ithaca, NY, United States - MB29MY | ecosystem: Environmental > Terrestrial > Soil > Wetlands > Peat | place: USA: New York...
CAGCGCGTATGAGAAGAACAATTCCCTCTTTCATCTATGTCTTTCTCCTCATCACCGGGCTTACACTCCCTTGCCTCGCCCAGGAGAAGACCTATAAGGTGGAAGTCCTCCAGATCACTGCAATAGAAGAGCTCCAGCAGGTATATGACGGTTTTCTCAAGGAGTTGGAGAAGAGCGGCTTCATCCAAGGGAAGAACCTTGAGGTCAGGCGGACTATCATCGACTTCGACCTGGAGAACCCGACACTTACGAAAAGGATCAATGTCTATTTCAGGATTAAGAGTGAGGCCTCGCGTATCATAAAGGGAAAGCCCGACCTGGTCCTCACCATGGGGACCCCTGCCACAAAGTACTCCAAGGATAAGATTATTGCAGCGGGTATACCGCTGGAGTTTACGGCGCTGGCCTTTCCCACTGCTGTAGGCTGTAAGTCTTTGACAGAGGCAGGCCCGGGTTTTACCGGTGCAACCACGCACATGGATATGAAAGACGCGCTCAAGGTTGTGAGGTTGGCATTCCCCGCCATCAAGACATTGGGCATCGTTACCAGCGACGATTCTAACAGCATCACCCATGTGGAGGAGGCGAAAAAGGAAGGGCCCTCACTGGGCTTCACCGTAATATCGAAAAAGGTTGGTATGAAAGATAACATAGTGCCCGCACTGAATGAGCTTCAGAAACAGAGTGCGCAGGCCTTTGTCGTACCTCCCGACCCCTACTACGAGATACGTAACCATGAGAAGGCCCGCGAACTCATTGAGTTCACAAAGGCCAACAAGATCCCGGCCTTCAGTTTTGTCATTGACAGGGTCCCCGGCGCAATCCTCTATGTAGGGGTGGACTTCGAGGTCATCGGCGCTCTCTCCGGCCAACAGGCGGTCAAGATCCTTAAGGATAACGTGAAACCGGGCAGCCTGCCCATTGTAAGGCAGCAAAACCTCACTGTCTGGGTGGACATGAATCTCGTGCAGGCCATGGGCATGCAACTGCCACCGGAAGTCCTTCACATTGCCAAGCCCCTCGATTAATATGTCATTCATTCACCTGCCGAAACTTATCGGTGTGATGCTATGCGCATTCTCCTGATCTCTGCAAATACAGAACCCTTCCCTGAACCGGTGTTCCCCATCGGAGCAGTCTATGTCGCCGATGCCCTGCAGAGGGCGGGTGCCCGGGTGAGGATATTCGACATGCGGCACAACAACTCCGGCGCGTCGCTGAAGAAGGAGCTGGCATCCTTTCATCCCGACCGCATAGGGATTTCTTTACGGAATGTCGATAACGCCGCATATCCCGCCACCCGCTTTTATCTTCCTACATATGCATCCCTTGTGAAGTCGGTGCGGGCTTTCTCTTATGCGCCGATCATCCTGGGAGGTTCGGCATTCTCTTTATTCCCTGGAGAAATCACTGCATACCTGGGGGCGGACGGAGGGGTGAAGGGTGACGGAGAAGGGGCCATTGATGTATTCCGTAATCCAGATCATGGCCATAATCCTGATCATGGGAAAATGCCCTCATCACATTTATCTGCACTCGAAGATGTCGCATTTCCCAAAAACATCGGTGAATTGTTCCCATGTTTCCGAAGATATCGGTCCGTAGGAATCCAGGCTACACGCGGATGTCCCAATCATTGCATCTACTGCACGTATCCATGTCTTGAGGGAAGGATAGTAAGGACACGATCCCCGGAGGTCGTTGCCGGAGAGATCGCCATGCTGCACAAGGATTTCAATCTCAGAGACTTTTTTCTCGTGGATTCACTGTTCAATGCTGATGAAGAACACATGGTCCACGTTGCGGAAAAGATTGAAGCGCTCAACATTCCGGTGCGCATCTCCTGTTATCTCCAGCCAAAGACCTCGGAACCTGCAATCTTCCATCTCCTCAAGAAGGCAGGATTTGTAGCCGTTGACTTCGGGACAGACTCGGGTTCCCCTGCAATGCTTGCTTCTTATAAAAAGCCTTTCGGCATCGATGACATCATACAAGCATCCCGGGCATGCGAAGAGGCGGGAATAGATTTCTGTCACTCCCTCATCCTTGGCGGACCCGGAGAGACACGGGATACGATCCATGAAACGGTCGGCCTCATGGATGAGATCTCGCCGAGGGCAGTGGTTGCCATGACAGGTATTCGCATATACCCCGGAACGGAGATGGAGCGTATTGCCATTGAAGAAGATGCCCTTACCGAGGAGGAATCCCTCCTTGAGCCGCGATTCTATTTCTCCCACATGGGGCCGTCCGCATTGTTGAATTGTGTGTACGAAGCGACTGCACACAGGAGAAACTGGTTCTTCCCGGGAAAAAGGGATTGGGGCTCCGCCCTTGGATTCAAGATCCTTCATTTCCTGTATCGAAGGGGCCCCCTCTGGAGGACCTTCAGGAAGTGAAAACCATGATTTAGTGAAATCGTCTCAAGCCTTGAAAGGGGACGGATCTTTATCCTTGGTAACCCTGAAGGGACAATGAACCCTGCTTCATCCGATTCACAATTTTTACGGATACCACCATTGCCTCCGGCCCTGCTGCCTGTTATTTGTCTGTAAAGTGGCTGGTAATTCAGGAGGTCTTATGGACGCTCATAAGATGTACAGATACCGGTACAAGGTCAAGATATTGAATGCATCCGGCTGCGGTCCGGTGCACAGGGACCGGGTCGTATCCAGGCACATCTCCTTGGAAAATGCGAGAAAGGCCAAGGGCAAAATCTTAAGTGCCGAGCAATGCGGAGGGATCACATCACCCTACTATATATGGGACGAGCTCGAGCAAAGGATAATAGAATTCTAAAAAGGGAGGAAAAGATAGGGGAATATGGCTTCATAGCGTATTTCGAAGATACCGAAGGCAACCGGGTCGCATTACACTCAAATAAATAGTCTTAAAAACAAGGAGACTAAATATCCGTCATGATGCTGAGGAAAAGAGATTGGGGGATAATCGCAGGTGAAGCAGGTCTGTTCTTCATCATACTCATAGTTTTATACCTTGATGAGTACGTCGATCTGCCTTACCATATGCTCGGGGCACCGCAGACAACGTACAGGCCCCAGGAATACGTTCTTGAGTCCCTTTCGGTCCTTGTTGTAGCAATAGTTCTCATCATGGTAACCTTTATCATCCTCCGGAGGATCGCACGGCTTGAGCGATTCTTAAGGGTCTGCGCCTGGTGCAGAAAGGTATGGGTGAATGACAAATGGGTGAGCTTTGAAGAATACACACTGAAACGGCACTCACTGAAATCCAGCCACGGCATCTGTGAAGAGTGTGTGGCCAGACTCGAGAAAAAGGCCGAACAAAAGAAGGCTGGCAAGCAAGAAGGCTCGCAGTGATTCCATAAGTGGTTCATTGCATAATGTTGACATCATCTTTATTCTCACACATTCTATGACGTATGTGTGAACCCGTCAAAGGAAGATCGTAACCATGAAGATCATGGCCATAAACGGAAGCCCCCGGAAAAGCCAGAGCCGTACCGGCCAGATTCTCAGAGAGGTCCTCTCCGGGGCGGAAGATGCCGGTTCCGCCATCGAATACTTAGATATAACCACCCTGAATATAGACTGCTGCATCGGGTGCGACAAATGCCATCATCTGGGCCGGTGTGCCCGGAACGACGACTTTAATGACCTGTTTGAAAAGATGCTGGCCAGTGACGGCCTTGTTCTCGGCAGCCCCGTATATATCTTCCAGGTCACGGCACAGCTCAAGACCTTCATAGACCGCCTCGGCCACGCCATCCACTGCCAGCGCCTGCTGGGCAAGTACGGTGCAGTGGTAGCCACCGCCGGCGGCTCCGGGCAGGTTGAGACTGCAGATTACCTGGAAACCCTCCTGAACCGTATGGGCGTTCAGTGTACGGGCCGGGTGGCCTGCACCCTGGATGACGGCCTTGTCCCGGCCGGGTCTGATGTTATGAGGCGCTCAAGAGAGCTTGGCCAAACCCTTGTATCGGCTGTCAGTGAGAAGAAGGATTTCCCCGAACAGCTCCACACAATATCCCGGATGCGCCAATATTTCTGTGATATCATGATAAAGCGGAAAGAACGGTGGGACTGGGAATATAAATATTGGCAGGAGAAGCTCTGGCTGTAGCAGGGGAGAAAAGGGAGGTTTGCTATGCACTTTGAAAGCAAACCGGTATCAGGCCACGTCGCTGGCCGCGGCCCGGCCTGCAGCCCTGCCTGAGAACATGCATCCGCCGAGGAACGTCCCTTCCAGCGCACGGTAGCCGTGCATGCCCCCGCCGCCGAATCCCGACACCTCTCCTGCTGCATATAATCCGGGCAGAGGCTGGCCGTGGGCGTTCAGGACACAGCCTGAGAGGTCGGTCTCAAGCCCGCCTAAGGTCTTGCGCGTGAGTATCCACAGCCTCACCGCAATCAGAGGGCCTGCAGCCGGGTCGAGGATCCGGTGCGGTCTTGCCACCCGGATCAGCTTGTCGCCGAGATAGGCGCGCGCCGCCCTGATCGAGGTGACCTGTGCATCCTTGCCGAAGGGGTTGGCGATCTGCCGGTCGCGCCCGACTATCTCCCGCTCGAGCTCGACCGGGTCGATAAGGGCCTTGCCGGTCAGGGCGTTCATCCCTTGCACGAGCTCTCTCAGCGTGCGCCTCACCACGAAATCCGCACCGCGCTTTTTGAATGCCTCCACGGGTCCCGGCGCGCCGGGCAGGGCGCGGCTTAAGGTTTTGAGGATGCTGCGGCCCGTGAGGTCAGGGTTCTGCTCGGAGCCGGACAGGGCGAACTCGCGGCTGATTATGCGCTGGTTGAGCAGGAACCACGAATAGTCGTAACCCGTAGCGGCGATATGCCGGAGCGCCCCCAGGGTGTCGAACACGGGGAACAGGGGGACCGGCAGGCGGCGACCTCTCGCATCCAGCCACAGTGGCGAAGGGCCGCTCAGGATGCGGATGCCGTGGCGGGTCCAGATCGGGGCGTAGTTCTGGATGCCCTCCGGGTAATGCCACATCCGGTCGGGGTTGATGATGCGGCCGCCGCTCGAGCCGACGATCTCGAGCATGCGCCCGTCCACGTGGTCAGGCACGCCCGATATCATGCGCCGTGGCGGCTCACCCATGCGCTTCGGCCAATTGCGGCGCACCAGGTCGTGATTGGCGCCGATCCCGCCGGAGGTGACGATCACGGCCTGGGCTTTCAGCGCGAACTCGCCCGTTACTACACGGGAGCTGGGCTCGCCGCGAACGGCATCGCTCGGTTCCAGCACATCACCGTAAACGCCCTCGACCGCACCACCGCTCATGCTCAGCCCGGTGACCCGGTGCCGGAATCTGAACGCCACCAGGCCCTGTTTCTCACCCTCGCGCACACGCCGGATGAACGGTTCAAGCACAGCCGGGCCCGTACCCCATGTCACATGAAAGCGGGGGACCGAGTTGCCGTGCCCGGTCGCCAGATAGCCGCCGCGCTCCGCCCATTGCACGACAGGAAATATCTTCACGCCCAGGGCTTTAAGCCAGGCGCGTTTCTCTCCGGAGGCGAAGCCGACATAGGCCTCTGCCCACCGGCGCGGCCAGTAGTCTTCATCGCGGTCAAACCCTGCGGTGCCGAGCCAGTCCTGAAGGGCCAGCTCGTATGAATCCTTTATGCCCAGCCGGCGTTGCTCCGGCGAGTTGACGAAGAACAGGCCGCCGAAGGACCAGAACGCCTGCCCGCCAAGCGACGCCTCGGGCTCCTGGTCCAGCACCATCACCCGCCTGCCCGCATCCGTAAGCTCAGAGGCGGCAACGAGGCCGGCAAGACCTGCACCGACTATAATCACATCCGCATCATTACTCATCTATCTTCCTCCTGCAGCCATGTCACAAGGCAGCTTATATGTGTAATCCGTTACGCCATATGAATCTTGTTTATATAAGTCCAAAAGGTTTGAAAGGGAGAGGGGCCGGGTCTTTTTTAGATTTATAATGCCGATTCACAGTATTGAAGAAGGGGAGGGCGACCGAGGTGAAGGCGGTCTGTATGATTTATGCCATTGCCCTTGCCCTCAACATGACGGCCTTAGGCCTTCTCGGCTGGAACTACTGACCGAGGTACTTTCCTCCGGCGACTCGTACCGGCTTGCATCATCAACCACGATCATCCATAATCGGTCGGGCCGCCTCCAACAGGATATCGATCATGTGCCGTAGATCGGACTCGTCAATGTTGAGCGGCGGCCATAGGTAAATCGTGGGCCCCAGGGGGCGGAAGAAGAGGCCGAGTTCGTAAGCCCGGCGCACTATTTCACGGGCACGGGCGGCCCCGCCTGCAGAATCCTTGATCTCGACGGCCGCAATCATCCCGAGCGCTTGCATGGGAGAATCTTCAAGCAGGACTGCGAGACGGCCCATGCCGTCCTCAAGGATACTCGCAGGGCCGGCCAGATGCTCAATGACCTGCTCCTCTTCATAGACCTTGAGCGCAGCCAGGGCAACGGCACTGGTGATCGGGTTACCGCAGAACGTGGTGCCGTGATGAAAAGTACGCGTCAGCTCGCCGTCGGCGCGGAAGGTGTCATATATCTCATCGGTGACCATCGTGGCGCTCATGGGCAGCATTCCCCCGGTCAGCCCCTTGCCCAGGGTCATGATATCGGGTTTGATGCCTGCCTTCTCGCAGGCGAACATGGCCCCGGTGCGGCCGAAACCTACCGCTACCTCGTCGGCGATGAGGAGGAGGCCGTGCTCGTCGCAAAGCTCGCGCAGGCGGCGCAGGTATTCCGCAGGGTAGATGCGCATCCCTGCAGCAGCCTGGCAGAGCGGCTCGACGATCACGGCGGCGCACCCGGAGTGATGTTCATGAACCAGCTCGGCCATCGAGTCAAAGCACTCGATGCCGCATCGTCCGGGCCGAAGGCTTAAGGGGCAACGCACGCAGTGAGGCGAGGTCGCCCGCAGCGACGGCGTAACGGCAGGGCCGAACGCTTTATGGAAGGTATCGATGTAGCCCACGCCGATGCCGCCCAGGCTGTCGCCATGGTAGCCATCCTTCAGGGCAATAAAGCGTGTACGGCCGGCCTCTCCACGGTTGGTCCAGTACTGCAGGGCGATCTTGAGCGCCGCCTCTACGGCCATGGAACCGTCGGCTGCGAACATGGCATGGCCCAGGCCGAAAGGGACAACAAGGGAGAGACGCTCAGCCAGCTCGATGGCCAGGGGATGCGACATGCCGCCCAGAAGCGTGTGCTGCAGGCGCGCGGCCTGTTCCTGTATGGCCCGTACCAGCCTCGGGTGGCTGTGCCCCAGGTTCACGCACCACCATGAGGATATGCCGTCGAGCAGTGCGCGGCCGTTCATTTCATACAGCGTGCAGCCTTCGGCCCTGTCGATGATGGGGAATTCGGTCCGCTCGAAGGAAGTGATCTCGGTATAGGGATGCCATACTGCCTGGACGGACCGGCGGCGCATATCATGGTAATGCATGATTCAGAGCTCCTTATGAAGATCCCACGCACCCAGGGCCCGGTCCAACAGGTCAGGGTCGGGCGGGGCTCCCAGCCAGGGGATGCGCGCCAGGACGCGGATGTTGCCGAACGATTGGATGGCGTGCAGGTTGTCGTCGTGGATAAACCGGTCATGATCCGCGACGGTGAGGGTATCATTGAGAATGACCCCGAGGATCTTGAGATTGCGGCTGCGCAGGGCTTCGAGTGAAAGCAGTACGTGATTGATCGCACCCAGACCCGAGTGGCCCACCAGCAGCACCGGCATCGCCATCGCAGCGGCAAGATCCAGCATGGTTTCGGATTCGTTCAGCGGCACCATGAGGCCTCCTGCTCCCTCGACCACCAGCAGCCGATGACGCTCTGCCAACACCCGGGCGTTCTCAAGGATGACCTCCAGGTGGATCGGCCTACGGGCTAGGCGGGCAGCCAGATGGGGTGAACAGGCCGGCTCATAGAGGTAGGGTGCAAGATGGTGCATGGTCTTATCATCCACGGTCAATCCGGTTGTCTGAAGTACGAAGTCGATATCGGGGGCTGTTGCATGTCCTGTTGCATCGTGGTAAGCACCGGTCTGCACGGGCTTCATGACCATGGCGTCCACACCGTGTCGTAAAAGTCGGCGCATGACACCGGCAACGGTTATGGTTTTGCCTACATCGGTGCCCGTGCCGGTGACGAAGATCCCTCTGATCATACGGTTTTCTTCCACCCCTTTCAAACCAGGCCCATTCCCTTAGACACCCGGCCGATCTGTGCTGCTGCCCACTGGAGATCATGCATCTCATGAGAGAGTGTGACTGAAAGGCGCAGGCGCGCTGTGCCGCGCGGTACGGTCGGGGGGCGTATGGCGGTCACCAGCAGACCTTGCCCGCGCAGGCGCTGCGCCAGCTCCAGCGCAGCTTCATTCTCCCCGACGGGCACGGGGAGAATCTGGGAGCGGAAATCCGGGAGTCTCAGCCCCTCGGCCTTCAACAGGCCATGGAAGGTCCTTGCACGATCCAGCAGCCGCTCGCCCATATCAGGATCCTGACTAATCCGCTCTATCGCCCCCAGCGCAGCCCCCAGGCAGGCCGGTGACAGGGCCGTTGCAAAAATGAAGCTGCGGGCGCGGTTGATCAGGAACTCGCGGCTTACCTCCGAGCAGACGACAAAGCCGCCCATACTGCCCAGGGCCTTGCCGAGCGTACCGGCTATGAAGTCCGGCAGGATACCCTTGTCCAGTTGGCGGCAAACGCCCCCACCTTTTCCCCAGATCCCTATGGCGTGCGCCTCATCCACCAGCATGACGGCCTGGTGTTGCGCCGCCAGGGCTCGAATTTCCTCAAGGGGTGCCAGGTCGCCGTCCATGCTGAATACCGATTCGGTCACGATGAGCCGGCGTCCCCGGCAGGGTGTTGTCTCCATCAGGTGCGCTAAGCCGGCAACGTCGTTGTGGGGAAAGGGTTTGATAGTGGCTCGGCTCAGGCGGGCGCCATCGATCAGGCTGGCATGCACCAGCCGGTCTGAGAAAATGATGTCGTCACGCCCTGCCAGCGCCGCCACCACACCGACATTCATGCCGAAACCGCTGCTGAAAACCAGCGTCTTCTCCCCGCCGACAAGGCAGGCCAAAGCGGCTTCCAGTTCCTCGTGTAACTCAAGCGTGCCGCACATCAGGCGCGAGGCAGTGGCCCCGCAACCCCAACGTTCGATCACCTCTATGGACCGGCGCTTGACATGCGGGTCCCGAGCGAGTCCGAGGTAATCGTTGGAGGAAAAGTTGAGCAGTGTCCTGCCGTCTGCGAGTTCGATTCTCCCTCCGGACTGAGGCCAAGCCTCAGTGTGGCGGCGCAGTGCCGCGCGTTCAAGTTGTTCGAGTTCATTTTGCAGAAAATCCATAAAGATTAGTCCCTCAAACTGGCAGCGCCTTCCACTTCAAGCTCGAAACCCAGATCCTCTATCATTCTCAAGGCCTCGTCCCGGGGCTGTCCCCCTTCGGTCAGATAACCGTTGACGAAGATTGAATTGACCAGAAACAGCGCCATGGGCTGGAGGCTGCGGAGATGTACCTCTCGGCCACCGGCCATCCTGATATCGGCTGCAGGATGAAGGAGGCGTGCCAAGGCCAGAACCCGCAGGCAGCGCAGCGGCGTCAGGTATGGGTCCAACATTTGGAACGGTGTGCCGGGAACAGGGATGAGAAAATTGATGGGGATCGACTCGGGGCTTATCTGCCTCAACGCCAGCAACATGTCGACGATGTCTTCGTCGGTTTCGCCCTGGCCGATGATGCCGCCCGAGCATATCTCGATCCCTGCTGCCCGGCAGACCTTCAGGTTATGCATGCGGTCGGACCAGGTATGGGTCGTGCAGATCGAGGGATAGTGGCGTTCGCTGGTGTTGATATTGTGGTTGACACGGTCCAGTCCGGCCTCGTGCAGTCGTCGTGCCTGCTCCGGCGATAGGAACCCCGGTGAGCAGCAGACGGAGATGCCCGTACCGGACTTAATTTCCCGGATTACCCCACACAGGGCATCCACCTCGGTATCATTGAGCGTGCGGCCGCTCAAGCCCATGCAGAAACGGTGGGCCTTGAGACGCCGGGCTTCCCTGGCCTCGGCGAGCAGTACATCACGGGTCTTGAGCGGATAGCGGGCGATCTCGGCCTTGGAGATTAAGGACTGTGAGCAGTAGTGGCAGTCTTCCGTGCAGATGCCACTCTTGGCATTGCTCAGCACCTGAACCTGCACGCGATTGCCATGGAAACGGCGGCGTACCCTCCAGGCCGCATCGAACAGACCGAGAGAATCCTCGTCGGAAGCGGCCAGGACAGCCAGGGCCTGTTTGCGTGATAGTATTTCGCCGGCAATGACGGATTGGGCTAGGAGAGCATATTCCATCAAATGACATCCCTCATGGGAGAAACCTGCACATCAAGGCGGGCACTGGGCGCAGAAGGAACGGAAGACCTCGGTTGAAAGGTAGCGGTCGCCCCGGTCCGGAAAGATGACCACGACGGTGGATCCGCGCTTCAGGTCGCGCGCGACCTGAAGCGCTCCCCACATGGCCGCACCCGAGCTGACCCCGCAGAACAGGCCTTCGTGGATGGAAAGGTCGCGGGTAGTCTCGAAGGCGTCCTCGTCCGAGCAGATTATCTTGCTGTCCAGCCGCGATGGATCATAGATCTTGGGGACAATTGCCTCATTCATGTTCTTCAATCCCTGGATACGATGGTTCAGCGTCGGTTCGACGCCGATGATCTTTATGGATGGCCTCTTTTCCTTGAAGAACATGGAGCACCCCATAAGGGTGCCCGTTGTGCCCATGCCTGCCACAAAGGCATCGACCTCGCCCTTTGTCTGCTCAAAGATCTCGGGCCCGGTAGTTTTATAGTGAGCCAGATAGTTGTGGGGGTTGTCGAACTGGTTGGGCATGAAGAAATGGCTGCCGTCGCACTCCATGATATGGTGGGCCCGGTTGATGGCGCCGTCCGTTTTGTCGCAGCCCGGGGTCAGCTCGAGGTCCGCCCCGAGGGCCTGGAGAACCGCCCTGCGCTCGGTGCTCACGCAGGTGGGCATGGTCAGCTTGATCTTGAATCCCATGGCCGCCGCCACCATGGCCATGCCTATGCCGGTGTTGCCGGATGTGGGCTCAAGGATCACCTTGCCCGCGGTCAGCTTTCCCGACTCCACGGCCTCTTTCAGCATGAAGAGTGCGGGCCGGTCTTTGACCGAGCCGCCCGGATTGGAGCCTTCCAGCTTGGCCATGATCCGCACGCCCGTCTTGGCGGAATCCCATATATTTTTTATCTCCACAAGAGGCGTATTCCCTATGGCATCCAGTACACTCATGAGCATCTCTCCCTTGACCCGTTTACTGATAGCGAAGCAATCTCCTTTCACGTATGACTTTTTTCCATCACTTGCAAGTTTTTCCCTATCTTCAAATTTTTTCAGAGGGCTGTCAGGGACCCTTTCATTACGCCGAAGTCCCGGTATAATGCCGCAATCCCAGGCGCCAGAAAACCCGTGAGATCACAAACAGGACCAAAGCCATGGCTATCGCGCCTGCCAGGGTGACCCCGTTCATGCGTCCGGTCAGGGCCTCAGCGGGCACTGTCGTGGCAAAGGCGACCGGCACGATGAAGGTAAGCGCGAAGCGCAGCCATCCCGGATACAGGCTCACCGGCCAACGTCCTGCCTCGTACATGCTCTGGAAGATCATCAGGATATTCTCCACCCGCACAAACCAGAATGAGAGCGTGGCCAGGATCAGCCAGAAGCTGTAGATGATGACCGTGCCTGCAAGCAGTATCACGGTGAATTCCGCGGCCTGGTGCATCCCCATCTTCCCCCCCAGCCGCAGAAGCGCCGTTACCAGAACAGCGGATCCCAGGATGATATCAATCAGCTTCCAGATTTCCACCTGCTGGATGCTGACGAGGAGTTGGGCGTCTTCCGGCTTGGTGAGCGTGAAATCGAGCGTCCCGGTTCTTACGGAGGCAATGAGCTGCTCCATGCCGGGCTGTATCACAAAGCCGATGATACCTCCGACAAGGATGTAAATCCCCACCAGTGCCAGCACCTCGTCGGGCCGCCAACCACCCAGCGTGCTGGTATGTGAGAAGATCACCGCCAGGCCGGCCACTGCGGTGGCCAATTCCAGGACGGACTGGAACAGCTGCACGAAAAAGTTGATCCGGTAGGCCAGTTCGCCCATGACGCTGACCCTGAAAAAGACAGCCAGGAGGCGAGGGTAGCTCATGCGCCCACCGCCGAGTATACACGCACACCTGCTCGCCATGCGATCTGGAGCAGCACCAGGCTTACACCAAGCCATATAGCCTGGGCCATAAGGCCTGTCAGTGCATCGCTAGGCGTCAGACGGCCGAGAAGGAGCTCCACCGGAAAGCCGATCATCCAGCGAAACGGCAGGACAGTTGCCGCCACCCGGATCGGATAGGGGAAAAGCGCTATCGGGGCGATCTGCCCGGAAAGGAACAGCACCAGGACAAAATAGATCTGGTTGATGGCGCCGGTGCGCGTGGTCCAGAAGGCCGCCTGGGCCAGTGTCCACTCCAGGAGGAACCGCAGGATGAAGGCAAGCAGCAACGCAGGGACAAATGCTGCGACGGCCCATAAAGCAGGTGTGGCGGCGGGCTTGAAGATTGCTGCCAGCCCGGCCGCAATGAGCAACATGAAGGGAAGGGTGACCAGCTTTGCCGAGACATTGTCTGCAATGTCGGAGTGGATCGGATGCACCGGTTTCAGCAGGGCGAACGACAGGGACCCTTCCCGGATGCGGTATTCGTATTCATACATGATCCAGGTGTAGGTGAGGTGATTGACCAGCATAAGCACGATGAAATAGGCCGCGAACCCATGTGTGGAATAATCGCCGACACTGCCGCCCGCCCCATTCGAGACGATCGACCAGACAATGAGATAGACGAGCGGCTCTAAGACGTGCCCCATCATCCAGATGACGAGCGAGGCGCGGTACTGGAGCATCATGATGAAGGTGGTCTTAAACTGCTGCATATAGAGCTCCCTAAGCGCCTTCATAGGGGCTCCTGTGCAAAGATCCGCTCGATCACTTCCTCGATGGGCGGGTCCTCGACCAGCAGGTCGATCACCGGCAGATCGGCCAGCAGACGCTCGGTGACATGGGCGGTCTCGGCCTTCGGGACGCGCAGCGTAACGAGGCCGTCGGAACAGGAGACCACGTCACCGTAGGAATTCAGGTCGCTCTGGCAATTTCCCAATTGCACCACAATGGTTTTATGGGCGGTGAATTGCTGCACCAGATTCGACAGGTCGCCGTCAAAGAGAAGATGTCCGTGGTGGATGACGACGACGCGGCGGCACAGCGCCTCGACGTCGGCCATATAGTGGCTGGTCAGCAAAACGGTCGCCCCGAAGCGGCGGTTGTACTCTGCAATAAAGGTGCGGATGCGCCGCTGCATGGTCACATCGAGGCCTATAGTGGGCTCGTCGAGGAAGACCACCTGGGGCCGGTGCAGGAGGGCTGATGCAATCTCGCACTTCATCCGTTCACCCAAGGAGAGGTTACGGACAGGCTTCTGGAGAAGCGGCCCCAGCTCAAGGAGCTCGGTCAGCTCGCCGAGCATGAGGCGATAGTCCTCAGGCGGGATGCGGTAGACGGCCCGGTTCAATTCGAACGAATCCAGGGCCGGGATATCCCAGATCAGCTGGTTGCGCTGCCCCATCACGAGCGTAATCCGGCGAAGATATTCTTTGTCGCGCTTCCACGGCACATGGCCGAGCACGCTGACCTCGCCCGCAGTGGGGTGGAGCAGGCCCGAAAGCATCTTGAGCGTGGTCGTCTTGCCTGCGCCGTTGGGGCCTAAGAACCCCACGATCTCGCCGGGGGCAAGGTCGAACGTGATGCCGTCCACGGCGTGAATATCTCTCGTGCGCCGGTACACGAGGCTTTTGAGCGCGGCCTTCACCCCGACTTCACGCTCGTTTACGACATAGATTTTGGACAGGTCATGGATGTGGATCGCAGGCGATGTCATGTTCTTGTCTCTTTATCTTTCCATGTTAGTTGTCTTCCGCCGATAATCAATGGGATATCGTATGAGGAAAGATGCGTCCTTAAGGAGAAGCTTACATGGCGGCAAGGCTAGAGCAATTCCTGGATCTTCTTTTTCAACTCCGATACGTCGGAAGACTTTACCACATAGGCATTCGCTGACATGGCCAACGGATCATTCCTATAGGCGCCGTATGCCGTAAAAATGATCACAGGGACCTTCTCTTTGAGATTCAATATGAATTTCATGGTCTCAAGCCCGCTCATCCTGGGCATGCGGAGGTCCAGGATGATAAGATCGGGCCTTTCGGGCCTGTTTATACACGCAAGTGCCTCCTTGCCGTTGGAAGCAGTCGATATATGATACCCTTCCTCCTCAAGCTCCTCCCTGATAAGCCTTTGGATGCGTATATCGTCGTCTACTAAGAGTATCTTCTTCATGTTGTATGACTTCTATAATAATGTCGGATTTGCCTCGGGCAATGAGTCATAGCATGATTATGCCCATTAGGCATGGGACTGATCGTCGAATCCCCAAAGAAGGCGGGCAAGTTCAGAAACCAACATCGGCAACACCGCCAGCGCATCGGTTATCGCACCCGCCAAAAATGCCGTCTTAAGCAGCCGTTCTTGTTCCATCATTTACCCTCCTCTTTTCGTTTTTCAAATGACAAGAAAGCAAGAGCTGAAAGTCGGTTCATTACCCATGGACCACAGGTTTCAAAAAGAGATCTACGCTCAAGATCACTACATCTTGAAATGAAATTTTGGCACGAAATCTTCAGGTGCGGTCAGCCAGATATCACTTCAAGAAATCCATGCTATCCACTCCTATTAAGTGGCAATCAATTTCTGTTATTATGGAAAAATTTTACTCAAATATCTAAGATGTTATGAAGCTATCTCGCTAACCTTTTGAAATATCGGTAGTAACGTCAATGGCATTTAAATTGCAGTATATTCAATGGTTTATTTTATTATTATATATAGCTGTAGAGATATAGATGCTTTGTAAGGCAAATGGATTTGAGGCCATCACGATACAATTGCTGACAATTATGAGGAGAAAAATTATGAAGATATTATTGACTATTCTGGCTATTCTTCTCCTGCCCCTTTCAGTATGGGCAATGACCCCGGTTACAGATACGGATCTATCTAATGTAACCGGTCAGGCCGGCGTGAACATCAACGCCAATGTATCAATGGACATCCACATCGGCACCATGGCCTGGGGCGACTCAGATGGTATCACCGGTATTTACAACCCATGGACTGTACCAGCCAACTCTAGTGGTGGTTATGAGGGGGTAGCAAACTTCAATATCACCAACCTCACAATAGAAGCTCGCATGGAAACTTCTGACAACTACAACGGCTATAACACTTTGATGCTGAAGCCGATCACCATCGACGTGGCAACCGTCAATGCCCCGATGACGGTAACCACCACTCCTTCTTGGCCTGGGGCTAGTGCTGTGACGACAGAGAGCTTACCCAGTGGAACGACTTTTGTCCGTATTGGCCTTGGCGCTCTTGAGATCTCATTGGACTCGATGCAATTTGATGTCGGGCTGTCCGCACGCAGCACTGGTGCAGCGACGAATGATATAGCTGATACCACTCTGAGCCAGAACCTGGTCACTGTCACTTATGGTGAAATGGCTATATATATCAACCCCTGGAGCTATGTTGACATTTACTCTCCTGCTTCGGGTGGGACAGGTGACACGTCAGGCATACGACTTGCTGTGAATGTAACCGTTGACCAGTTAACCTTGGGCTATGTGTCATGGGGTGACCAAAATGGTTTTGCTGCATTACCAGTCCCGACAAATTCAGGACAGGGAATTGCTAATGTTACTGCCACCGACTGGATGAATGATTCCGCAGCTGGTTATATCGGTCTCCAGAGCCTTGTTATTGGTGGGCCGATCGCCATCAACGGGACAGTAGCCATTGATATTAACACCACCAGTGTGGGTATCTATGCACAGCTCCCGGCCCTTATCACCTCGTTGAATGCTGGTATACCGACACTGAGTATTCCCGCAGGCTACATTACGAGTGAAGCAATGACAAAGGCAGTGATCGCCGGATTAGGTGGGGCGAGCAACGTGGGTCTGAACTCCCTGTTCGCTGAACTTGCGACTCTCGGCATCGTTCCCACTGTCGTTCCTACCACCGTGGTCCACATCTCATTCCCGACCGAGTTTCTTATTGATGTGACTGGACCTATCACCGCAGCGGTTGATCTGTCCCCGAATGCTACTCTCACAGGGACGGGTACTGCGACGCTGGGCGACATTTATATCTCAAGGTTGGGTTTGGACATACATAGCGGCAGCTGGGTAGACATCTGGGCCCACTGATTAAGTTAGCCTTCAGAAAGGAGAACCGAGGGTTACCCGGTCTCCTTTTTTTATATAAATATCTTTAAGAATATGAAGCATCAGCCAAATTGAATATAACTGCGATTTCTTCACGGTTCTGCGTTGTCTGAAAACTAAAGATCTGGGATTAAAACCTATGCCGCTATATACACTATATCAGAGCGTGTCTATTGGCACGATATCAACGGTTCATGTTATGTTTATGAATTTACGATATATACTTTCACCACTCAAAAAATATGCGAGTGAGAGAGACGAGGAATATTATATGACACAAAATGAACCTGATAGATGGAGAAGTACTGGATATACCTTTATTGCTTTTGGGATTATTGTATTTCTCCTTACAGTTGTTCTACCTCAGGACATCCTTGACTCATCATTAATACTAAGAAAGTTTGTGAACTTCATGGCCAGCATATTTTTCCCTGTTGCTCACTATGGAGAATATTCAGAATTTCCTCAAGTGTCACAGTTAATTTATTCAATAGAAATAATCAGCTTACCATTTCTGACTGTATTAATTCATTATTTAATAGGATCAAATTTACCTAATTCTAATTTTGTTAAGTTAAAAAATAAGGAGAAAGTGGAAAAACCCTTTAAAAGTCTTGTTATTGGCCCTATATTAGCTGTTTTGCTAATTCTAGGACCCTTATTTTGTTATCCAGGAGAACCTACCGGGGGGCATCTCACCGGGACGGTTTTTTTAGACTCATTATATTATTCAAAACTTATGTTTTCTTTTGGAACCGCTTTATTTATTTCAATGAGTGCCCTTTTACTATATTTTTTAATTGAATATTTTAAAGGACTATTCATTCTCACTACTGTCCGGTTAATTTTTCTAAAAGCCTTATAACCCAATTTAATAATTAGTGAAAAGTAACAAATTAGCTGTTATCGATTTGAATTTTTGTAGAAATACCAGCCATACTTGCCGGAAAGAAG
>Ga0326727_10014311_pt1 | contig 17333 bp, 12 predicted proteins | sample MB2enrmetagenome_FD_207643 | JGI IMG/M metagenome (GOLD analysis project Ga0326727, IMG submission 207643) | Lab enriched peat soil microbial communities from McLean, Ithaca, NY, United States - MB29MY | ecosystem: Environmental > Terrestrial > Soil > Wetlands > Peat | place: USA: New York...
GAACATGGCCGGAATGATGGCGAAGTACTTGGCCACGTCGTTGGCAATCGAGAATGTGGTCAGCGCACCGCGGGTCATCAGCAACTGCTTGCCGATCTCGACGATCTCGATGAGTTTCGTTGGGTTCGAATCGAGGTCGACCATGTTACCGGCTTCCTTGGCGGCCTGCGTACCCGAATTCATGGCCACGCCCACGTCGGCCTGGGCCAGCGCCGGCGCGTCGTTGGTGCCGTCGCCGGTCATCGCCACCAGCTTGCCCTTGCCCTGCTCGCGCTTGATCAGGTCCATCTTGTCCTTGGGCTTGGCCTCGGCCAGAAAATCGTCCACGCCGGCCTCGCGCGCAATCACCGCCGCGGTCAGTGGGTTGTCGCCGGTGATCATGATGGTGCGGATGCCCATGGCGCGCAGCCGCGCCAGCCGATCCTTGAGGCCGCCCTTGACGATGTCTTTGAGGTGAATCACGCCCAAAGCTGAAGAGTTCTCGGCCACCACCAGCGGTGTGCCGCCCATCCGCGCCACTTCTTCAACGGTCTCGCGCACCTTTTGCGGAAGCGACGCGCCCTGCTCCTCAAGAAAACGCGCGATTGCGTCCACCGATCCCTTGCGGATGCGCGTTCCGGGCAGGTTGACGCCGCTCATGCGCGTCTGCGCGGTGAAGGGAACAAACTCGGTATGGGTGCCGGCGAGATCGCGCCCACGCAGGTTGTATTTTTCCTTGGCCAGCACCACAATTGAACGGCCCTCGGGCGTTTCGTCGGAGAGCGACGAAAGCTGCGCCGCGTTGGCCAGCCGCTCGTGGCTCACATCGGGCGCAGGCAAAAACTCCGTCGCCTGGCGGTTACCCAGCGTAATGGTTCCGGTCTTGTCGAGCAGCAGCGTGTTCACGTCGCCCGCCGCTTCTACCGCGCGGCCGCTCATGGCCAGCACGTTGTACTGCACCAGGCGATCCATACCCGCAATACCAATCGCCGAGAGCAGCCCGCCGATGGTGGTGGGAATGAGACATACCAGCAGCGACACCAGCACAAAGACAGTTTGCGGCGCCTTCGAGTACATGGCGAACGGCTGCAGGGTGACCACGGCGAGCAGAAAAATGATCGTCAACCCCGAGAGCAGAATGCTGAGCGCGATCTCGTTGGGCGTCTTCTGCCGCTGCGCGCCTTCAACCAGCGCGATCATGCGATCGAGAAATGTCTCGCCGGGGTTCGAGGTGATCTTTACCTTGATCCAGTCGGAGAGCACCTTGGTGCCGCCGGTGACGGCCGAACGGTCTCCGCCGGCCTCGCGAATCACCGGAGCCGACTCGCCGGTAATGGCCGACTCGTCAACCGAGGCCACGCCCTCGATCACTTCGCCGTCGCCCGCAATATACTTGCCGGCCTCAACGTAGATCACGTCGCCGGCCCGCAGCAGTCCGCTCGCGACCTCCTCAAAGCCGCCATCATCCTTGTAGCGCTTTGCGATGGTCTCTCCCTTGGCCTTGCGCAGCGTGTCGGCCTGAGCCTTGCCGCGTCCCTCGGCCATGGCCTCGGCGAAGTTGGCAAAAAGAACCGTGAACCACAGCCAGAGCGTGATCTGCAGGTTGAACCCGAACTCGGCCTGATGATGAACGGCGTTTTCGATGAGCAGTGCAGAGGTAAGCACACTGCCCACCTCCACCACGAACATCACCGGGTTCTTCACCATCCAGCGCGGATCGAGCTTGCGCACTGAATCAATCAACGCCTGGCGAATGATCTGCGTATTCCAAAGACTTGTTTTCTCAGCCATGTCCTATCAGCTCTCAGCTTTCAGCTATCAGCTTTCAGCTTGTTTGTGGAGAGTTCCAATCCCTAGTCCCTAGTCCCTAGTCCCTAGTCCCTAAAAGAGTGTTCCCGATTTCAGCAGCAAATGCTCCAGAATCGGCCCCAGGCTCAGCGCCGGGAAGAATGTAAGCGCACCCACGATCAGCACCACGCCAACCAGCAGCACGGTAAAGAGAGAGGTGTTCACCGGGAACGTTCCAGGGGAAGGCGGCACGCTCTTCTTCATTGCGAGATTGCCGGCCAGCGCCAGAACGGGAATCATCATCAGGAAACGGCCGATGAGCATGTCGAAGCCGATCGCGATGTTGTACCACCAGTTGGGGCTCAAGCCCGCGAAGGCCGATCCGTTGTTGCCCGCGCCCGAAGTAAATGCATAGAGAATCTCTGAGAATCCGTGTGGGCCCGGATTGTTGGTCTGGGAAACTCCAACGTTTGGCAGCAGCACGAAGACGGCGGTGAAGGTGAGGACAATGAAAGTGAAGATAAGCGCATATAGCATGGCCATCTTCACGTCGTAGGCCTCAATCTTCTTGCCCAGGTACTCGGGCGTGCGTCCCACCATGAGCCCGGCGATGAAGACCGAAAGGACAACGAAGATCAACATGCCGTAGAGTCCGGAGCCCACGCCGCCGAAGACCACCTCGCCGAGCATGATGTTCGAGAGCGGAATCATTCCGCCGAGGGGGGTGAAGCTGTCGTGCATGCCGTTCACCGCGCCGCAGCTTGCGTCGGTGGTGATGGTGGCAAACAGCGCGGAGTCGGCGATGCCGAAGCGCGTTTCCTTGCCTTCCATGTTGCCGGCCGGAGCCATGGCGCCGCCGGTTTGCGCGGCGCCGTGAATCGCGTTGTAAGGCTGCGACTCAGCCCAGTAACAAACCCCAAAGCCGGTCGCAAAGAGCACAAACATAGCGGCGAACACCGCCCATCCGTGGCCCGGCGAGCCGGTCATGCGGCCCAGCGTAAAGGTGAGCCCCGCCGGAATGATGAAGATCGAAAGCATCTGAAGGAAATTCGAGAAAGGCGTCGGATTCTCATAGGGGTGCGCACTGTTAGCGTTGAAGAATCCGCCGCCGTTGGTACCCAGCATCTTGATGGCTTCCTGCGAAGCCACCGGCCCCTGCCCGATCGTCTGCGTCTGGGAGGGTTGCTCGATCGTGTGAGCCTGGGCATAGGCGTGGAGGTTCTGCGGCACTCCTTGAGCAACCAGCAGCAGCGCGTAAACAACGCACGCCGGCCCCAGCACGTAGAGCAGGCAGCGCGTGGTGTCGACCCAGAAGTTGCCGATGGTGCCCGTGGTGGTGCGCTTGATTCCGCGGATGAGCGCGATAGCAACCACGATGCCCGCGGCTGCCGACCAGAAATTGTGCGTGGCAAGGCCGGCCATCTGGGTCAGATAGCTCATCGTGCTCTCGGGCGTGTAGAACTGCCAGTTGGTGTTCGTGGTAAAGCTGGCGGCAGTGTTAAACGCCAGATCGGTTCCCACATTGGCCAGATGCTGCGGATTCCAGGGCAGGTACTGCTGCAGGCGCTCAAGCGCGAAGGTCAGCAACATGGTGACCGCCGAGAAGCCGAGCACTGAGTAGGCGTATTCGCGCCAGTTCATCTCCTTCTCGTGATTCACTCCGCAGATCTTGTAGATGAACCGCTCGATGGGCCTGAGCAGCGGATCGAGCCAGGTGCGCTCGCCCTCGAAGACCCGCGTCAGATAGGCTCCCACCGGGGGCGTGATGGCGAGCAGAACCAGAGAGTAAATGGCAAACTTCAACCAGCCATTGGCCGACATTTCAGAATTTCTCCGGGAACAGCAGGGTAAGAGTCAGGTAACCCAACAGCAGGACGGAAATCACCAGAGCGGCAGCGGTCACAAGGTCAACGTGCATGGGTTTACCTCAGCTTCTGGCAGGCCTTGACATAGAGAAAGGCCACGCCGAAGAAAACGGCTGTGAAAAGCAGCATTAATGCGTCTTGCATTGCAAAGACTCCGTATACGGCGGCAGGACAGCTTGCGGGCGGCGAATATATCGATCCTTCAGCTTACGAAATACCGGTGAAGCCACGGGCCAGCGTCGATGCGCAGGGCTTTTCGCTTCATCGTGCGCCATACCTTAGCTATTGTGGCTGGCGCCAGATTTGAGTCTCGACAATTTTTCCTAAATAATCCGTAAAGAGCACCCCGCAGCGCGCACAAGGCCGTGGAAAACAAGGATTTCCGGCGCTGCCAATGGGGAGTGGCCGGGCCGGAAATCAGGGGTCAGGAGTCAGGGCGCAGGGGTCAGAGATCAGGAGAGCGCTGAGACGCGATTCCGACGACGGGGGAGCGGTTACTCCTGGTTGCCCGCCCAACCTTCGGGAATGAAACGATAACCCACCCAGGGCTCGGTCTGGATGTACTGACGCCCGGTTTGGCTCTCCAGCTTCTTGCGCAGTTGCCCCACAAAGACACGCAGGTACTCAGGCTGGTGTGCCGATTGCGCGCCCCACACCGCGGTCAGGAGGGCTCGATGGGTAATTACCTTGCCTGAGTGGCGCGCCAGGTGCAGCAGCAGATCGAATTCCTTGGGCGTCAGGTGAATCGGCTTGCCCTGCACGGTAATGCTGTGGGCAGAGGCATCAATCACAAAATCGCCCGTCTCAAGGGCCGATGAGGTGCGCTCGGGAGCGCGGCGCAGGTGAGCCCGCACGCGAGCCAGCAGCTCCTGAATGTTGAAGGGCTTGGTGACGTAGTCGTCGGCGCCCGCATCGAGGGCCTCCACCTTCGATCGCTCGTGGTCGCGGACCGAGAGCACCAGGATGGGCGTTACGCCGTTCGCGCGGATGGCCCGGCAAACGTCCACCCCGCTCATCCCCGGCATCATCAGGTCGGTAATCACCAGGTCCGGGGGCCAGTCGCGAAAGACCTGCAATCCCTCCTCAGGATCGTTGGCCGTGCGTATGTCGTATCCCTGAGCCGAGAGCGCCGCGCGCAGCACCCGCGTGATCTGCGGCTCATCGTCAATTACCAGAATTCTCCCAGGCATCGCTTTCTTCTTCCTTCGGAAGATTACATCATCCGGGAGCGCAAGGGCCTGTTCACACTACTGGGATGGATGGCGTTGCGCGCGAAAATCGCGCCAGACGAGGCGGAGCCCGCCGGCTTTGGCGGCCCCAAGGTCAAGGGCGACAACAAAGTATGGCGCGATTTTCGCCGCAACCCGAAGGGACGGGGCCAGTTTTTCCGATTTCGTTGTCGTTCGTCGCTAACAGACACCCGGTATGCGTCGCTCCTCTCTCCTAGAACTCGAAAAAACTGGCTCCCGTCGCCGCCATCCCAGTAGTGTGAGCAGGCCCTAGTATCATTCCGGTGGGGACGAAATGCAGATACCCGGCTGGGCGCAACGGATTTTAAAGTGGGCCGGAGCCTCGGCACTTGCGGTTGCCGCCGCGGCAACGCTGGTGTTGCTGCATGCCAATTCCACCACAGCCGGCATCGTCTTCCTGGTGCTGGTGGTGTGGACTGCGACCCAGGCCGGAATGCGGCTCTCGCTCTACGTCGCCGCACTCTGCGCCGTCGGTTTCGATTACTTCTTTCTGCCGCCCTACCGGACGCTGTATCTTGCCGGCGCCGAAGAGTGGGTGGCCATGGCCTGCTTCCTGGTCAGCTGCTTTCTCGTGGGCCGCGTGGCTGAACGGGCGCGGCGCGAGAGCCGCGAGGCCGACCGGCGCCAGTCCGATGTGGAGCGGCTCTACGCGCTCAGTCAGGAGATGATGCTGTGCGAAGACGCCGAGCAGCTCATCCGCGAGCTGCCGCGGCTCATCGATCGCGTCTTTTCGCTGAATGGAGTCATTCTCTACGTCCGCGACCAGGAACAGTTTTACGCGTCGGTCCCGGAGATACCGGCCAGCATGCGGGCCGCCCTTATGGCGACGGCCGAGGGCATGAACCCGACGCTAACCCTGTTTGGCGGCTACTTCACCATGGCGCTGACTTTGGGACTGCGGCCAGTGGGTGGGCTGGCGTGGCAGCCCGATACGATGTCGCGCGAGGTGGCGACGGCGGTCAGCGCGCAGGTGGCGATCGCCGTCGCCCGGGCCGTAGCTACTGAGGCCACCGCGCGCATGGAGGCCGCGCGCGAAGGAGAGCGACTGCGCTCGGCCCTCATCGACTCGCTCACCCACGAGCTGCGCACGCCCCTTACCTCAATCCGCGCCGCCGCGACAACCCTGCACGAAACCGGTGAAGGACTCGACCCCGAGGGGCGCCGCGATCTGGCCGCCATCATCGACGAAGAGGCCGCCCGGCTCGACCTGCTCATCGGCGAGGCGGTCGAAATGGCGGAAATCGACGCCAACGTGGTGCAGGTGCACATGGAGCCGCACCACCCGCGCGTACTGCTCGACCAAGCGGTGGAAGGGATGCGCAAAGCTCTCGCCTCGCATCGCATCAGCATCTCAACCGAGAGTCCGGACGACCCCGGCCAGGACAAACCTGCCTGGTTCGACCCGCACCTGCTGGGCCGTGTGCTGCGCCACCTGCTCGAGAATGCCGCCGCATACACCCCACCCGGCGGCCGCGTGAGCCTGTGCAGCCGCAGAATCGGTGACCGGCTCGAGTTTTCGGTTGAAGACACCGGCCCCGGAATCGACGCGATCGATCTGCCGCTGATCTTCGAGAAGTTTTACCGCGGCAGGAGCGGAAGCAAATCGCGCAAGGGATCTGGGATGGGCCTGGCGATCTCGCGCGCCATTCTTACGGCGCACGGCGGCGGAATCGAGGTTACCAGCACGCCGGGGAACGGCGCGTCATTCAGATTCTGGGTGCCGCTGGTGGAGAAAGAGCCTGGGGGCAGTATTCGAGGTAATTGAATTCGGGGGCATTCGGCAAGCCTGCGTTTCTCACACAAGGGGCGATTGACCAGAATTCAGGGCCCGGCGCAGCCATTAAGGGCCGGGAGGCCCTCAGTACTGCCGTCAGGAGATCGGCGGTACAGAAGCGGGCTCCCCGCTCCAGTCGCAGACAATTTCGCAGCGTTTTTCTGAGCTTTCCGCGGCCCATTCCAGGATGCGAATCCCGCGCCATGCATCGATCGCCGCGACCGGCGCCGGCCCTTTGCCCACCAGCGCGTCGCGGATGCCTTCGTAGTAGAGACGGTAGTCGCCGGGAACCGGCTCGATGGGCCTGGCCACCTCGCCGCCATCGATCCCCACATGCAACACGCCCCAATTCGCCGCCGGCTCCCGTCCCCACTTCGGATCTTCGATCCGCATAATCTTTCCGAGCGCCGCCTCCTGCGGGTCGAGTCCGTTCTTCCAGTAGTTGCCCTGCGTGCCGCGCAGGTGGAACCGCAGCGATGGCGGCAGCACCAGGCTGTTTGCGCCCAGCTTGACCATGAAATCGTGGTACCGCAGCCGAACCTCAAAGGAGTCGTTGGCCGTGGCAGGGTCGCGCTCCGAGCAAACGTCGGCGCTCACGGCAAGAGGCTTGCCGAAGAGCACCAGCGACTGGTCAACAAGATGGCTTCCCAGGTCGAGCAGCACTCCGCCTCCGGCCACCGGGTCCACCTTCCAGAGGCGGTCAATGGGCAGCGTCGGACGCCAGCGGTCGAAGCGCGATTCAAACGCAACCAGCCGGCCCAACGAGCCTTCATGCAGGAGTTTCTGAATTGTCCTCAAGTCGCTGTCCCAACGGCGGTTATGAAACGGCGCTAACAGCAGATTTTTTCCGGCAGCCAAGCGGATAAGCCTTGCAATCTCCGCCGAAGTGATTGCCACCGGCTTGTCGACAACCACGTTTCGCCCGGCGCTCAAAATCCGGCCGGCAAGCTCAAAGTGACTGCCGTTCGGGGTGGCGACGACAAACAGATCGAGCGAGGCGTTGGCCAGCATCTCGTCGAGCGAACGATACGTAACAATACCGGGATAGCGCTCAGCCGCTTTGCTGCCGGAGCGCTCAAGAATCGCGGCCAGCTCGAGCCCTTCGACCGAAGAGATGAGCGGAGCGTGAAAGACACGCCCGGCGAGTCCGAAACCGATTAAACCAACGCGAATCATAGCCACCTGAACCGGACGACTCTGTCGCTCCGCCGGTCAACCTTCGAGTTTATATCGAGTTTCTGCCAAGCGGTAGAGCCGGCGCCACACCAGCCGATTCATGGTCACCACCATGGTGGCCATCAGCACCGTGGCCAGCAGCAGTATCGAGAACCTTCCCTGGTCGGTGGCGGCGCTGATTTGCGCGCCCAAGCCCAGCGTCTGCAGCGTCTTGTCGCCGATGTGAAAATACTCGGCCACAATCGATGCGTTCCACGCGCCGCCCGATGCGGTGATCATGCCGGTGACGAGATAGGGGAAGATGCCGGGCAGAATCAGCCTGGTCCAGCGCTGCCAGCGCGTGAACTTGCAGACCGAGGCGACTTCCTTGAGATCGGAGGGAATCGCCATGGCTCCGGCAATCACGTTGAACAGGATGTACCATTGCGTGCCCAGCAGCATGAGCGCGATCGATCCGACACCCAACCCGCCGCCTAACTGGATCAATCCCAGCAGCAATACAGGGAAGAGCGCCGGAGCGGGGACCGAGGCAATGATCTGTGTAATGGGCTGCAGAATGCGGGCCAGATTGGGATTGAACCCGATCATCACGCCCACGGGGATGGTCCAGAGTGCGGCAATCAGCAGCGAAGCCGCAACGCGCAGGTAGGTGGCTCCCGCGCCCAGCAACAGCAGCTTTATATCGGCCCACGTAACCCCGTGGATCAACTGAATCGCATTCCATGCTCCCCACAATACGGCGCCGCAAACCACCACCCCGGCAACAGTCGATAACCATCCTGCGCGCTTGCGTGGCGCGCCCTCCACCGGCTGCACGATGCGGCACTCACGGGTGGTTGAGAGCCGCCGGTACATCGACTCTTCCAGCGAATTCCACGCCCGCGCCGGCAGTTTGGTGAGCAGGCTGGGCTGCTGCAACAGGGTGAGGATGGGCGAAGTGACGCGGTCCGCCGACTCCACCTGTTCGAACTTGAATTTGTCGCTCCAGGCGATAAGCGGACGCCAGATCAACTGATCGGTGGCCACGATAATGGCCACCAGTACGGCCAGTCCCCACAGCAGCGCGTGCATGTCTACGGGGTTGGAGGAGGCGGCGGTTTGCAGATAGCTGCCCAGGCCGGGCAGGCGGAAGTCGCGGTTGCCGAGAACGAACATCTCGCAGACAATCAGGAAGAACCAGCCGCCCGCCACCGAGACAATCGAGTTCCAGATGAGTCCGATGGCCGCGAAGGGCATTTCGAGCTGCCAGAACCGCTGCCACGCCGAGTAGCGATAGATACGCGAGGCCTCGATCATCTCCCGCGGAATGCTCTTGAGCGACGAATAGAAGCTGAAGGCCATGTTCCAAACCTGGCCCGTGAAGATGAGCAGGATGGAGCCCATCTCGATGCCGAGTTGGTGGCCGGGCACCAGCGCCATCATGGCCAGCATTACGCCGGGCAGAAAGCTGAGCACCGGAATCGACTGCAGAATGTCGAGGACGGCCACCATCCAGGCTTCGATTCTGGGATTGTAGGCGGCGATGTAACCGTAGCCGACTGCGAAGACCAGGCTCAGCAAATAGGCGATTCCGATGCGCACAACGGAGTAGAAAGCATAGAGGGGCAGCGCGCTTGCCGAGTGCGAGATTGTCACCGCCGGCGTGGGCTTTGCCAACCAGTAGGAGCCCATCCGCACCACGGCAAAAAAAACCGCCAACCCGCACAGCGCCACCGAGAGATCGGTGAGAACCGGCCAGGTGCGAACTGCGACCAGCGAACGCGAAAATGTCTGCTGGATTTTCACTCGTCTTCCCCGGTGGGCGAAATCTCCTCATCCTGCGCGTCGGGCAGCATAAAGCGCCGCCGGGCAGCATCGAAGTCAAACAGCTCGGCATAGCGGCCCCACGCCACTGCGGTCTCCATCTGCCGCTCGCTCTCTTCCTGGCTGAACTGCTCGTCAAGCATATCGAGGAAGAACTCTTCGGAAATGGTGTGGTCGCTTTTCGTTTCGAGCGCCCGCGTAATCTGCCTCAGCAGCAGCACGTTCGCCACTGCCGCATCGCGGAAGAGTTCCTTTTGCCGCAGAATCTCGGAGTTGGCAAACTCGGTGCCGGCAGGAGTGATCACGGCGTCGCCTTCTTCCACCTTCAGGAAGCCCAGCAACTGCGCCGCGTCCACAATCGGCAGCAGGTCGTCGATCTCAAAGGCCAAGTCGTCGGCCATCCGGTAGATGTCGTCGCGGCCGCCCTTGTCGAGCAGCAGTTCGAGCAAGCCGGCCACTCCTCCCGGCCTTGAATGGGGCAGCATCTGGTAATGCATCTGGCGCTGGTCGCGCACCTTCTGGCTGGGATGCTGATGACCGGGCGCCTCGTCGGGCGATACGTCGGGCTTGGTCAGCACTTTGTAGATGTAATCGACCAACTGCGTGAACCCCTCTGACTTGCGGTCGCGCGGCTGCGGCAGCTGCACCTTGAAGTCGGTGCGGATATGCCCCGGATTGCGCCCCAGCACGATGATGCGATCGGCCAGCAGCACCGCCTCTTCAATGTTGTGGGTCACAATGAAGACCGCCTTGGTGGGCATGGTTTTGTTGGCCCAAAGCTCAAGCAGTTCGCTGCGCAGGTTCTCGGCGGTCAGCACGTCGAGCGCCGAGAACGGCTCATCCATGAAAAGCACCTCGGGCTCAACCACCAGCGCGCGAGCGAAACCCACCCGCTGCCGCATTCCGCCCGAAAGTTCCTTGGGATACGCCCCCTCAAAGCCGTCCAGGCCGACCGTGTCGAGCATGCGCATGCTGCGCTCGCGGCGCTCATCGGGAGGCAGGCCGCGGGCCTGCAGCGGAGCCTCAACATTCTCAAGCACCGTGAGCCAGGGAAACAGGGCAAAACTCTGGAAGACGATGGAGACATTGATTTCGGCCTGCGAGATGGGTTTCTCATGCCAGTAGACCTCGCCTGCCGAGGGTCTGGAGAGCCCGGTAAGCATCCGCAGCATGGTCGACTTGCCCGAACCCGAGGGGCCCAGCAATGCCAGAATCTCGCCCGGAACGATGCTCAAATCCGTCGCTGAAATTACCTGGATGCGGTTTTCGCTCGGCTGCGCGTAGTACTTCTCGATCTTGTCGGCGCGAATGATGGCGTCGGTGGCCGGCTCCGGAGCCGTGGCCGGGTTGGGGGTGGCGGTTTCCTGCATCGATTTCTCTCCACAGTCTTTACGGCTGCCTGACGCTGCCAGCGGCGGGCGCCAGGGCGCGCCAGGGTGAATGCGTTTGAGGTTTGGCTGCGCTCGCCGGTTTCGCGCCGAAGCGCACTATTCTGGGGAATGCCGCTCAAGTAATTGCCGCAGGCAGGCGGCGAATAGTCCCCCCGGCTTCGCCATCGTTCCATGCCCCGGCAGGTTTTGGCAAGTTTAGGGCGATTTCGTTGATTTCAGATGAATTGGGACGGGAGCCGGGCGCAATTCACCCCCGCACCCGGGGAGAGTTGAGAAGATATTCCGAGCGACTCCCCGCTCAAGGTTATCATTGGGATAAGTGATGGGAAAGTGCGATGGATGGCGGCTCAAGCCGCAGGATTCTGGAGCGAAAAGACCGTCCAATCGTCAGGTTCATACGTCCTGAAGATATATGCCCGAAGCCAAGACCAAGCCAAAAGTCCTTGTGGCCGACGATGAAAGGGTGATCGCCGATACGCTGGCCATGATCCTGAATCAAAGCGGCTTTGAAGCGCGCGCCGTTTACTCCGGAGAGAAGGCCCTTGAGCTGGCTTCAACCTTTGAACCCGACATGCTCATCTCCGACGTCATCATGGCCGACCTCAACGGCATTGACGCCGCCATCCGCATGCGCGAGCTGCGGCCGGGAATAAAGATCCTGCTCTTTTCTGGCCAGGCCGCCACAGCCGACCTGCTGGAGAAGGCGCGTGCCCAGGGCTACGAATTCGAGATTCTCGCCAAGCCCGTCCATCCGCAGGACCTGCTGAGCCGGCTGAGAGGATAGCGGGAAGGTGGGGCACCAGTAGTGAACCGAGCTGCGGCAATTTTCGCGGCCAGGGAAACTCTGATCAAGTGGCATGTCTCGCAAAATCCGTCCCTCAGGGGCTAAAGAATGAGCGGAATATCGACACACGTTCTCGACACAACGATGGGCAAGCCCGGCGCCGGCATCAACGTGCGCCTCGAAATCATGGAGGGCGGCGGATGGATCGAGGCCGCAGACGGGGAGCCCCATGAGCGGGTACAGGATTCGCCGGGCGGATGGGTTGAAGTGGCCGCAGGCACTACCGACAGCGATGGCCGTTGCCGCGACCTTGCGCCGGAAGTACCCGCGGGCCTCTACCGGCTCACCTTCGACACCGGCGCTTACCTTGTACGCTGCGGACGTGCGAGTATCTATCCAGAGATCTCCATCACCTTCAACTGCGACGGCGAGGGCCAATACCACCTGCCTCTGCTGTTGAGCGATCACAGCTACACAACCTATCGAGGATCTTGACGAGTGGCCAGACTGGGTGAGAATCGCTACGGTAAAGCGCGCGTGCGTTTGTCGCGCATCACGCGCAATGGAGACACGCACGAGTTCAACGAGTGGACCGAGCGCGTGCTGCTGCACGGCTACATTGAGGCAACCATCGAGCGGTAGCTGAAGCGACTATTGAAAGGCAAATCTGCGTTGAGCCAGACAAGCACGAAAGGCGAGGTGTACCCAAACCAGGATGCCGGCGAAAAATTCGATCTGCACGCCGGCGTGCTCGGTCCGGTTGAGACTCTCGCGCAATCTGTCTCCGCCATCGCACCCTCCACCTCGCCCTCGCTCACCATCCCGCTGGTCTTCGCGCTGGCCGGCGGCGCCACCTGGTTTGTCTATCTGCTGGCTACCATCGCCATCTTCATGATCGGCATCTGCGTCAGCCGATTTGCGCGGCTCTCAGCCTCGCCAGGCTCTCTCTACACCTACACGGCAAACACGCTGCCCCCGGTCTTTGGCGCAACTGCTGCGTGGGCGCTTTTGCTGGCATATGTCGCCACCGGCGCTTCGGTTGCCGGCGGCGCGCTTTACTACTCAAGCGTCCTCGGCCAGCAGTTGATTCAATGGGCTCCTCCGGCACTGCCCACGCTCGCCGCGGTCTGCCTGGCCGCCGGCTTCATTGCCTGGCGCGACGTGAAGCTCTCGGCCGAAACCATGCTCTGGATTGAGGCCGTCTCGGTCGGACTCATCTGCATCATCCTGGTGGCGCTGCCCATCAGGCTTGGCTTCCACTTCGATCCCGACCAGTTCCGGCTCACGTCGATGCGTTTTTCCGGCCTCGGCCCCGCGCTGGTGCTGTCGATCTTCAGCTTCTGCGGATTTGAAAGCGCCACCACGCTCGGCGGCGAAGCGCGCGAGCCGCTCAAGACCATCCCGCGCGCCGTGCTGCAGTGCGCGCTGCTCTCGGGCGTCTTCTTCATGCTCTGCTCCTACGCTGAGGTCATGGGCTTCCGCGGCGAGCCCAGCCAACTCAGCAGCTCGACGAGCCCCCTGCACCTGCTGGCCAACAAGGCGGGCATCTCGCTGCTCGGCACGGCCATCGACTTCGGCGCCGCGGTAAGCATGTTTGCCTGTGTGCTGGCCTGCATAACGGCGGCGGCACGCGTGGTGATGCGCATGGCGCGCGGCGGTCTGCTGCCACGCGAATTCGAGCGCACCAGCCCCAGGCACGGAACGCCGGGCGCGGCGATTGTGCTCTCCGCCGCTCTTATTCTTTTGCCTACCGCCGCCATGAGCCTGCGCGGCTTTGCCGGCTCTGACATGTACGATCTGCTCGGCTCTCTGTCGGTCTTTGGCTTCCTAACCGCCTACGGCCTGGTCGCGCTCGCGCTTCCCTTTGCGCGGCGCGCCGTGGGCCAGCACTCGCATCTGCTGGCAGCGGTCAGCATCGTTACCGTCATCATCATCCTGCTCATCGGCGTCTTCGACCTCAGGTCGGCCGCCGATCCGCTACACGCTCGCATCCCCTTCATCTATCTCGTCTACCTCGCGTTGGGGCTTTGCTGGTACGCAGTCGTTCGCAAGAATCCGCGCCTTGTCGAAGACTGATTTTGCTTAGAGCCTGTTTCAAGAATGGCCACCGCGTATAGGCTGCTGGCCCTCAGGGGTTAAAACCCTCCGTTTTTTGGGGTTTTTTTCGGCACGACTGAAGTCGTGCCCTGATACAAGGCCGGTATTTGAAACAAGCCCTAGGCCTCGCTCTCGCGCTGCTCGATGATCAGAAACACGATCCGCACCACGACGGAATTCCTGACTGTCGCGGTCTGCCCGTTCCACACCGACGATTGCCACATCTGGGACCGATCGCCTGCGCCGCGCCTAATCTACCTGCGAGATAAACAGGCACTTGTGATCAGCGATGTGGAAAAACCAGTGGGCAACGATAAACGCCGCGATTTCCACCGAGGTTTGCACAGGCCCGCATTAAATTCTTATAACAAATTTATGTAAGAACCGTTACTCTTGACCTACTCCGTAGTGCGAGCAGGATAAGGCCGTTTAACGAGTTGGACTCGTAGCGGTATCACTTTTCCGGTTACCTTTTGCACCACCCTGATTTCGATAACACTCTTCTTTCCATCACCTTGATGCACTCCTATTGGTGCAGTCCTAACTGAAGCTGTGCAGGAATCACTCCATTCCAAGTTCCGGTTCACTTTGAGGCATCCGATGCGAAAACTTCAGACTCTCATTCCCTGCCTGATCGTCTCTCTGGCGGCAATGGCGCTGTGTTCCAACTCACTGTCGGCACAGCAGACTCTCGGAGGAGTCACCGGCGAGGTTATCGATGCCTCGGGCGGCGTGATTCCCAACGCCATCGTAACCGTGATCGACGAGCACACTTCGCTCACCCGCAGCACCACGACCAGCGGCTCCGGCAGCTACACCTTTGTGAACCTGCCCATCGGACTCTACACCATCACTTACACCGTTACCGGCTACGAAGTGCAGAAGACGCCTCACATCACGGTGCAGGCCGACCGCACGGCCACGGTGAACGCGACCCTGAAGGTGGGCCAGACAACAACCACGATCGAAGTGGAGGCTGCTCCGCTGATGAACGCTGTTGACACCACCAACGGCTACGTCATGGAGACAACGCAGATCGCCGCCACGCCGCTGCCCACGGGAAGCTTCACCGGCCTCGCGATCGAATCCACCGGCGTCGACGCCGAGCTCTCCGGCGGCACGGGCGCCAACTCCGGCCTCGGCAACGCGCCCATCTGGGCTAACGGCCAGCGCGATACATCCAACAGCTTCCTGCTGAACGGCGTTGACGCAACCAACCTCTTCAACGGCAAGAGCACCAGCCAGGTTGACTCCTCGCGTGTCATCAACTCCACCGGCGTGCAGACGCAGGTCGGCGGCGGCGGCGGCGTCATCATGTCGGTGGCCTCGATTTATCTCTCCATCGGCAACGCTATTCCCACTCCCGCGCCTGAGACGCTGCAGGAGGTGCGGGTCAACGCTTCGATGTACGACGCGGACCAGGGTTCCACCTCCGGCGCGCACATCGACATGAGCACCAAGTCGGGGACCAACGACATCCATGGCAGCGTCTACGCGCACCGCGGCACTAACTGGATCAACGCGGCTCCGTTCTTCTTCAACCAGGATCCCGACGTTCCCGCCAACGACAAAACTCCCCAGTTGCACCGCTACAGCCTCGGCGGCACATTCGGCGGCCCTCTCATCAAAGACAAGCTGTTCGGCTTTGTTGCCTTTCAGCACCTGCACGTCTCCGACCAGGAACTGGGCGACGGATTCCTCACGGTTCCCATCGGCTTGAATGACAACAATCGCGATCCCGGCGACTTGGCCTCTCTCACCAATACCTGGTTTGGCACCAGTCTCACCGGCGCCAATATCGATCCGCTGGCCCTCATTCTTTTCAACTCGCCAGCGCTGCCCGGCGAACCCGGCAAATGGCTCATCCCCAACGATGCCCGCAACGGCACCCCGCCAACGGCGGCCCGTATTGACAACGCGTTCATTCCGGGTACCGGCTACTTTATCTCCGATCAGGCCGTCGCAGACGTCGATTACATCGCAACCAGCAGAGACACGCTGGCGCTCAAGTACTACTACCAGCACGATCCCACCACGGCTCCGTACTCCTATTCGAGCGTGCCCGGCTTCACTCAGCATCTCGACTCGGGCGCGCAGGAGTTCAGCATCAACAACGCCTTCATCCTCAAGTCGAAACTGAGCACCACTGAGACCATCGGCGTTCTGCGCGAAAAGAACTGGTCAGACAATTCGCAGGCCTTCGGACCGGCATCGATCCCCGGCGGCAGCTACGGCACAGGCTCCATCAACGTCTTCGGGTCAAAGTACTTTCCCGGCATCTCGATCGTGAACATCCTGGGCAGCGCTCAGCCCAGCGGCATCAGCCCCGTCTTTCTCAACATCGGCCCCAATGCGGAGTCGCAATCAGCCAATACCGGCATGTTCCAAAACCGCATTTCGCCTTCGGGCAACGCCATCTGGATCCTGGGCAAGCACACGCTCAACTTTGGCGCCAGCTATTCCTACACGCAGCTCAATACGATCGACAGGCGCACCGGAACCGGCACGGTCACCTCAGACGACTTCAGCCAGTTCGCCCAGGGATATGACTTGCCCGGCAGCTCCGCAACCGAGTTCTACGTAACCTCGTTTCTGCAGGGCAACGCCAGCCGCTACTATCGCGCCAACCAGCTTGGCCTGTACATCACTGATAAGTACCAGGTGACGCCCACGCTCGCACTCAACGTCGGTCTCCGCTACGACTGGGATGGCGGCCTCACTGAGAAATACGGACGCATCTTCAACTTCGATGCCGGCACCGATCCGCAAGCCTGCACCACTTCGTCGAGCGATTCCAACGCATATTCTTATTGCGCCTCCAGCGATACCATCCTCAATCCCGGCCTGATTATCGCCGGCAACAACGCAAACGGATCGAAGGGCGTAAGCAACACCACGCTCACCGGCCGCCAGTGGGGTATCGCACCGCGCTTTGGAGCAGCATGGACGCCCTCGGTGTTCCACAACAAGCTGGTTGTCCGCACCGGCGCAGGTTTCTACTACGACCGCGGCGAGCTGTTCACCTACTTCTCGCCCGGCTACGCCATCGGCACCGTAACCGGCGGTCCCTTCGGCGTCAACGCGCAGCTGCCTTTCGTGAACGCCTCCACCTGCCCGTCGGCCTCGTTGTTCTACTACGAGGGCTACCTTCCCACCTGCGGCGGCGGAGGTGGTGGAAGCGCGGCCGAAGGCAACCTCGAGAATCCCTACGGCACCACTCTCGAATATGCCGCGCCAACCAACCCCAAGGCGTCGGACCTGGGCAATTACCTTCCCAATGCCTGCAGCATTGTGAACACGGGATACTCCGGCGTTCCGGGCCTCTGCCAAAACACACCTGGCACCGAGATTGTGAATAACGGCCAGCCCATCTCGCTGGGCGTTTATGACCGCGCCAACAAGCTGCCCTACACCATCAACTACACG
>Ga0326727_10014315_pt1 | contig 17331 bp, 13 predicted proteins | sample MB2enrmetagenome_FD_207643 | JGI IMG/M metagenome (GOLD analysis project Ga0326727, IMG submission 207643) | Lab enriched peat soil microbial communities from McLean, Ithaca, NY, United States - MB29MY | ecosystem: Environmental > Terrestrial > Soil > Wetlands > Peat | place: USA: New York...
AAACCGCCCACCGGCCGCATCCGCCTCAGTGCGTGCCAGGAGGGCGGCCACATCATCATCCGGATCAGCGACGACGGCCGCGGCATGGACCTCGACCGCATCCGTAACAAAGCCGTGCAGAATGGCCTCGCGACCGCCGCCGAGGCCGCCGCGATGTCGGACGCCCAGGTGTTCCGCTTCATCTTGCGCCCCGGCTTTTCCACGGCCGCCGCGGTCACCTCGGTCTCCGGCCGCGGCGTCGGCATGGACGTCGTGCGCGCCAACATCGAGAAGATCGGCGGCACCATCGACGTCGCCGCCACGCCCGGCAAGGGTGCCGACTTCACCATCAAGATCCCGCTCACCCTGGCGATCGTTGCGGCCCTGATCATCGGCGTGGCGGACCAGCGGTACGCCATCCCGCAGCTCGCCGTGGTCGAGCTGGTGCGCGCCGCGCCTTCGGGTGAACGCCGGATCGAGACGATCAACCGCACCGCCGTGCTGCGCCTGCGCGACCGGCTGCTGCCGCTGGTCGACCTGCGCGCCACGCTGGGCATCGACGCCCCTCAAACGGCCGCACCTGCCGCCGGGCCGACCCCCGCCGAGGACCAGTTGATCATCGTCACCCAATCGGGCGCGGGCAGCTTCGGCATCGTCGTCGATTGCATCCACGACACCGAGGAAATCGTCGTCAAGCCGGTCGCCCCGCTGCTGAAAAGCCTCGGCGTCTATTCCGGCAACACCATCCTCGGCGACGGCTCAGTCTGCATGATCATCGATCCGAACGGTCTCGCCGCGCGCATTGGCGGCCTCGACATCGCCGCCCAAGCCGACGCGGCCCTGCAACCAGCCGCCCCCGCCGGTGTCGGCGAGGCCGATCCCGTCCGCCTGCTGCTGGTCCGCGCCGGCAGCGGCCCGATCAAGGCGATCCCACTCGACCTTGTCACCCGCATCGAGGAGATCGATGCGCAGGAGATCCGCCAGACGCGCGGCCGGATGCTGATCCAGTATCGCAACCATCTCATGCCCCTGGTCCGCGCCGACGACGACGTTGTCGTGCACACCACCGGCCCGCAGCCGATCGTGGTGCTCGCCGCGGAGCCGACGCCCAGCCCGGACGGTGCGCATCTCGACCAGCGCCGGCGCGCCGTCGGCCTGGTCGTCGATGAGATCATCGACATCGTTGAAACCGCCGTGGCGATCGACGCCGAATATGCGCGCCCAGGCATCGCAGGCGCCGGCATCATAGGGGCCGGGATCATCGGCAGCGGGCCGGTGGAGGTGGTGAACGCCGCCTTTCATCTGCAACGCGGCAGCGACGACGGGATCGTGCCGCCGGCGTCGGGACCATTGAAAGCACCGGCTGTCAGGCACCACAGGGAAGCCGTGCCGTGACGGATGCACCAGCCGGTTCGGGGGCGAACGCCAAGCTGGAATTGGTCACCATGCAGGTGGACAGCCAGCTTTTCGGCATCGCGGTGCGCCACGTGCACGACGTACTCGGCCCGCAGAAGATCACCCCGGTGCCGCTCGCCCCGGACGCAGTGGCCGGCTCGCTCAATCTCCGCGGCCGTATCGTTACGGTGCTGGACCTGCGCACCACGCTTGGCGTCAGCCATGCGCATCGCGCCGATAATGCAATGAACCCGTCCGCGACGAACGGACCCGCGATGAACCAATCCGCGATCAGGCAGGGGGCAATGAACGTGGTCATAGAGCTGGATGGCGAGCTCTACGCCGTCCTGGTGGACGATGTCGGCGACGTAATGACCCTGTCGGCGGCTGCGGTCGAGCCATTGCCGCCCACTCTTGACGCAAACTGGCGGGCGCTCAGCCACGGCATCATCCGGCTCGACGATCGGCTGCTGCTGCTGCTCGCGCCGGAGCGCATGCTGGCGGCCGCCGCCATCGAATGCGGGCCACACGAGGTGGCGGCATGAAAACCGCCCTCATCGTCGATGACAGCGCGCTGGTGCGCGGCAAGGCGCGTGCGATCATGGAACGACTTGGCTTCGCCTGCCGGGAGGCAGCCGACGGACAGCAGGCGCTGGACATCTGCCGAGATTACATGCCCACCGTGGTGCTGCTCGACTGGGAAATGCCAGTGCTGAACGGCCTCGATGTCGCCGTCGCCCTGCGCGCCGGGCCGGACGGCGGACCAAAAATCCTGTTCTGCAGCCGGCACAACGACCCCGCCCACATCTGTCAGGCGCTGGCGGCGGGATCGGACGAATATGTGATGAAACCGTTCGATCGCGACATCATCGAACACAAGCTGCGCATCGTCGGCCTGGCCGCCTGACCGGAACCGCAATGATTCCCGCGCCGCCCCACGAGCTCGTGCCGCACCCAGCGCCGGTCCGTGTCCTGCTGACCGCGGCGGAGACAAGATTGCGCATGCATCTGCGCCGTTTGCTCGCCGGCGCCGCCATCGAGGTCGTCGGCCATGTCCGGCCCGGCACCGCGCTCGCCGACGCGGCCCAGCGCAGCGGCGCCGGCGTGCTGCTCGCCGACGCGACCGAGAACCCGCCGGCCATCGCGGACATCCTGCGCCAGGCCGCGCCGCTGCGACTTCCCGCCCTGGTGCTGGTCGGCACCGCGAAGTTTGTTCCATCACCGGACAGCTTTGCCGTGCGCCTGTTGCCGCGTCCCGCCGTGCTGGAAGCCGAGGCAACGCAATCACCGTTCGGCCAGGCGCTGATCGAAGCACTGTTGGCCGCGGCCGGAGCCAGACCAGGAGGAAGCACAGACCCGGCGCGCGCGTACAGCTTCATTGCGCCCCCGCTCATTGCGCCCTCGTTCATTGCGCCCTCGTTCATTGCGCCCGCGACGCGCCACGGGATGTTGCGTCCGGAACTGATCGCCATCGGCAGTTCCACCGGCGGCCCACAGGCACTGCCCGCGGTGCTCGGCCGGCTCACCGGACGGATCCGCCAGCCCATCGTCATCACCCAGCACATGCCCGCCGCCTTCACCCAGATGCTCGCCGAACATCTGGGCCGCAGCACCGCGGTGCCGACCGTGGAGGCGCGCGAGGGCATGGCGCTGGTCGGCGGCAGGGCGCACATCGCCCCCGGCGGCAGCCATCTCGTGCTGGCCCGCGATGCCGATCGGGTGATCTGCCACCTCGATAACGGTCCGCCGGAAAACTTCTGCAAGCCGGCGGTCGATCCGATGCTGCGCTCGGCCGTGAGCCTTTACGGTGGGCGCGTGATCGCGGTGATCCTGACCGGCATGGGGCAGGACGGACTGCTCGGCTGCCGCACGCTGGTTGAAGCGGGTGGCAGCGTGCTGGCGCAAGACGAGGCAAGCTCCGTGGTCTGGGGCATGCCCGGTGCCGTCGCCCAGGCCGGCATCTGCCACGCCGTGCTGCCGCTGGATCGTATCGCCGACGGCATAATCGCGCTCGCCGGCGGCGGCCCCATGATGGGATTTGCGCCTGGGGTCGTTCCATGAGCGGCGCGATGGAGGCAATCCGCGGCTTCGTGCGCAACCGGGCCGGGATCAGCCTGGGCGCCGACAAGGATTACCTGGTTATTTCGCGGCTGGAACCACGCCTGTCCGGCTGGCACCTGCCCAGCCTCGACAAGCTTGCCGAGCGGCTGCGCTCGCAGCCCACCGGCTCGCTTGCCAACGACGTCGTCGCCGCCCTCACCACCAACGAAACGTTATGGTTCCGCGACGGCAAGCCGTTCGAGGCATTGCGCGCCGTCATCCTGCCCGACCTGCTGTGCCGCCGCGATGCGGGGCGGCAACAATCGGCCCGCAGGCTGGCAATCTGGTCCGCCGCCTGTGCCACCGGCCAGGAGGTCTACTCGATCGCGATGACGCTGCAGGACACGGCGGCAGTGCGCGATTGCCAGGTCTCGATCCTCGGGTCGGACATCTGCGAGCCCGCCGTCGCGCGCGCCCGCTCCGGCCGCTACACCCAGTTCGAGGTCCAGCGCGGCCTGTCGATCCAGCACCTCGTCCGCTACTTCGAGCAGAACGGCAACGACTGGTGCGTGCGACCCGAGCTGCGCGCCGGCGTCGCGTTCCGCACCCTCAACCTGCTCGATCTGCCCGCCGGCCTGGGACCATTCGACGCGGTGTTCTGCCGTAATGTGCTTATCTATTTCGATATCGATGTGAAATGCCAGGTTCTCGCGGCCATCGCGGCGCGGCTGCGCCCGGGCGGTTATCTGGTTCTTGGAGGGGCCGAGACCACGCTCGGACTGGCCTCGCCGTTCGCGTCGGTGCCGGACACCACCGGCGTCTACCGCAAGGTGAGGTGATGGGAGACAGGCTGGCCATGGACCAATCACAGCCCGCTGCGAAGCGCACCACGCAGCGCCACCCGGATGCGCACGCCAGCCTGAGCGAGCTGCGGATCCGCCGGCACGCCAACACCGTGCTGACCGCAGTCCTCGGCGTCGGCATCTGCCTCGCGATGGCGACATGGGGGTTGATCTTCCACGCCATCAACACCGAGCTGGAGGCGGCGCTGGCGCACACGCGCAGTGAGGCCAATAACATCAGCGCGGCGTTCCGCGCCGACCTGACCCGCACGCTCGATGCGATATCGATTGCGACGACGGCCATCGGCGCCCGCATGCAGGCTGACCCCGGCTTCAACATCCACGACTGGCAACACGAGGCGTCGCTGCAGACCTCCCACTGGCTGCGTTCCGTGGCGCTGATCGGGCCCGACGGGGTGCTGCGGTCGACCACGCTCGATCCGCACCCGGAACCGATAGAGCTTGCCGACCGCGCCTATTTTCACGTTCATCTCGACGGCCAATATCGCGGGCTGTTCGTCAGCCAGCCACTCGTCAGCGGGCCGCCGCTGGTCGGCGGGCCGCCGGGCAAGCTGACGATCATGGTGTCGCGCCGCATCGAGGCCGCCGACGGCAGTCTGCTGGGCGTGGTCGTCTTCAATCTCGTGCCGAACCAGTTGACGCAGTTGCACAAGGTGCTCGACCTGCGCAGCGGCGACGTTGTCAGCCTGGTCGGCGGCGACAACATCGTCCGCATCCGCTTCGGCAACGACTATCCGGACGGCGCGACAATCGGCGGCCTTCCGGCGGACCCGCCAGTTGGCATGGACGGCCAGGATGGGCGCGCCGCGCCGCTGGTCAGCATCGTCCCGACCGAGCACGTGCTCCGGCTGTTCAGCATCCGCCAGTGCGACGCCTATCCGCTGTTTGTCAGCGTCGGGCTCGATCTCGGCGCGGCACTGCTGCCTGCAAGACTGCACGCCAGGCAGATCGCGCTGGTCGGCCTGATCGCGACGGCGCTGCTGGTCGGCGTGCTCGCCCTGCTGACAACCAGCATCCGCCGACGCACCCGCCGCGAGATTCGTTTGTATCAGGAACGCAACAGCCTGACCGCGGATCTGGAATTCGGGCGCCGGGCGGAGGCGCGGCTGCGGCGCAGCGAACAACGGCTGCGCGACTTCGCCGAGATGGCGTCCGACTGGTTCTGGGAACAGGACGCCGCCCTGCGCTTCACGATGATCGGCCCCGGCCTGCCGGTGCTGGCGCACGGCGACATCCGCGCCCAGCTCGGCAAGACACGGTGGGAAATGCATGACACCGGCCGGGCACCCGCGCTCTGGCAGCGTCATCGGCTGGATGTCGAATGCCGCCGCCCGTTCCGCGACTTTCGTTACGACCTTATCGGATCGGACGGCCAGGTCCGTCACGTCAGCGTCAGCGGCGTGCCGGTCTACGACGAGGCCGGTGCATTCGCCGGCTATCGCGGCACCGGTCGCGACATCACGCAGGAGGTCGAAGCCGCTGAGGCGCTGCGCGCGGCCAAGGAACGCGCCGAGCAGGCCGAGGCCCTGCTGCGCGACGCAGTCGACAGCATGTCCGAGGGCTTCGTGATCTACGACCGCGCGGACCGCCTCGTGCTGTGCAACGCGACCTACCGCTCGGCGTTCGGTAGCGGAACGACCACCACCATGTCGGGCACCTCGTTCGTCGATATCTTGAAGCAGGGTCTCGCCGCGGGACGCTACCTGGACGCGGTCGGCCGCGAGGACGCATGGCTGCGCTGGCGCCTGCGGCACCATCGGCAGGGCACCGACGGTATCGAGATTCCGCTGGCCAACGGGCAGACCTTGCTCGCGATCGAGCGGCGCATGCGCAATGGCGGGGTCGCCGGTCTGCGCATCAACATCACCGCGCTGAAGCAGGCGCAATCGGCGCTGCGCGACAGCGAGGCGCGGCTCGATCGTGCCCAGGAAATCGCCGGTGTCGGCAGTTGGGAACTCGACGTCGCAACCGGAGGTCTCGCCTGGTCGAAGGAAATGTACCGCATCCGCGGACTGTCGCCGGAACATTTCGAACCGACACTGACCAGCGTTACCGCCTACATTCATGCCGACGACAGATCGGTGGCGCACGCCTGGATCACCGACCTGCAGAACGGCATCGAGCGCGACGCCATCGAGTACCGCATCATCCGCCCCAATGGCGAGGTCCGCATGGCGCGCTCCGAAGCCCGGCTGGTGCGCGATCCGCAGGGCACGGTGCAAACCGTTGCCGGTACCCTGCAAGATATCACCGAACGCCGGCGCATCGAACAACGCCTGGTGCACGCGCAGAAGATGGAGGCCATCGGCAACCTTACCGGCGGCATGGCGCACGACTTCAACAACCTGCTCGGCGTGATCATCGGCAACCTGCATCTGCTGTCGGAGACGGTGGCCGCCATCCCGGACCAGCGCGAACTCTGCGACGATGCGCTCGGCGCGGCCCGCCGCGGTGCCGATCTGACCCGTGGCCTGCTGGCATTCGGCCGGCGCCAGTCGCTGCACCCGCAGGCCACCGACATTAATCGTCTGGTGACCGAAACGACCCGGCTGCTGGCCCGGATGCTGGGCGAGCATATCGTCGTCGACCTGCAGCTCGCGCCGGAGCTGCAACCAACGGTCGTCGATGCCGTGCAGCTCGAGGCGGCGATCACCAATCTGGCGACCAACGCGCGCGACGCCATGCCGCGCGGCGGCCACTTGACGATCACCACCCGCGCGGCACGGATCGACGCCGCACTCGCAATGCAGAACAGCGAGGCGGTGCCCGGCGAGTATGTCGTGATCGAGGTCACCGATACCGGTGTCGGCATGCCGACCGAGGTCATTTCGCGGGTGTTCGAACCGTTCTTCACCACCAAGGATCAGGGCAAGGGCACCGGGCTCGGGTTGTCGATGGTGTTCGGCTTCATCAAACAGTCGGGCGGCCACGTCAGTGTCTACAGCGAGCCGGGGCACGGCACCACGATGCGGCTCTATCTGCCGTACCGCCGCGCCGGCGCGACGCCGATGCCGCAAGCGGGGAATCTGGCGGTCAACCGGGGAGACCCGCGCACCGCGCCGCGGCCGGTGATCGGCGGTAGCGAAACGGTTCTGCTGGTCGAGGACAACCGCGACATGCGGCGCATCGCCGTCAAGCAGCTCACCGACCTGGGCTACGCGGTGATCGAGGCCGGCGGCGCCGACGCCGCGCTGGAGATCCTGCGCAAACGGGCGTCGATCGACCTGCTGCTGACCGATATCGTGATGCCCGGCGGGATCGACGGCGTCGAGCTGGCCGAGGTTGCGCTGTCGCAGCGTCCCGACCTGCACGTGCTGCTGATGTCGGGGTTCTCGCCGGCGCGGTTCGAGGGCGACGCCAGCCTCCGCCTCGTCCATCGCCTGATCAGCAAGCCGTTCGACGGATCCGATCTTGCGGTAGCCGTGCGGGAAACCCTCGACCTGCCACCTGAGCAACGAACGCGCGAACTCGAACCGGTCGGGGAAGGATAAAACCGACGATGCTTGACCGATCGCTGCCGACCGGAGACGCCGCTGACGAGCCGCCCGAGATGCGGATGCTCGTGCTCGACGACGATGCCGCCACGGCGCGGCTGCTCGGCCGCATCGCAACCGCGGCCGGGTACGCGGTCGTCATCACCACCGATGCCGCAACGTTCCATGCCGAATATCACGCCGCGGTGCCCGACGTGATCATGCTCGATCTGCAGCTCGGCGATACCGATGGCGTCGAACAGGTGCGTCATCTGGCCAGCCGGGACTATCGCAATGCCCTTGTTCTGATCAGCGGGTTTGACAGCCGGGTGCTCGCCAGCGCGCGCGACGTGGCAACCGGCCTGGGTCTGCGCGTCGCCGCCACGCTCAGCAAACCGGTCGACGTGACGGAGTTGCGGCAGATTTTGACGCGGCTGCGCGCGCAGACTGCCACCCTGTCGGTCGAGCGGCTGCTGCGGGGCCTGGCGGAAGGCGAGATGGTGGTGGAGTACCAGCCGATCGTGCAGGCGCGCACGCGAACGCTGGGCAAGCTCGAGGCGCTGATGCGATGGCAGCACCCCGAACTGGGACGGCTGGAGCCGGCACGCTTCCTGCCGCTGCTGGGCCAGGCCGCCGATGCGGTGCACGTCTTCACCGACGGCGTGATCGAAGCGGCGACGCGCGACTACCAGCGCCTGCAAAGTCTTGGGGTGACGGTGCCGATCGCGGTGAACGTGTCGCCCGAATGCATGCTCGACCGCGGCTTTCCCGATCGGCTGGAACGGCTGCTGCTGCGGGGCGGAATGCCGCCGCAGCAACTCTGCCTGGAGATCATCGAGACCGCAGCATTCAACGATCCGATCCAGAGTGCCGACATCCTCGCACGCATCCGGCTCAAGGGTGTCGAGCTGACGATCGATGATTTCGGTACTGGGTATTCATCGCTGAAACTGCTGCGGCAGATGCCTTTCTCGGCGATCAAGATCGACCGCTCGTTCGTCATCGACATGCTCAGCGCGCGTGATTGCGCGATCATCGTCAAGACGATCATCGATCTGGCGCAAACCATGGACCTGCAAAGCATCGCCGAAGGCGTGGAAACCGAGGCGGCCGCGCGGTGGCTGGAGACGCTCGGCGTGAACTTCCTGCAAGGCTATCTGACGGGCCGTCCGATGCCGGTCGATCAGGTGCCGATCTGGCTCGGCGCGGCGCAACGGACGGCCAGTGTGGCGCCACCCCAGCCGTTGCCCCGCACGCCATTCCAGTTGGCTTACCTCGGAAAACCCGATCCTGATGCGGCGGACGGCGACCACGATCATTACGATGCCGTTGAGGTGCAGAAGTCTGCGCCCCTCGAGGTCGCGACGGCTCAGGTCACCACCGCGCCTGCGGCCGCGGGATTGGCGAAGCTGACACCGCGCCAGCAGGCGGTCATCGGGCTGGTCGCCGAGGGCTACTCGATCAAGCAGATGGCCCGGCAGCTTCAGCTCGGTGTCGGAACCATCAAGACCCACCTGTCGCAGGCCTATGTCGCGCTCGGCGTGCACAACCGGATCGACGCCCTGCGCCGTGTCGGCCTGGTGCCGACCTCGGAGGGTCGGGCACTTGACCACGACAATTGCAACGTGCCGGCCGGCGGCATCGCCACCCACGCGTAACAGCCTCCGCAGACGTCGCGCTTTCAGCCGCACGCGGTTTCAATCACGCGACGCGGGCGTCACGGATATGAGATGTTGCGCCCGTGCCAGCAGCTTGCCGCCCGCGTTCGACAGGGAGGCGTCGACAGTCGTCCACTTGCGGGACCGCTGCACAACTGTTCCGGACACCCGCAAGACGCCACCATCGGGCAGCACGGGCCGAAAATACTCGACAGTCAACCTGACGCTCGCGGAGGACCCGCCGTGGTCCAGGATCGTCGCCGCGGCGACAGCAGATGCAAGATCCAGGGCGGCCGCGATGAAGCCGCCTTGGACGAAGCCAGCATTGTTCAGCAGGGTCGGCGGGGGCGTCCAAAGGACGACAGCCTCGCCATCCGAGGCCGTCGACAGGGCCAGTCCGAGCAGCCCGAGATACGGAGGCGGCCTTCCCTCGCCGCGCATCCAGCCATAACGGGCGGGCTCGTTCATATCGGTTGCGCCGCGTCATGCGTGGCGTGCGTTTCATCCAGCAGTGTGACCGTGCCGCCGAATTCCACGATCTCGATCAGGATGCCACTGAGGCTCGACGGTCTGATCCAGTTCATCAGGAAACGTTCCACCCGATACGGCGGAACGATCGCATCGGGAAACATTGCCGGCTCCGGGCGGGCCCATTCGATCCCGGCGGCGCCCCATTCCGTCATCGCACCGACCAGGTCGTCCACGCGCAACGTCATGGAGTAGATCCCCGGTCCGCGCTTGCCGAGGAACCGGGCCACCGGGCTATCGTCGCCCAACGGAGATACCAGCGACCAACCCCCGTGCGGCAGACGGTACCCGACATCGACCATCTGGGCGGGTGGCTGCGGGAAGAAATGCGCGTCGGCCCGCGGCACACCCAGCCGGTCGAACAGCCGCGCCGCATCCTCCCAGTCGGGAACTGCGATATTGACCGTCCGGAACTCGATGATTTTCGCCATCAACAGCTCTCCCCGCTTGTCGGCCCGACCAGCGTCGCGCCAAAAAAACTCTGCTGCACGGCCGCGGACGCGAGGACCTTGTCGGGTGGGCCTTCGGCCACATGCCGGCCATAGTGCAGCGCCACCACGCGGGTCGCGAGATCGCAGACCATGCGAACGTCGTGCTCGACCCACATGATGGTGATCCCGAGCGCCTCGTTGATGCGCACGAGATGGCGCGCCAGCAGCAGCTTCTCCTCATGCGTCAGCCCGGACGCAATTTCGTCGAGCAGCAGAAGGCGCGGCTCAGTGCATAACGCGCGACCGAGGCCGACAATCTTCTGGATGGCAAACGGCAACATGCCCGCCGGTGTGTGCCGCACGCTCTCGAGCTGGAGCAGCTCGATGACCTCTTCGGTGCGCCTCCGGTGTGAAATCTCTTCGGTCAGCGTGCCGGCGATGAAGGCTGCGTTGCTGAGCGGGCCCGATCGCATCCGGTGGTGCCGGCCGATCATCAGGTTGTCGAGCACGCTGAGCGACAGAAACAGCTCGGCGCCCTGGTAGGTGCGCGCAATGCCCTGATGCACGCGCTGTCGCAGGGGCATGCGCGTGATGTCCTGTTCCTCGAACACGACCGCGCCTGCATGAACCGGGACGAGGCCGGTGACCGCATTCAGCAGCGACGTCTTGCCGGCGCCGTTCGGCCCGATGATGCCAAGGAAATCGCCCCGCCTGACCTCGATGCTCACGTCATTGACTGCCGTAACGCCACCGTATCGGATACTCAGGCCGCGGACCGATAGCATGACGGGCTCGGCGGATAGTGGGCGTTGCGGCTTGCTGCCCGGCGCGTAGAGTGCCGAGGCATCGGTCGGGTCGATGCCAAGATACACATCGCGAAAACGCCGATCTGCCTTCAACGCCTGTGCGTCACCGCTGCGGACGATCGATCCGTGTTCGATCACGTGCACGCAATCGACGAGATCGAGCGCCACTGCGGCATTCTGCTCGACGATGAGGATGGTCAGACCGAAGCGGTCGCGCAGATCACGAATAACGCCCGCGAGTTGCACGCACATCGCCGGCGAGAGCCCGAGCGTCATCTCGTCGATCATCAGCAGATCGGGGTTGCCCAGAAGCGCCATGGCGATCGCCAGGATCTGCCGTTCGCCACCGCTGAGATGCCCGGCGGCGACCGTTCTGCGGAGGCGGAGCGCGGGAAACAGGCCGTACAGCGTGTCTATATCGACCAGCCGGCGGCCGCCGCCGGTCCCGCTTGCACGCAGATTATCCGCGACCGTCAGGCTGCCGAAAATCTTGCGTTGTTCCGGCACCAGAGCGATGCCGAGCTGGGCCACATTGTGCGGTCGTTGCCGCTGAATGTCGCGCCCCTTGAAGCGGATGCCGCCGCCGACGATCCGCGCCGCATCGCCGCGCATCAGCCCGGCAATCGCCTGCAGGGTCGTGGTCTTGCCCGCCCCGTTGGTGCCGATCAGACCGGTGATCGATCCTTGCGGGATCGCAAAGGAAATCCCATGCAGGGCCGGCGCACCTCGGTTATAGGCAACCGAGAGCCGATCGACGACGAGCAGATCGTTGGCCGGGCCGGTCGTCACCGATCAAAGTGCTCTGCCGAGCGGCCATGTCCGCAGGCTTTCATGCGCCCGCCGCCACAGTGCGATCAGCCCGCCTGGCCAGAACAACAATACCAGGACGATCAGCAGGCCGTAGAGCACCACCTCCATCGGGATGACGTAAGCGACCTGCCAGGCGCTCGGGACGCCGACCGTGGTGACGGCGGCGGTGATCAGCGGCGGTATCGCGGTCACGAACAGCGCCCCGAGTATGGCGCCGAAGATGCTGCCGAGACCGCCGATGATGATCATGGCGAAATAGATGATCGACAGTTCGATGGTGTAGAAATCGGCGGAGAACGTTCCGTTGTAATAGGCCAGAAGCGCACCGGCGAAACCCGCGATCGCCGAGCTGATGGTGAATGCCACGAGTTTGAAGTACGGCGCGTGGATCCCCATCGAGGCCGCCACGAGTTCGTGGTCGCGAATGGCAAGCCAGGCGCGTCCGGTTCGGCTGCGTAGCAAATTCAGCGAAATCAGACTGACCCCGGCAAGCGCCGCGCCGAGCAGGTAGAACCACGCTCGCCCGGAGGTGATCTGCACGATGCCAAGGTCGGGCGCCGGCAGCGACAGGCCGGTCAGCGCGACCACGGAACTCAGGTGCGATTGCCAGACGCGAACGCCGTACAGAAACAGATAGTAGAAAGCCAGGGTGGACAGCACGAGGTAAAGGCCGCGTAGACGCAGTGCCGGCAGCCCGACGCCGATTCCCACCACTCCTCCCGCGATGGCCGAGCACGCGAGGATTGCGGGAAACGGCAACCATGGAAATTGACTGAGGATCGCCGCGACCATGCCGCCAAGTGCCAGAAATCCGGCGTGCCCGATCGAGATGAGACCGCAGGTCCCGGTCAGCAGGTTGAGGCCGATCGCACCGATCGCCGCGATTGCCGCGCGGTTAAGGATCTCGAGCGTCTGGGCGCTGACCACGCCGGGCAGCCACGCCACGACCGCAGCGATGAGCACGATCGCGACCCCCTGGCGGACGCTGCTCAGCAGCCGATAATCCTGGCGATAGCCGTCGAGGCCGACCGGGATCATCCGTTCAAACCCGCAACGCACCTTGCGGCCTGCCAAACAGTCCCCACGGCCGGGTGAACAGAATGAGCAGCAACAACGCGAACGGCACCAGCTCGCCGATCTGCGGGTCGATGTAGACGGTTGCGAACGCTTCGCTCATGCCCACAATCAGGGCCCCGAGGATCAATCCGCCGATCGCCTCCAGCCCGCCGACCATGGCGGCCGGAAAGGCCTTGATCGCGATCACCACGAGGTGGAGGTCCAGCCGCTGATCCACGCTGTAGGCAAATCCCGCCAGCATCGCGATCGCCGTCGCAATGCTCCAGGCGAGTGCGAACACGGCGTGGATATCGATGCCACGGAACGACGCGAGATGATGATCGTGCGCCGCGGCCTTCATCTGGATGCCGATCCGCGTGTAGCGGTAAAGCGCCAGGATCGTCAGCTCGACCACGATCAGCCCAACCAGCAGCGCGGCCTGGATTGTCGACAGGTCGATTTCGAGCGGCAGGCGGATGATTGTGTTGGCGAAACCAAGCTCGCCGAGAAAGTCGCGTGAGGCGGGCGTCCAGACGAGCTCGATCACGCCGGCGAGGATGAAGAAGCCGCAGGCGCATGTGACCAGGACGGGAACCCAATGCGGCTGGCCGGCGAGGGTCGGCATGACGGCGCGATAGAACAGCCATCCGATGGCGCCGCCGATCAGCGCGACCAGCGGGCAGGCGGCGATCATCGGCATCCCGGTCGCCTCGCACAACGCGAAGCCGATATAGCCGCCGAGGGCGAACATGGCCCCGTGGGCGAAGTTCAGCACGCCGCTGGCCCGGTAGATAATGACGAATCCGAGTCCCACCAGGCCGTAGATGGCAACCAGATTGGCGCCTGCACTGAGCGCCGCGCCCAGGTCGAGCATGGGGTTCAGTGAACCGCGATCTCGTCGTAGGTCAGCACGTCCTTTTCCTCGATCCTGGTCCATGTCGTATCGGCCGCGAACCCACCTTTCGCGGCGTCGTAATGGTCGATCATGAAGCTTTTGGCCTGCCCCACATGGTTGTCCGGCGACCAGACCATTGGCCCGCCGTTCAGTTGCAGGAAAGCCGGGGCGTCGGTCGTGAGATGCGCCATGACCCCGGACAGCTTCTGCCGGTCACATGGAAAACCGCAGGCCTGGAGCGCGGCGGACATGGCCATGCCGGTGGCAAAGCCGACGCGCAGGTCGCTGTCGGCGTAGCGCGAACCCTGCTGCTTCGCGGCCGCGGCGATGTCCTTGTGAACGTCCAGTTTCTCGGTCGGCGGGGCGTAGGCGTCCAGGCCATAAATTCCCGGCGCCTTCATGCGCGCCAGCGCCTCATACGAGCCGGGCAGCGAGGCATCGGTCAGGTAGATCCCGGTGTAGCCGAGCCGCACGAGGGCTTGCGCGAGGCCGACATTCTGGCTGGTGAAATTATAGTTGAGGATGACGTTGGCACCGGAATTGATGAACTGGCGCGCAACGACGCCATAATCCGTGGTTGACAGCGGTACCGCCTGATAGAGCGCGATGGTGGCGCCAAGCTGCTCGGCGTGCGCACCCATGATCTTGGTCGATTGCACGGTCCCCGGCAGGTCGGCCGCCATCAGCCCGAGTTTGACCGGCTGGCCTTTCGCGGTCTGGAAGATCATGTCCACAAACATCTTGTGCAGCATCTCGCGCGTGCCGAATGCGCAAAAGAAGTTCGGTTTCGGCGACGGCGGGGTAGAGGGCGGATAACAGACATTGCCATAGATCGTCGGCAGGTCGGCGCCGCCGGCATTGAGATATGGGGTGATCGTGGCCGACGTTGCCGAGAAGAACACCAGCGAATATTTCGGGTCGCTGACAAAGAACCGCGCGTCCTGCGCCACCGTGGCGGCATCCGATTTGTTGTCCCGCAAGACGAGATCGATCTTATGACCGTTGATGCCGCCCTTGGCATTCAACTGCTCGACATAGACCCGCACGCCCTCGGCCCAGGGCGCATAGGTACTCGCCGCCGCGCCGGTCAGGTCGGCTGTATAGCCGATCTCGTATACGTCGGAGGATTGTGCGCGGGCAGGGGTGGCGCTCAGACCGATGCCCATCAGTAAGGCACCCACCAGTAGGGCGCCCATCGCCAGCCGCGCAGTCAATTTGCCAAAGTGCAATCCGGTCATGTGGCGCTTTCCTCCGTGGCCAGCACGTCGCGCTGGCTGGGTTCGTACAAAGTCTCGATCGTTGCTGCGAAGTGCCGTTCGACGGCTTCCCGCCGCATCTTCATCAGCGGTGTGTAAGCTCCATTGATGGTCGAGAACGGCACCGGCGTGATGGCGAATCGGCGCACATTCTCGGTCCGTCCGAGGCGCGCATTGGCCTTCGCGACCTCCGCGGCAATGAGCGCCTGCACATCGGGATGCACGTTGGCGTCGCGAAGGCTCGGGCGCCCGAGACCGTTACGTGCAGACCATTCCGCCACCGCGTCCGGATCCGGCTCGATCAGGGCGACGACAAATTGACGGCCGTGCCCGATCGCCATCGCTTCAGCGATGAACGCGCTGCTTTTCAACGCCGTCTCGATCGTCTCCGGATTGAGCGATTTCCCGCCCGTCGTGATGATCACCTGGCTCTTGCGGCCGACCAGGCTGACGAGCCCGTCGGACGATACCTGCACGAGATCGCCGGTGTGCAGCCAGCCATCCACAAGCGTCTTGGCGGTGGCTGCCGGCTTGTTCCAATACCCCAGGAAAACTGACGGGCCCGCATAGTGCAATTCGCCGTCCGCGGCGCAGCTTATTGCGTGATCGGCCCGATTGAGACCGGCGCCGACATTGCCCGGCTTGGGAAAAGGCGTTTGCTGCGCCGTTATGTTGCCGCCCGATTCCGTCGTGCCGTACGATTCCCGCAGATCGACCCCCCAGGAATGCCAGAGTTCGACGAGTTTTGGATGGCACGGCGCTGATCCGACATAGGCATGCACCAACCGGTCATAGCCGATCTGGCGCAACATCGGTGCGAACACTGCAAAGCGTGCCAGCGCATAGGCCGCCTTTTGCCAGGCGGATACCGGGCGCCCTTCCCACCTTGCGTGGGTCATGCGCACGCCGATCCGGGATGCAAGGCGGAACACAAGGCGGCGCAATCCGCGCGCGGCCTGCGCCGCGGCGAGCACTTCCTGCGACAGCTTCTCATAGAAACGCGGCGGCTGGACGATGTAGGTCGGCTTGATCTCGCGGATCACCGTCCGCACGGTCTGCGCTGATTCGGGGATATGCGGCACCAGTCGCGAAATCAGCGGAAGCAGGATCGCCGTGGTTTTCGGCGAGAGATGCGTGAACGGCACGGCGAGGACGGTCCGCTGCTCCCGCCGTATCAGGTCCGGCACCATGATCCGCTTGCAGTCCGCGCCATACAGCATGGTGCGGTGACTGTGCATGACGCCTTTCGGCGGCCCGGTCGTGCCCGAGGTGTAGGTGATGCATGCGAGCGCTTCCGGATCAATCGGCGAGGCCGCTTCCAGGGGTTGCCCAGACGATTGCAGCCACGCGGAAAAATCGAGCAGCCTGCAGGTGGGCGGCAAGCCAGTCGGTTCGCCAGCGTGCCGATCGAGCACGACAATCGCCTCCAGCGGGCTGAGCAGGCCGGGGGTGCCCGCGAGGATGTCGAGCTGCGCCTGCCCCTGGACGATAACAACCCGCATGCCCGCGTCGTCGATCACATAACCGACCTCCGCCGGCGAGGCCGACGGGAAGACGCCGACCGACACGCCGCCGGCCATCCATACGGCGTGCTCCGCCACGATCGCCAACGGATGCGCACCGGCCATGATGCCGATCCGGTCCTGCGGCTGCACGCCGAGACGCGCGAGCCCGGTGGCGGCGAGCGCCGCCTGTTGCGCAAGCGTGGCCCAAGTAACCTGCTCGAACACGCCGAGCTTCTTGTGACGGAATGCCGCCGCATCGGGGAAGGTCGTCGCGCGATGCTGAAGCAGCGCCGGGATTGACCAGGCGTGGAGGCTTTCCGCGGCGGGAAACTGATCGAACTCGTCGGGACGCGCCATCTCAGTCCGAATCAAACGCTGCGGCCGATGACGGGAAGACCGGTGGCCGCTTTTCACGGAACGATTTCCGCGCCTCGTGCACGTCCTCGCCAGCCATGATCCCGAGAAATTCCGCGGCGAGCGATTGTTCGAACACCGGGTAGGCCATCTTGTACCAACCGTTGATGGACCGCTTGGTCCAGCCGATCGCCTGTTGCGATCCACGCGACAACTGCTCGGCCATCTGGAGCGCGCGGGGGAGCACCTGATCCGTTGGAACCGACTCAGTCACCAGCCCGA
>Ga0326727_10014318_pt1 | contig 17329 bp, 13 predicted proteins | sample MB2enrmetagenome_FD_207643 | JGI IMG/M metagenome (GOLD analysis project Ga0326727, IMG submission 207643) | Lab enriched peat soil microbial communities from McLean, Ithaca, NY, United States - MB29MY | ecosystem: Environmental > Terrestrial > Soil > Wetlands > Peat | place: USA: New York...
GGGGTTTCATCTTCCTCTCGCCTCGATACCAGAACACTTATAGGACACGCAAAGAGTGCAGGTGGGACCCCCGAGTTTTCTTCATGCTTCTCCGTTATGGCGTCCCTTCAGGAGTGCAATTCTTCTTGGATATCGCTTCCTTCACTCTGTTTATTCTTCTGGTGGGGCGGCTCGGGGAGGCTGATCTGGCTGCAACAAATATTGCTCTCAGCATCGAGATGCTGGCCTTTCTCCCTATGGTGGGAATGTCTATCGCCACTGCGACTCTGGTAGGCGAGTACATCGGGCAAGGTCGGCCCGAAGTTGCACAGAAGAGTGTTTATTCCGCGTTGAAACTGGCAATGGCTTATACTGCGATTCCAATGCTGCTCTATCTTCTTGCTCCTGAATTTCTTCTGGAAATGTTTAGACCGGCAGCGCACTCTGGCGATGGATTTGAAGCGGTTCTGGTCAAAGGAGTAGTTCTGGTGCGCCTCATTGCAATATATACCCTTTTTGACACCATGTTCATCGTCTTCTCAGGTGCCCTGAAGGGAGCGGGGGATACCCGGTTTGCCATGTGGGCCCAGGTTCTTATGGCCTGGATCTTTTTCGTTCCGCCTGTCTATCTGGTTATCGAGTATTTCCGTGCCGGACTCTTTGCCGCATGGATCTGGGTCCTGGTCTACGTTGTGGCGCTGGGGATAATCTTCTGGCTTCGTTTTCGAAGCGGATATTGGAAGACCATACGGATGGTTGGGCGATTTCCCACTTGACGCGGGAGGGCGAATATGTTTAATACTTCCAGTTTACCTGTACAGATCTCTATCTGAAAAATCAGGCCGAAAGGAGAGTTGCTGATGGGGATGAGAAGTTATCTGTTTTCATCCGAGTCGGTTACTGAAGGCCATCCCGATAAAATAGCCGACAGGATATCCGATACCATTCTCGATGCAATGCTGGCCCAGGACCCCAAGTCGCGCGTAGCCTGCGAAACTTTGGTTACCACGGGTATGGTCATGGTGGCAGGAGAAATCACCACCAAGGCCACGGTTGACATTCCTCATCTGATTCGAGAAACCGTCAGATCCATCGGATACACGGACGCAGCAATGGGTTTTGATTCTGAAACCTGCGCCGTGCTTGTGACTCTGGACAAGCAGTCCCCTGATATTTCGATGGGGGTTACGGAAGGGGAGGGGCTGTTCAGCGAGCAAGGGGCAGGAGATCAGGGCCTGATGTTCGGATATGCCAGCGATGAGACCCCCGAACTTATGCCCATGGCCATAAGCTACGCTCATTCGCTGACTCAAAGGTTGACCACGGTGCGCAAAGAAGGCATTCTTCCTTTTCTCCGGCCTGACGGGAAGTCTCAGGTAACAGTGCAATACGAAAACGGCAAGCCCCAAAGGGTTGATACTGTTGTAGTAGCGGCTCAACACCGCCCTGACGTCACGTACGAGCAGATCAAAGAGGGGATCATAGAAGAAGTCATCAGGAAAGTGATTCCGGCAAAATTCTTGGATGCTGATACGCGTTACCTCATCAACTCCACCGGGAGATTCGTCGTCGGCGGCCCCTTGGGAGACTGCGGATTGACAGGCCGTAAGATCATTGTAGACACCTACGGTGGATACGGCGCTCACGGGGGCGGTGCCTTCTCCGGAAAAGACCCGACCAAAGTAGACCGTTCAGCGTCCTACATGGCCCGGCACGTTGCCAAGAATATAGTTGCCGCCGGATTGGCGGACAAGTGTCTCCTCCAGGTGGCCTATGCCATCGGCTTCCCGGAACCGGTGTCGTTGATGGTGAACACCTATGGCACCGGGAAAGTCCCGAATGAAAAAATAGTCGAAATCATTTCCAAGCTTTTTAGCTTCAAGCCCGCGGGAATCATACAATACCTGGATCTGCTGAGACCCATTTACCATAAGACTTCAGCCAACGGTCATTTTGGAAGAGAAGATCCTGATTTTACATGGGAAAAAACCCACAGAGCAGGGGAAATCAGGCAACTGGCCGGGCTGTAACTTTTTGCTTGTTTCAGGTGCCAAGTCTTCATTGAACATGAAACTTGACCTTTTCTCTGTTTAACGCTTTCGAGTTGGCTTGACGAAAGCAACGTAGTCATGGAATGCCTTCAGGGCACGTCGCATAGCGTCCGAGGGTGAACCAAAGGAGATTCTATGGATTATCACGTTAAGGACCTCTCTCTTGCCGAAAGCGGGAGGCTCCGGATCGAGTGGGCCGAGCGCAGCATGCCGGTTCTTCGCATGATACGGGAGCGATTCGCTGCCGAGAAGCCGCTCGCTGGAACCGTTTTGGCAGCCTGTCTCCACGTCACTACAGAGACGGCCTCGCTGGTTCATACCCTCTCCGCGGGCGGAGCCGAGGTCTACCTATGCGCCTCGAATCCGCTTTCCACACAAGATGATGTGGCGGCGAGTCTTGCGGATGAAGGCTATCACGTCTTTTCCATCAAGGGGGAGGACACCGAGACCTACTATCGCCACATAAACGCTTGTCTGGACGCCCGCCCACATATCACGATGGACGACGGGGCCGATCTGGTGAGCACCATACACTCGCAACGGACAAATCTGGTCGAGAACATCCTGGGTGGAACCGAAGAGACCACCACAGGCGTGATCAGGCTCAAGAGTATGGCCGCCAAAGGGGTTCTCCTGTTTCCGGTAATCGCTGTGAATGACTCGAATACCAAGCACTTCTTCGATAATCGCTACGGCACGGGACAAAGCACTATCGACGGGATTCTAAGGGCTACCAACCGTCTGATCGCCGGTAGCTGGTTTGTGGTGAGCGGGTACGGCTGGTGCGGTCGCGGCCTTGCCATGAGAGCTGCCGGAATGGGAGCCAAGGTAGTGGTGACTGAAGTGGATCCCTTGCGAGCCCTGGAAGCCGCGATGGATGGTTACTACGTGATGCCAATTGACGAAGCCGCACCTATCGGAGACTTCTTCTGCACCGTTACAGGTGATATGAATGTGATTCGCAAAGAGCATTTCGACAGCATGAAGGACGGAGCAATTGTATGCAATTCCGGACACTTCAATGTGGAAATCGAAATTCCTGCGCTCGAAGAAATGGCAGTATCGCGTAGAATGATAAGAGACTTTGTGGAAGAGTTCACAATGGCTGACGGACGCCGAATCATTCTCCTCGCAGAAGGGCGTTTGATCAACCTCGCATCTGCCGAAGGTCATCCATCGTCCGTAATGGACATGAGTTTTGCGAATCAGGCCTTGGCCTCTGAATTCCTGGTCAAGAAGGGAAAAGGGCTCGGCCGAGACGTGCATAGATTACCTCAGCACGTGGACAATGAAATAGCCCGCCTTAAATTAGCGGCCATGGGCATCCGCATTGACGTATTGACCTCTGAACAAGAGAAGTATCTGGCTTCTTGGGAAATGGGAACGTGATCCCCCCTGCTACATGCTGAAACATCTCCCCCTGCCTGCCTTATGAGGCAGGGGGTATTCACCAGCCTCGACGATCTGCTATCTTTAAGTAATTCCTTAATGGACGGGGTCAATTTGCGCCGTCTTACTTTCGGGTCCTGTTGCCCTCGAGAGACCTGGGAGGGGGGCCCAACACAAGCACTTGCGGTTCTTTTTCGCAGGGCGCACAAAAGAGTTGCCCCGGCTGGAGCGCCGGGGTATAGAGGCAGCGCAGGACATCCGCGAGTCATTCTGCGGGGGACTTTCGCGCCAGCGCGGCAACAATGACAAACATGGACAAGCCAGATGACTCCTCTGTCTCCTATTGATGAAAGCGTCAAGCCCTCTGGAATCCTCGTGGTGGACGATGATCCCGTGGTGCGCGAGCTCGTTGCTGAGGCCATCGCAGAGGCAGGGTTTGAAGTCGATGTCTGTGGCGATGGCGTAGAGGCGCTTCGCAAGAACACGACGAAGGCTTACGACCTCATCGTTACTGATATGCGATTGCCAGGACTGGACGGGCTTTCGCTGATAAGAAACCTGAAAGCCTGCAAGAGTCCTACTGATGTCATTGTGATTACCGGCTATGGTTCCATAGACAACGCCGTGCAGTGCATGAAGGCCGGGGCGCTGGAATATCTTATCAAGCCGTTAAGTGTGGACCAGATCCAGATTGCGGTCCGAAAAGCGGTTGAGCATCGGGAGTTGAAGCGCAGGGCCCAGGAACGAGAATTCTACAGGGAACTCTCGTACATCGACTCGTTGACCGGTATTCACAACCGCCGCTATTTTGACGAAGCCCTTTTGGCGGAAACCGAAAAATCGCTGCGTCTCGGTCTGTCTTTGGTCTTAATCATGATCGACATCGACAACTTCAAGATCTACAACGACTGCAACGGCCATCAAAAAGGCGACGACGCGCTGGCAAAAATGGCTCAGCTCTTCAAGTCCACGTGCCGCGGGTACGACATAGTCGCCAGGTACGGCGGCGAAGAGTTTGCCATTGTCTTTCCGGGAGCAAGCAAGGAAAACGCTTTAGAGCTGTCCTCACGCATTATGAAAGGAGTCAGAGCGGCATCCTTCGAAGGCGAGCGCCTCATGCCTTCAGGCTCACTGACTATTTCTATCGGGGTGGCATGTTTTCCGGAGCACGCGACCAACGCGGAGGACCTTATCAGAGCTTCCGACCAGGCGCTATACGCTGCAAAAAAAGCCGGCGGCAACACCATCAAGATGGTGTGCCCACCGGCCGGAGAAGCCTCCCCCTTATAAAAGATTAGATTATGCCCTGGGCTATGGAAACGTACGGCCGAGATTTCGCCCGGTTCCCGAGCTCAGCCTTGAAACACCGCTGCACCGGGTCTCGGCTCGGAAACGTAGTAGGCACGGGATTTATGGCAGTTACCTAAATTTCTGACCGATTGATTGGAACCACCCCGCGTCTCGCGGGGTCACCCTGGACTCGATCCGCGGTCCAGTCCCGCGACTCGCGGGATGGATTCCTGCTTCCGCAGGAATGACGAGGAAACGGACATTATTTTTGGAACTGATTTAAACCTGCCTCTACCGCCACACATAAAGGAACCTGGCAAAGATGGTCGCAAGGGGCACCCCATGTCCAATCGACCCAGAGAGACAATTCTCCGAATATAATTTACTAAGATTCCAATGTCTTGGACCGAATCCTTTTATTTTTCCCTCTTTCAATGAAAGGGAGATCAAATTGGCAAGTTGACGCTGACAGTTGCGCCGCTGCTAATACCGCGTGTAGTCCAAGCAGTCCTGCCTGAATTCATCAATTATATCAGGTGTTAAAGTCGGGCGAACCTTTGGGATTGTCTCCAGGAAGGTTTCGGTAGTGATACGAAAATCCTCGCCTCTAACGTATTCCCGCTCAAAAGCGTCTTGTGTGACCTTTTGGAAGAGATATTCGATGTCGGCAGGCGTGAACAGGGGAATCGCAGACACTATCCGGTCCACATCCACATCCCCCCGGTTCGTCTTTGCCAGGTAATGTTCGAATATGGTCCGCTGACTCTCCTCATCCAGGCCTCCCACAGGGATGATGCAATCGAAACGGCCCGGCCTGAGCAGAGCGGCATCCAACTGCCTGATATAATTGGTGGCACATGCAAGGAGAATTTTCCCCTTCTGTCTCTTCAGGATGGGCACCTGTTTCAGGAATTCGTTCGTGATCGACTTGTCGATCCTGGAGGCCTGTTCGCGGCTGCCGGCAATCTCCTCGAACTCATCTATGAACATGACCACTTCGTCCAGTTCCCGCGCTTCTTCCATAAATGCTTTCAGGTTGGCGCCTAAACGATCCGCACCGTCTGCCATGAGGCTGCTGGGACTGACCTCTATGTACCACCACTGAAGAACAGCCGCAATCGCCCGCACGAAGTGCGTCTTGCCCGTACCCGGAGGGCCGAAGAATATGATGGTCCGCGGTGGTATAACCCCGTGTTTCAGGGCGAGCTCGGGCTCCGTCAGTGGAAGAATGATTCTCTTGTTAACTATCTGTTTGGGTGGTTGAGACTCAGAAATCGTGTCCCATACAGACTGGTCAACCATCTGGCCGCCCAACTCCTTGAGCAGCCGGCCTTTCTCGGCCCCTTCCAGTGCGTTGCGGATCGAGTCCGTATTCTCGATGAAATCAACGCACGCAACCTTTATGCCCACGTCGCGCCCAAGCCTTTCAGACAAGAACCACTTGTGTTGCAGGATTTTCACCCAGAGGTCACCAGCGACTTCTGGTTCGAACTTGTGTCCACTGCAATCGTATATCCTTGAGGCGCATTCTTCGGGACTGGGAATATCAGCTACCATGTCCACGAGTTCCATAGCTTCCTCCATGTTTACAAAAAATAAAACGGAAATTCTCCCGTGAGAACGTCCGTGGCGAGGTCTCCTTTATCTCTTCTCGCGATGGGTGTCAAGCCCCAGGGAGCAAGTCGGCCTACCGGGACCGCTCCGTGAGAATCATCGAGAAGGTGTTGCTCCTTAACAGTCCTCCTGTGCTTTCAGCATTGGTCATGATAAAGTATTCTGTTGTGACAGTTTTGTGCGGTTTCCGTTCCCGCATACCGGATGCTACTTTCCATCGATCCCGTGGCAGGCGCTGGATCAACCGTCAGGCCCGGTGCATTACGGCTCTGAATTTTGTCAGGTTAGTGCGACTCCTCAACAACGATGAAAAGGACACCTCGTGCCGGAAGGCTCAGCAACTAATGCCGTCCTCCTCCAAGAAGTCGGTCCCAGAGACGGGTTGCAGAATGAGCCTGCCATTCTGTCCCCTGAGATTCGGGCAGAGCTGATCGAACGTCTTGTCAATGCCAGGATAGGACGAATTCAAATAGGCTCCTTTGTAAGTCCGCGGCGAGTGCCTCAAATGGCCGGTACCGACAAGATCTGGCGACTCCTCAAGAAAAAGGACGGAGTAAGGTACAGCGTTCTGGTGCTCAACCAACGGGGTGTTGAGCAAGCCATAGCCGAGCATGTGCCGCATGTGGAGGTATACGTATCCGCGTCGGAAACACATAGCAAAAAGAATTCCGGCACCGGGGCAGCAGAAGCCTTGAGTGCATCGAAGCGGATGATAGAGTCGGCAGTAAAGAACGGAATAGGAGTCACAGCAGGTGTTATGTGCGCATTCGGCTGCTTTTACGAAGGGACCGTATCAGTCGAGCGAGTGATCGAAATGGCTTCAGCCCTGGATGAAACAGATCCCGCTGAAATAGGGCTCGCTGACACCGCGGGGATGGCTGGACCGGACGATATCAAAAGGGCAGTCGACCGGGTGGCTCAAGTAGTGGGAGTCGATCGTCTCGCTTTACATCTCCACGACACCAGAGGCCTGGGAATGGCAAATCTACTGGCCGCTCTGGAAATGGGAGTCCGACGATTCGACACATCAGTGGGAGGATTGGGGGGGTGTCCCTTTATTCCAGGGGCTGCGGGTAACATCTCCACCGAACAAACGGTTGCGGTGCTCGAATCTAGGGGGCTTCAAACTGGTGTCGATGTGGAGAAAGTACATAGAGCTAGGGAGATGGTCGACAGGCTGCTGACGGAAAATATAAGTTAGTGATCCAATTCATAATTCAGATAACGGATTTTCAAACCGAAAACAATTGAAGGCGATTTGGAGCATCTGTATTAGTTCGACAGGCATCCTGCCTGTCACCTAACGACAGGCAAGATATGGCTGTCTCAAAATCCCTGGAATGAGCGGGATTCGTAACTCGAATTCCCTCACCCTACGTCCTTCTCCACATTCCCATCAAACTGCTTATCCCCGATAGCCACCGGATGAACTCTTGATGCCATAGGCATGTTCCCGGCGTCCACGTTCCAAGCCTTTTCCTGCTTCGTTGAAGCTTCCTGGCAGTGACGGGCAATACAAGCAAAGAGATTGCTGGTTACCCTTCGGCTCTTCCGAGCTTTTCAGAAACTTTATGCTTGAATTTCTCCGCGTCGATGACGAATCTCTCGTGAATTCCCTCAGAAATCTTGTCGATCCCGTCATCGGCTGATACGGAAAACGTCAGTTTGCGTCCATCAACCCTGTCCAGTTTCACATTAATCGTCACAGTCAGCCCCGGCGGTGTGGCCGCCGTGTGAGTTAAATTGACACCGATTCCCACCGTCTGCTCCCTCGGCCAGTCTATGTGCGGGTTCACGGCCCGAATGCAGGCCCACTCAATGAGCCCGACCATAAATCCTGTGGCCAGCACTTCCGGCATTAACTGGAACTCCGGTGATTCAGGAAAGAGGCAAGGCACGGTTTTATTTTCCGGCACGGTGAATCTTAATTGAAATGTCAAACCTGGCTTCAAAGTTTCTTTCATAGCGCAATTCCATTTCTCGGTATGTTCTTCATGTAACTAATTGATAAAGATGTTATTTGGATTAGTCAAATTAATAAATCTCATAATGTTGAGAACACGTTTGCAGAGATGGTTTTAAGCTCCAAGCACCCCAGTCTGTTGATTGTACAGCAAGTCTCACACAAACAACAATATAAACAAACTAATGGGTCAATGTTTTAGAATAAACGTTAACTAATAACATTTCAATTCATATAGAAGCCAACCATTTTTGTCAGATCCTGAATAGTTTTAGCTGACTGAGGCCAAGATGCTATAATATATGTACAGTTGAATCGACGGATCGGGAAAAGCCCATGAGCAGACATCCAATCAGCGGCCGGGAAGCTGTAGCTGATGTCCGGAACGGCATGAGCGACCAAGGCCTCATGACGAAATACCATCTGTCAGCTACGGGGCTTTTGAATTTGTTCAGCAAGCTCGTTGAAGCAGGCATGCTGACCGAAGCCGAATTGATAGATCGGCTCACGCCTGCAACAGCGGAAATCGACGTTGACCTGACACAACGTCCGGCTCCAGCTGCACCGATGCCAGGTGCTCCTGCACTGAAGTGGAAGTTCAAAACTGAGGGGTGGGTGTTTTCTTCGCCGGTTGTTGCCGCGAATGCGGTCTTTTTCGCAAGTTGGGACGGGCACCTGTACTCGGTCGATTCCGGTTCAGGCTACCTCAATTGGAAATTTAGAACCGGTGATGTAATTCGATCGAGCCCGACGTACGTCAGCAACACGGTCTATATCGGAAGCTGGGACAGATGGTTCTATGCAATTGATGCGACCACGGGACAAGAAAGGTGGAGGTTCCCCACGAAGAAAGAAATCTGGTGTGCACCTGTCGCACGAGAAGGCTCCGTATATTTTACCAGTACAGACGGCTACCTGTACGCTCTGGATGCCATCGACGGCTCGGCAAGGTGGAAGCACAAAATGGGCAGTCCTTTGTTCAGCTGGGTTGAATCCGCGCCCGCCTTCTTCGAAGACCTCATCATCTGCGGCAGGCACGACGGGACGCTGGTCGGTATTGATGCCTCTTCAGGGAAGTTGAACTGGTCTTTTGAGACCAACGGGCCTGTGGATTCCTCTCCTCTAGTAGCGGACAGCACGGTCTTTTTCGGGAGCCAGGCAGGTTTTCTACATGCTCTGGAAGCGCGGACAGGAAAAGAGAAATGGAGATACGATGCCCACTGGCCAATATATAGTTGTCCGGCAATTTTAAGGGGAATGGTGTTCTTCTCAAGTGCAGGAGGGAATCTGCACGCAGTCAGCGCCGAATCCGGCCGCGAACGGTGGACATTCAAAAGCCCAAAATCATTCCTTTCGTCTCCGGCGGTTTCTACGAACACAGTCCATTTCGGAAGCACCGACAAATTTTTGCACGCACTGAACGCAGAGAGCGGGGAGGAACTCTGGCGATTTGGGACAGCCAATCAGATTTTTTCGGCGCCCAAGGTGTCGGACAGGGTCATTTACTTCGGCAGCAATGACTCATGGCTATATGCCCTCCATGAGCCGTTTTCATGATTGGCAGACAGGAATTTGCCGCGCGGCGGTATGTCGTTCGCGGCACAGCGCCGGCAGTTCAGCTCACGGGTTCGAGATTTATCTGGGAAGCGGTTGCGAAGGGGTAATATCTTCTATGATGAGGAGCATCATTCGGGTCTTCTGAATTCTAACGGACCTAAAGTGTATTCGGCCTCGCATTGTAATATCATCTCTCCCAAGCACTCCTTCGGCAACAAGCGGAATCCTGTCTAGAAAGACCTTTCGTACCAACCCCTCCGCCTGCTCCCCGTCAGCCTCATTCGGGAACAAAACGGACAAGCGATGGCCCTCGATTGTTCCTGGTTGACCGGCCGCCCTCCAGCTGGCTCGGTTGGCAAAGACGATAATATACGATTCGTCGACCAGCAAAGTAGGGATGGGAATGGCTTGCAGCAACTTTTCAATGGTACCCAGTCTGGGCCGTCTCAGGTCGAAACTTCCGGAAGACGAGACGTCTTCGTCATACATGGTGCTCAGGTCAATCGTTTCTTCGGTCAAGCTCGCCGGTTCGGAAGGTTGTGTAAGTTCGCGCTCTTCATGCAAAAGTTCCGTACGCTTGAGTGCTCTGTAGGAAAAACTAATCATATCTGTCTTGCTTTCGCTCATGTATGCCCTCTCGACTTTCCGCCGATTCGTGTCACAAGCTTCTAATTATAGACATCCGATCGCCCGCTTGTCCAGCCATTGCCTCTGGTCGATAGTTCCCGATAGCGACCACTTCCGAACAAAGCTTCCCAGATGAGAGTGCCACACAATCTTACGAAGGACTTTTCTCAAAAAATGAGAGCAAGCCCCCAAGATAACCCTTTGGGGCCTGGACTGATCGTTTCTGTTGTCCAAGTTCGGGACCTATGGCGGCCAACCAGTAGCAAATAGCATGCCACCGCTTCGCAAACCCGCGATTATGAGACGCATGCGGGACAATAGCTGATTCCCGGAATTAGTTGCTTCATGGCTACCGCAGGAGTTGTACAGAGGATTGGTCGGATTGGCCCATCTATTTCGGCTGGTTGGAAAACCTTAATGATGACGCATGCTAATAGTGGGGCAAATTGACCTGTGCCAATGCACACAAAGGTCTTGTTGGCCTAGAAAACCAAGTGTCGTCATCTCCTGTTTCAGTCCGTCGCGAATCAGGCCCCCTAAATGAACACCCAAATGTCTCTGGAGACCGCCAGGACTGGGGTGCCCAGATCCGTGGCACCCCTGGCCCCATGTTAATCGGATACGAGGTGCCACTGACCTGGGCTTTGTCAGATCCGTGTTTGTTTTAAAGGAGTCTTCATTGTTTGGCAGCAAATCCGCCTTACCAGAAGAGCCTCGCCCGATATTATTCGTCTTCCTCTTCTAAATCGTCTTTGTCCTCTTCGTCCCAGTCTTCGTCCTCCTCATCGTCGTCTTCATCTTCGTCGTAATCTTCATCTTCTTCATCAGAATCTTCGTCGTCCCAGTCTTCGTCCTCTTCGTCCCAGTCTTCATCTTCTTCATCCCAGTCTTCTTCCTCGTCATCATCTTGAGGTGAAACCAGGATCTCCGGGTAATACGCCCCACCGTCAGTGAGCGGGATGCCGACCGACGGCCCGACCGATGCGCCAAAAGCAGGATCACAATTCCAAAGGCTGGTGCCCGGCAACATGACTTCAGTAGCTAATATGGTCGTACTCTCCATTCTTTGCGCTCCTGGAAGAATTCTTTCGGGCATTCTTTACCACGAAACTTCCCCGAAGTCACTGCCCGGCCCGCAGTTCGGAGAACAAATCTAATTGGCTTGCCGGTCTCTCGCTGAGCAATTAAAAGCAGCGAAATGGCTGGATCTTGGAAGCGCCCGCATTCTGTGCCCATCGCAGCATTTGTTGGACCAATTCAGGATTTGATAGGTCATGGCAAGCCTCTCGGCGAGTTGTTGTACCACTGATCTGAAGATGCAGGCTCAATATCCGCGTCTTTCTCCGATTCCTCAAACGCAGTGATAACCCAAACCAATGCTTTGATGACGGGGGATCTCAGCAGATCTTCCAGCGGCTGTCTCAAGGTGTAAACCAGTTTGGGACAGCATGCCTCATGGATAAGGAGGTTACAGGCCATTATCACACCTCGCGCCTTCTCAAGTGCAGATCGGTAATTGGTCGCGGCTCGCTCGGAGACGGGAACCACCGTTGCCATAACTCTTTCGGCGCCCGAACTATCTTCCTCAGCTTGTACACAGTTCACTTTAGCACGCGTGAGGCTTCGTTCAGCAGGCTTCTCACTAAAACACAGGCCAGGTAGGGTCCGCATATACGAAGTCGCGACCGCGTCGCGAGTGTCCACCCAGATGCTGTCGACGAGCAATCGATTGTTTGCTTCCATCGAGGCTTTTCCAATTTCCCATAGGCCGCCCTTCTTCTCCCACAGAGCGTGGTAACGCCCGTCAACCCTTTGGCCGACAACACAGATGTAACCGGATTCGTTCTCGGGCCAGCCGATCCCCGCCCAAATCTTGTTAAACGATTCCTTTCTTTTCGCGCCGGTAACCGAGATTGTTCCATCCTCAAGGAATTGTGCACGCATTGGTTAAAACTCTCCTCCCCGAGGCAATCGACCGTGGATGAAGCGGCTTTCCCAGGTGTGGGAACGCATCTCGTTGGCAATGGCGAGGGCCATGATCTCGTCGTCGTGCGCCAGTCTAGAGTCGGGAGGTTTGTAGTTCTGCCGGAAGCTTTTCTTCTCAGCGTCCCAGACAAAGCCCTGCATCTCGAGAAGGGTCGTACGACTGTATATTTTGAGCCCGCGGCCCTCGAAGATCAGCGCAAGCCTGCTCAACATAGCCTCTTTGGTGATTTTGTCGGTAATCCATCCCAGCCGTCTGGTCTCTTCAGGGACCTTGCGGTCTGTATACGTGTGATAATAGAGATTGGGATAGCCCGTCATCTGAGGGTACTCCGACAGCCCTCGCTCGCAAGCCGCGAGCGCGGCCAGACCAGGACCGTTCCGCTCTATCCCCAGCAGACCGAAATTGTAGTACGCTCCCAGAAGGTAAGCGTCTACTCCAGCCATTTCGGCACGGACGCGATGAGAACGATAACGGGCCGCCACTTCCCCGGTTTCATTGCATATCACCTGAATAACGGTATAATCTGCCCCAACGCCTTCCCCCACATCCATCCCGAGACTATATGCATTCGACGCTTCGGGCGATTTCCAGATTTCCAGGGGGCCCGTGGGCTCGCTAACGAAGAGAGGGCCAGATGAGCCGTCAGCGGAAAACTCCAGATAGCCCCGTTCAAGAGGAGGCCGAGCCAGGCCCTCAAGGAATTCATGAATCACATCCTGGTTGAACCAGGGCATTCCCGTAAAGGTGAAAGCGAGTTGTGCGGCTACAGGGTATTCCTGATGGAATTTCTCCCACGAATCATGGCACTGATTCTTTTTCGTGCTACAGGCCCATTTGATCTGTTCTTTGCTCAAATCATATTTTCGAACGTACGCTTCGTCATCCTGGGAGAGGAGCAAACGCTCCCGCTGACCCACGGGCAAGCTGTATTCGGGAAATCCTTTCCAAGAGAGGAATATGGGCTGCATTTCCGATTCCCCGCGTTCCGCGGCTATCCACGTCCTGTGAAAGAGATTGTGCATACCGTTTGCCGTGGATTCCCAGAAAACCAGGGTGTCCCAGTGCTGCGGAACAGATTGGTTGATGGCAAGAACCGGCTCCTCAGCCCTTTCCCAGAAAGCCACTTCGCTTGCGTGGACATAGTGAAGGGTGCCGCCTCGACCCAAGCTCTTGTTTGCAGCCGTGTCGATCTGCAAGCGTGAATGATGCGGTGACAGATACTCGATGCGGCGTGCGCTTACTGCGGCAGGCGGAGCGGTCCGGCCTGGCTGGAGGTACCGGCGAAAGCGCTGAGCCACCGCAAAGATCGTCTGAGCGCTTTCTATGGAATTGGCTGCCACGAGTGCGAAGCGATTGGGATAGTGTGTGATAAGAGCAAAGATGAAGGCTTCGATAAGGGTGGAGATGCCTAGTTGACGGGATTTGCAGCAGATGAAACGCGCAGGGACTCTTTTTTCACGGGCCTCCATCAGCTTGTGGAACACTATCTCCTGGGAGCGGTTCATGATCAAGGAGACCAATTCTCCGTGCTTGTTGATGATCTTCAGACCTTCGATGAACCGCTGAATATGGAAGAGATCCTCTCCGGAACCGGGAACGATCTGTTGCAGGCGTTCCGACAGTCTTTCCAGCCTAAGTCTCGACCGTCGAAGATTTACCTGTTCCAGGGAATAAGAATCTGGGTCGGTTGCTGTCATCGGTCTATGGAAATCCCTTTTCCCGTTCGTGACCATCCCACATTTCCACTACGGTAATTGTCTCCGCAGCCTTTTCCGTTGCCAGCTTTTCGATGGAAACTTCCATTTCATCGAGCCTGGCACCGATGGCTGCGGCTTCCTCGTTTTTCAGCCGAGTCTCCATCATGGCGCGGGCGGTGTTAAGGAGCTTGTCCAGCATCTTGATGCGATCCATTGTCTCCTTGGAAGCCTCTGGAATTTCTGCGATGAGCCGGGTGATCAGAGCCAGCGCAGAGGAAGGGGTGAGGCCGGACGCTGCCAGATCCTGGATCTGTGAGAGGAACTCAGGATTGAACGGAATTTCGGCTTCCGTGGCAGGTCTGTTCGGTTCTTCCAAAAGAAGTGCGCAAGATTTTTTTGTCGGTCGTTTTACTTTCAAGGTCATTTGTAAACTCATTCACACTTTGCCGCGGAAGTACGTGCATACGTGTGAGAAGCACTGCAACTTGAATTAAAGCGTGCGATCATGGTAGGTCTTCATAGGACTGTGTGGTTAAGCCTGCCCATAAATGGGAGAAAATCCCTTTGGCAAGAGAGATGTCAGCAGTTGAACTCCTGCGAGACTCTCGGTGGACAACGCGGCGGCACCTTGAAACCGGAAAGACAGTCGAGTGACTGATCAAGAACTGGAACACCTCCAGGACGGCGAGCCCGCCCCATAACTCAGGCAGGAACAAGGGGAACCAACATGAAGAAAACCGCTATGGCGCTGGTGATGTTTTCTCTTTGGGCCGCGTTGCCCGCTCTAGAAGTCGTGCTCGCAGCCGCCGAGCCACCGCCCGTGACAAAGGTGGTCCTTTACAAGCATGGGATGGGCTACCTGGAGCGAGAAGGGAAGATCAAGGGCGATGCCATGCTCTCGCTCGCATTCCGCGCGGAACAGATGAAGGACCTTTTAACCAGCTTCTTCGCCGTAGATCTCGGGGGGGGGAAGATCTCTTCAGTCCGGTACGAAACCCGCGACCCCCTTTCCAAGCAGCTTCAAGACATCCTCATCAAGGTGCCTGAGAAAGCAGCGCTCAGCCAATTCCTGATGCAACTGAAGGGCGCTCGGCTGATCGCCAAAGCGGCCGGCGAAACAGTAGAAGGCCGCATCCTCGGCGTCGAACCCATTACCGAAGTCGTTAACAACCAGGCGGTCAAGAAGGGTTATCGTCTGGTACTGCTGACCGACGCCGGTCCGGTCCGATCCCTGGACCTCTTTGCCATCACCGAGTTCTCGCTGGCCGACGAAGCTCTCCAGCGGGATCTTCGCCGACTTCTCGACCTCTCCCTTGACAGCAAGTATACAAACCGCAAAAAGCTCACGTTGAGCGCCACAGGAAAGGGCGAGCGGAATGTGCGCATCGGTTATCTCATCGAGATGCCCATCTGGAAGTGTTCCTACCGTGTCATATTCGACGAAAAAAAGAAGGACGCCCCCGCGCTCCTCCAGGGCTGGGCCCTCGCAGAGAACAACACGGAGGACGATTGGAAGAACGTGGCAATCTCTTTTGTCGCGGGCAATCCAATGTCTTACGTGATGGATTTGTACTCACCATATTACGTCAGGCGCGCACAAGTGCCGATTCCGGGCTTGCACGACCTCGCGGTGGACTGGGGAGCGGTGTCACCTCCCGATCTCGTGGGAGAGTCACCGGCAGCCGTAGCGGAGTCAAGAGAGCAGAAGGCTACCAGAAGGGCGTATTCCACGACCGGTCATCTTCAGCGCCAGGCGATGGATCAAACCGTACCTCTCGCTTCTCCTCCGCCTATGCCCGCAAAAGCGAAACGCGAGGACGCAGCGGGCAAACCCCTGGGTGAGCTTCTTGCCGGCAGCTATGACAGTGGGGCTCAAGGTGCGAAGATCGGGGACCTCTTCAGTTACCAGCCCAAGGAGAAGGTTTCGATCTCACGCGGGGAGGCGGCCATGGTCCCGATCCTATCGAAACCGATCATCGGCCGGCGGCTTTTATACTACAAGGCGTCCTTCGCGCCCAGAGCTACCAACGCTTTTGTGGTGCAAAACGACACCGATCTGACGCTGGAAGCTGGAGCGGTCACTTTCTTCGAGGGGAGCACGTCGCTCGGCGAGGGTATTCTTAACCACACGCTACCACCCGGTAGCCAGGAAGTCGTTCCGTACGCGATTGACGCCACGGTGGATGTCACGCCACAGGAAAGAACTCGTCGAGAGCCGCACTACAAGGCTCGCCTCGTTGACGGCATACTCACGTTAACTGCGGTGGAGACCCTCACCAACACATGGAAGATTGTAAATCGCGGCAGGGATTCCGCGACCCTCTGGCTGCACCAGAGAAAAAATCCCAATTTCAGGCTCAGCAAACCTGAGAAACCTCTTAAGGAAGTGGACAATCACTACCGCTTCGAGGTACCGCTGAAGGCGGGAGAGACCGTGGACTTTCTGGTTGAAGAGAAGCGTGACGTTCAGGAAAAGGTGCATCTGGATAAGAGTACTGATGAACAGATCCGTTTCTACATGGCCCAGCCTTATTTGTCCTCCGGTGCTAAAGCCTTCATGAAGGAACTGAGTGACCTTATGGCGCAGAAGGCCGGCTTGCAGAGGCAGATCAACGAGTGGACCCAGCAGGTGCAACGCCTGACCGATGAACAGAGCCGAATTCGATCCAATCTCCAGGCGCTGGTATCAAATCTGCCCAAGGAACAGGAGCTGCGGGCAAAATGGGTTGCCGCGATGGCCGCCAATGAAGAACAACTGGCGGATCGCCGCGCGAAGCTCGATGATGCAGGAGGAAAGCTCCGACAGATGGAAGAATCCCTGGCCAAAAAGGTGCGGGATTACAAAGACGAGCCCGCGTAACATGTAGTGATCTTGCGAGACACGGGGAGCCGCATCAATGGCGTTTCTTCGCGAGCGATGCGGTCCCTCTCTTACACCTCATCGCTACTCGAATCACGCTCTCATTCTTGCTTCATTCTGCGGTAAATTCAATTCTCGTTCCCAGGCTCCAGCCAGGGAACCCCGATTGGGAGGCTCTGCCTCTAATTGTCACAATATGCAGAACAGGTATGGACCGTGTCCGCTGGCGGAAATGGGCCGACCTACCAGCGCTAAGACGATCCCGGATTACAAAAACAGGATCGAGCCAAGGGGGTTCTCGGGATCATGCGCAGG
>Ga0326727_10014321_pt1 | contig 17325 bp, 17 predicted proteins | sample MB2enrmetagenome_FD_207643 | JGI IMG/M metagenome (GOLD analysis project Ga0326727, IMG submission 207643) | Lab enriched peat soil microbial communities from McLean, Ithaca, NY, United States - MB29MY | ecosystem: Environmental > Terrestrial > Soil > Wetlands > Peat | place: USA: New York...
TAGCCCTCGTTGAAGATGAGGTAGATGACTTCGAGGACGGAGGAGAGGCGGGCGGCGAGCTCGGGGCCGCGAGGGACTTCGAAGGGGATGTGTTTTTCGACGAGGGTGCGTTTGGCGCGGACGATGCGCTGAGCGATGGTGGGTTCGGGGGTGAGGAAGGCGCGGGCGATCTCGGCAGTGGTGAGGCCGCCGAGGAGACGGAGGGTGAGGGCGGCGCGGGACTCGGTGGAGAGGATGGGGTGACAAGAGATGAAGACCAGGCGGAGGAGGTCGTCTCCGATGGGGTCGTCGAGGGTGGAGTTGAGGTCAGGCACGCTTTGTTCGAGTGTGGCGAGGTCGCGTGCCAGGTCTTCGTGTTTACGCGCGGCGACGGCGTTACGGCGGAACAGATCGATGGCGCGGCGTTTGGCGGTGGCGGTGAGCCATGCCGCGGGATGATCGGGGACGCCGGATTGCGGCCACTGTTCCAGGGCGGCGACGAGGGCTTCCTGCGCGAGGTCTTCGGCGAGGCCCACGTCGCGGGTGAGGCGGGTGAGGCCGGCGATGACGCGGGCTCGCTCGATGCGCCAGACGGCTTCGATGGTGCGATGCAGGGCTTGATCTTTGACCTGATGTGGATCGGTAGCGGACACTGCTACCGATCACACCAGATTTCGATCCATGGATGCAAGTGCGGCTATTTGTTGGCGGTCTGATTGGGCAGCTCAGCTCGCTTCGCAACCTTGTGCCGGATCTGCTCTTCGGTCAGGACAGGCGCGAAGTCTTCCATCTCAAATATCTGGCGGATTTCGACTTCGGAGTCCCCGGCGGGGTTGCAGTTGGGGGCCCGCTTGACCCACTCGATGGCCTCTTCGAGGGATTTGACCTGCAAGATCGAGAAGCCGGCGATGAGTTCCTTGGCCTCGGTGAAGGGGCCGTCGATGACGGTGCGGTTCTTGCCGGAGAATTTGACGCGTGCGCCTTTGGAGCTGGGATGAAGGCCGTCGAGGGCCAGCAGGACGCCGGCCTTGCTGAGTTCCTCGTTGTACCTGCCCATCTCGAGCATGAGCTCTGGATCGGGGAGGGCGCATTCTTTTTCTATCTCTGGGGTTGATTTGACGATGACCATGAATCGCATTTTTTTGTCCTTTCGGGTTGGGGATGGATGGGGGATACGCGTTGCTTCCTTAGAGCATAGCTGGCTCGCAAGTGCCGATACGTTCCAGCTCGATCTCTGCCAATACGTCGAACGAGGGTGACCGGAATCGACAGGTGGTGGAATTTTTTATGAAATGACAGAACCAAACGGCGTGGAGTCAGAATGCATTTTGCCGGCGGACGAATCGATACCGGAGATGGCTCTTGGCGCGCACATTCCCTCGAACGGCGGCATAACCCTGCTGCGAATGGCAAAAACAATCTGATTGAGCGCGGTCTCTTTCTTTGGGTCTCGTAGGAATTCTTCCCCTTTTCACCGGATTCTTGCCTGTTTTTCACCGCAGCCCCGTCATACTGCCATCAAGTTCGCAGCTATCAATCCTTCGGTCGGAGGCTACAGAATGCGTGTGTTCTGGGTGATCGCCGGGATTCTAGTTATGGCGCAGAGTTGGAACTGCGCCCAGCCGCAGCAGCCTACCTCGGCAGGGCAACTGGTGCGCGAGGTTGTTTATAACGAGCTCAACGACCACCACGCTCACGGCTTCTGGCGTTACTGGGTACTGCACAAGACTCCCAGCGGGGCGCGCCTCTACGACCAGGTGGAGACAGCGCAGGGTCCGGTGACGCGTCTTTGGCTCAGCAACGGCGAACGGCCCGACGCAGAGGCGCAGCGCCAGGAACAGGCGCGACTGGAGCGCCTGCTCACCTCATCCGACGAGCAGGCAAAGCACCTCCGCGAGTATCAAGAAGACGAAAACCGCATCGGCCGGATTCTTGCGCTGCTGCCGGACGCCTTCCTCTACGAATATGACGGCGACGAGAATGGCTGCCATCGCCTCCGCTTTCGTCCCAATCCCGACTATCCCGCCCACTCCATCGAAGCCCGGGTATTTCACGCCATGACCGGCACGCTGTGGGTGGATGCGCGCATGAAACGCCTGGTTCGACTCGATGGCCGCGTTCAAGATAATGTGGACTTCGGGTACGGAATCCTGGGCCGGCTTTATAAGAACGGCTGGTTTCAGTTAGTGCGCGTCCAGGCCAGCCCTTCGGATTGGAAGACCGAAAGGCTTGAGGTGCATATGTGCGTCCGTGCGCTTCTGGTGAAGAGTTTTGCACGGGACACCAGCGAGGAGCGCGGCGGCTTCATCCCGGTTTCCGCAGGCATGAATCTGGCGCAAGGCGCGGCGCTGCTGGAGCAGCCGGAAGCTCCGGATCAAGCCCAAACATCGACTCGGCCGGCGCTGGTTGCTCCCGCCGACCTTGCCCTGCGCAAATAGGGCGACTCGCCTTCCGATAAACAGCCACAGACTCGCTGCGCCGGCGGAGCGGCTCCTCTTCATTCGCAGGCCATCAAATTGCGGCTCAGGTATCGAGAAAGGACCGGCCGCAGGATCGAATTCGAACACTATTCTCAGGCAAATGCTAAAGTTCTTTGCTATTATGCCGATTTAGAAGACATGGCAAGCCCTTGAACGAGCCTAATCTTGGAGACCGGCCATGGGAATCACTCCGATCACCAACCTCGCGCCTCTGCCCGTAACTCGCGCCGTCGAGAAGGAGCTGGAGCCCGCGCCGATGGGCAAGGTCGAGAATACGGCCAGAAGCGGCGACGAAACCTACTCCCCCAGCAAGCAGAAATCCGGCCGCGGCGCTGATGACGACGCCTCGGAGGAAGAAGTCCTCGAAGAAGAGTTCCAGAACCTGGCGGGCGAAGAGGAAGCGCAACCCTCCACACAACCGGACGATGAGCCGTCTGCCCGGCGAATTAGCTTTCTGGCCTGAGAATCAGGGACGGTTCCAAGCCGCCTTTCCGCTCCCTCGCCAGCTCTCTTACAGCACTCTCCCATCTTATTGATTTCAAATCGACTGCATGATCTCTTTGGTTTTTTCGTGCAGGAAATGCTTGCAATCTTGTGAGATTTGGTTTAATTTACTAACCAGTTAGTTAAGAAAATGACGACGAGCAATTCATCCCGTCCGCAGACCGAGCGCGCCGACCAGACTCGCGCCCGCATTCTCGACGCCGCGCTTGTCGAATTCAGCTCCAACGGCCTTGCCGGCGCCCGCACCGAGCGGATTGCCGAAGCCGCAGGCGTAAACAAGGCACTGATCTATTACTACTTCCAGGGTAAAGACGACCTGTACGCTGCCGCTCTTGAATCCGTCGCCGCGCGAATTTCAGCCGCCAGCATGCAGGTACTGGCCCTCGAGTGCTCAGCCGGCGAGCGCCTGCTTCGCTTTACGCTAAACCACTTCGACCGCATCTATTCTCAGACCGTCTTTCAGAATCTCATGCAGCAGGAGATGATTCGTTTCCGCAAGGGCGAGTCGAACGTCATAAGCCCCCTGGTAGAGAAGCTGTTCCGCCCGCTTGGAGAGAAGATGTTCGGCGTGGCAGTGGAGGGAATCCGCTCTGGTGAGCTGATTCCGGTGGAATCCTCTCAGGTGATGTACGCCGTGCTGGGGCCCAATGTCTTCTACTTTCTCTCCGCGCCCATGATGCGGTTGATTGGCGTGGAGACCGATCCCTTCGCCCCGTCCGCATTGCGGTTCCGCCGTAAGGCGGCAATCGAATACCTCGGCCAAGCCCTATTCGTGGACCGCGATTATGGAGCGGCGGTTGCCGCGCGGGTATTGGAATCGATGCCCATGTCCGAAGCACCTGACACCCAATCTGCCGGCCCCATGTCCATTGCGGAGCCCATGCATCAGCCACTTGGTGAGGGGATGGGCCGCGGGGGCTCGGGGCCGCATTGAGGTTGAACGATAATTTCACTTAACAAATCTAGTTAATTATGGTTAACTAGGTGCAGCGCGCTTAGGCGAGCAGCCACCGCAGGCTCCGTCCTGGTATTCGCGGAAATAAAAATCGGTCACTTTTCACGACATTTGAGCTTTGGAACCACAATATCGAAGTGAATTGAACGACTGGGAAATATGAGGCGCCAATGAACGCACGTAATCGAGTTTTTTTGATGCTTGGTCTTCTTACCATCGGATCGCTGATCTGGTATTTCGTGACGGTGCGACCGAGCGGCGACCTGCAACTGATCGGCACGGTCGATGCCAACGAAGTGGTGGTCAGCGCCAAGATTCCGGGGCGCATCCAGACGCTTACCGTCGATGAGGGCGACACCGTTAAGGCCGGCCAGCTTATCGCCGTGATTGAGAGCGAAGACCTTCAGGCCGCGCGCGCAGCCGCTGAAGCCACTGCCAACAGCACCAAGTTCAAGCTTGGCGAGACCGTGGAAAGCGAACGCCAGACGACCGGCGAGGTGGGCAGCGCGGCCATCAATGCCGAGGCTCAGGTAAAAGCCGCTCAGGCTTCGCTGGCGCAGGCCCAGGCAAACTACGATCACCAGCAGGCCGACACCAGCCGAACGGTGGCGCTGGCGCAGCAGGGCATTTCGAGTGCCCAGGCTCGCGACGACGCGGTTACGATGCTTCAAGCCGCCAAAGCAGCCGTAGACACAGCTCGCCAAAACGTTGCTGCCGCAGAGGCGTCGCTGCGCCAGGCACGAGCCCATGAGCTGCTTGCCACCGTGGCCGCTCGCACGGTCGACGAGACGCGCGACCAGGTGGCGAATGCCCGCGCCCTTGCGGAGCAGGCCAAGGTCGAGGTGGGCTATTCTCAGGTTTTTGCGCCGGTCAGCGGGAAGGTCAACGTGCGCGCCGCACGGCAGGGAGAAGTTGTCGCTGCCGGCGGACCCATTGTCACCATCATGGACCTGACGCAGACCTGGATCTATGCACCCCTGCCCGAGACTCAGGCCGACACCGTCCAACTGGGCGATTCGCTGCGGGTGGTCATGCCATCGGGCGCGACGCTTCAGGGCAAGATCATCGCCAAGGCCGCGGAGGCCGACTTCGCCACGCAGCGCGACGTCAGCAGCCGCAAGCGCGACATCAAAACCATCCAGTTGAAGATGCTCATCGACAATCCCGGCGAGCGCTTCGTTCCGGGGATGACCGCCGAGGTCTACATACCCAAGAGCAAGCTGGTGAAACAGTGACCGCGCCAACCCAACCCGATCTCGTTCAGCCTCGCCCGGCGATCAACAGCAATGGCAAGCTTCAGAATCCTGCCATTTCTGTCGAGAACATTGTCAAGCGCTATGGCACGTTTGAAGCTGTAAAGGGAGTCAGCTTCTCGGTTGCCGATGGTGAAATATTCGGTCTGCTCGGTCCCAATGGCGCGGGCAAAAGCACCCTCATCCGCATGATGACCACGCTCGTCCCGATCACCAGCGGAAGCGCCCACGTCGCCGGGTTCAACGTGGCCGAAGATCCCGATGACGTTCGCCGCCGGATCGGCGTCATACCCCAAGCGCTTACCAGCGATCCCGATCTTACCGTCGAGGAAAACCTCAGCATCTATGCCAAGCTCTACAGCGTTCCCAAAGCCGAGCGCATTAAGAACATCAACGAGGTTCTCGAAGCCGTCGATCTCGTCAAGTGGCGGGATGCGCAGGTCAAGACACTTTCAGGCGGAATGCGCCGCCGCGTTGAAATCGCGCGCGGCCTGGTTCACAATCCGGAAATCTTTTTTCTCGATGAACCTACCACGGGCCTCGATCCCGTCTCCCGAATTGCCGTCTATGAAATGCTCGACAACCTCAGAAGAACACGCCACCTCACCATGCTCATCACTACCCATTACATGGAAGAGGCGGATACGCTGTGCGACCGCATCGCCATCGTGGATCACGGCAATCTAGTCGCCCTGGGCACGCCTATCGAGCTGAAGCACAGCGTCCCCGGAGAGAATGTCGTCGAGGTCCACTTTGACCGTGACGCCGCCGATTGGCAGGCGCGCCTTGAAAAGCTCGAAGGCGTGACCAACGTCCAGGCTGAAAGTGCAGGCTACTATCGAGTCCTGACTTCGAGCGGCTCCAAGACGACCATGCAGTTGGTCGAGTTAGCCTCATCGCTCGGTGAAACTCTAACTTCACTCAGCGTTCAGAACACAACGCTTGATGACGTGTTTGTCCACTACACGGGCCGCCAACTCCGCGACGAGCTGGTCAAGCCGCCGGCCTTTAGCTTGCCGCCCCGCCCTGGAGCTCAGCCATGAATCGAATGTTCGCCATCGTCGAGCGCGAGATGCGCAAGTTCTTCCGGTCGCCCATGCTTATGATCATGTCGCTCATGATGCCCATTATGCAGTTGCTCATCATGGGCAACGCCTTCGGCGGAAAAATCGTCGGCGCGCACGTTGCCGTCGTCGATTACGATCACGGTCCGGAAGCGGTAAAGATCCGCGAGGGCTTTGACGCTATCGCCGTCAACATCAAAACTTTCACAACCGTCGATTACACCGACGAGAACAAGGCCCGCGACGACGTGCGCACCGGCAAAATCGATGGAGCCGTCATCATTCCCGCGCAATACTCTCGCCGCGTCTACGCGCAGGATGCGCCCCAGATCGGCTTCGTCGTCGACAACTCCGACCTCTTCACCTCGGGCAGCCTCGAAGCCGAGATGCAATCCCTCGTCACCGCCCTCACAACACCGGTTATCCAGCCCCGTCTGGCCAACCAGATTGCCCTTGAAATCGTCGAGCTGTATCCGTACGTAAATTACTTGAAGTTTCTGCTCCCCGCCTGTATTGCCCTGGCCATGTATATCTCTGTGATGATCGGCGGAGGCATGTTATACATCGACGACAAGGCGCGCGGAGTCCACGAGGGTTATCTGGTAACTCCAATTACCAAGCTCGAACTGGTCTTCGGCCTGAACATGGCCAGCGCCATCAAGGCCACTCTCTCCGGCATCTGCCTTACCGTCATCGGTTCGCTCATGGCGGGACTGGGCATCATCTTTCATCCATGGGTTCTGGTCCAGCTTCTGACCCTGATTCTCGGCACTTCGATCGCCTTCAACGGCATGATGTTTCTGCTCATGGTTCGCGTCGAAGACCCGCTCACGCCGCGCGCCATGTTCGGCGTTCTCAACCTGCTCCTCTTCTATCCTTCAGGGGCCATGTATCCCATCTCCTCTTTTCCCTGGTGGCTCCGCTCCCTCTCCGTCATTGATCCGTTCACCTACTGCATCCACGGCTTCAAATCCATCATTCTCAAAGACGGCGGCTTCCAAGCCATCCAGTTCGACCTCATTTTTCTTTTTGTCTTCGGTATCGGCACGCTACTGATTGCCACGCCGCTGTTCAAGCGGACACTCTAGCGACCTCGTATCCAAGATGAGCAGAAGTTTCCGGCCGGCAGTTAGTAACTCCGGAATGCAAAGAGGCGGCCCATTCCTTGTGGGAGGATGGGCCGCCTCGCTGCGTTCAACCCGTGACTATAAACTTCCGCGTTCTACTTACTCTTTCTGATCCGCTTCCTTACCGGCTCATTATCCGCATAGACGCGCCATTCCTTCACCTTGTTGTCGTCGATAAAGGCCCGGAAAACGGCGGGCGAACTCCAGCGGTCCAGTTCCGTGAGTTGCCCATTGACAGCATAACTACCCTGCGCCAGCCCCAGCATCACCACCACCGGGCCGTGGATGAATGTTTCATGCAACTCGATCGAGTAGTCCGAAACCATGCGGAAGTAGTCCACCCACCCCGCGCGGACCTTGTCCCGGCCGACCAGGACCCTGCCCAGCGAGTCGATAAAGCGATGCTCCTCCGGCATCAAGGTCGACAAAGTCTCCAGATCCTGCCGGTTGATTGCATTCACAAATTCCTGCGCCACTGATTGCAACGATTTATCCATCCGGTCATTGTACTTACGGAACGCGACGCAGCGGAAGCGATTTCCAGGCTGTCGGGGCCTAATGACGAGTATTTTGGCGTATTCGCTTTGACGATCGCAAAAAATACTTAAGTATTCGCTTGACAATCCGTCCGATCCACCCAATACTTAAGTCAACGCTTTACAATTCCCCGTCACAGAAAGGAATTTCCGATGCCGCAACCCTCCACAGTCCACAGCACTTTCGTTCTCGAACGCTCCTACCCCGTCGTCGCTGAGCGCGTGTTTGCCGCCTTCGCCGACCCAGCCCAAAAAAGCCGCTGGTTTCTCGGCGATGACCGCGCCAAGGTCCTGCACTACGATCTCGATTTTCGGGTTGGAGGCGTCGAGAGAGCTGCGATTCTGCTCCCAGAAGGCACACCGGTAGCCGGCCTGACGTGCAGCAGCGAGACGACCTACCAAAATATCGTTGCCAACAGTCGAATCGTCTTCACATCGACGATGAGCATTCAGGGCAACTGCATCTCCGTTGCTTTGGCTACGGTGGAATTGCTGCCGGCCGAAGCGGGCACCGACCTGATTTTCACGCACCAGGCTGCGTTCTTCGAGGGCGCGGACGGGCCGGCAATGCGCGAAGAGGGCTGGCGCAAATTGCTCGACAGTCTCTCCGCGGAGCTTGCCGCGTAGTTGCCGCCCAGGCAGGCGCACACCGGCTCAGAAAGGCCACAGCATGAAAAAGGGCAAGCCCGATGTTGACCGAATCTTTCACGCGCTCGGCGATCCCACACGCCGGGCGCTTCTGGAGAAGCTCAGCCAGGGTCCCGTGTCCGTCTCACGCCTGGCTGAGCCGCTCTCCATTACCCTGGCCGCCGTAGTTCAACACCTCCAGGTACTGGAGGAGGGCGGACTCGTCAAGACTGAAAAACTGGGCCGCGTCCGCACCTGCCAAATCGATCCGGCAGGGTTATCTGTCGCTGCACAATGGCTAGCCGATCGCCGGACAGTTTGGGAACGCCGGCTCGACCGGCTTGCAGATATCCTAGCTGAGCCCGATAACGGGCGCTAAGTGTGAGTAAGTTTCATTGGTTAACTGTTGCACCTGACAAATGTCTTGGTTGTACGGTCATGGAGCAGTATCGGAACACTCGCGGCGGAGTAATGCTATTTGCCGTGGATTCAGGGGGATGTGCGGCTTGTACGCTGAGCCTGAAATCGTTTTCAAAAGATTTCCACCGATGCGGCAGGATTTCCGCGAAATCCACAGGATTATCTTTTTTAAACGTATTGACACAGCAAATCCGCGAAGAGCATAGTTACTTTCATTCCGGGTTGCTAGGTAAGCCTGAGTATCTTCAGCAATGACGATTTTGAAGGCTATACCGAAAGGCCCCAGCAGGGAGCACTAAGTGCTGAGCACCGAGTGATCGGCGTGCAGCGCAGGACGCTAAGAGCCGAACAAGGAGCAATCTGAGTTAGGCGAGGAACGCTAAGTATCGGACACGGAGCAATCCGGGCCGGGTGCGAAGCGGAAAGTGTGGAAGGCGGAGCAATCCGCGTGAAGCACGGAGCGTCAAGTGTCGAGCGCGGAGTAATCCGCGAGCGGTGCGGAACTCTAAGTGTCGAACGCGGAGCGATCTGCGAGCGGCACCGGCGCAGAGAGTGGAGTGCGGAGCAATCCGCGTGAAGCAGGAAGCGCAACAGCGTGAAGCGCGGAGCAATCCGTGCAACGCGTGGTACGCAAAGGCATCGAGCGAGGAGCAATCCAAGCGCGGGGCCGAGCGTGAAGTGTCGCACACGGAGCAATCCGAGGGCGGTGCGGAGTTTCAAGTGCTGAGCACCGAGTGATCGGTGTGCAGCGCAGGGCGCTAAGTGTCGAGCGAGGAGCAATCCAAGTTCGGCGAGGAACGCTAAGTACCGGATACGGAGCGATCCGGGGACGGTGCGGAGCGGAAGGTGTTGAGCTAGGAGCAATCCCAGCGCGGCGCCAAGCGTCAAGTGTCGAGCGCGAAGTAATTCGCGACCGGTGCGGGTCCCAAGCGCAGAGTTCGGAGATATCCGGACGAAGTGTGCGGAGCTAAGTGTTGAGCGCGGAGATATCCGTGAGCAGCATAGGGCGCTAGGCGTCAAACATGGAGCAATCCATGCGTAGCGCAGAGAGCCAAGTGTCGAGGGAGGAGCGATCCAAACTCGGGGCCGAGTGCGAAATGTTGGAGCCGGCAACTCGGGACGTTTTTTTGCCCGAAATACTTGCTATCACTTACAGGACTTATAACTTTCCAAGTTAGCGGCTTCCCCCGCTACCCTTTCTTCGCCCTCCCCACAACAAGGCTCTTTACCAGGCGTGGAGGGTTTTGCGCTTCTTGCGCCATCCCTCCTCAGGCCATGAGGCGGCGCATCGGATCGTTGTCCGCGTAGACCTTCCACTCGCTGACTTTGCCGTCTTCGATCACTGCTCGCAGCGCGGCAGGAGTCTTCCAGCGGTTCTCGGTCTTTAACTCGCCATGGGGCGCGTAAGTGCCCGTGGCCACGCCGAGCATGACCACGACAGAGCCATCGCTGTAAGTCTCTTCAACGGCAATGGTGTAATCGGGAACCATGTGAAAATACGCGGCCCAGGCGGCGCGCATTTTCTCGCGGCCCGCGACCACGTTGTCGAGCGAGTCGGTGAAGTGGTGATCCTGGGTCATCAGCTCCGCCAGCGCGTTTGCATCCTGACGGTTGATGGCGCGAATGAATGCCTGCGCCGCTGCGCTCGTTGATTCGCTCATGGCCGGCCTCCTGTCTATTTCCCCTCTCGAACCGCACCCCCTACAATATAAACTGAACTTGTATTGCCGAGGGACTTATGCCGCTGTCTGGAGAAGCTATTCGCTTGATGAACTATATTGACGACGTCGCTGTGACGTTGCGCCGGGTGCTGGCGACGATTCCTGTGCTTAGCGCGGACGAGCGGGCGCGGGTGGCGCAGCACCTGCTCGAAGCCAAGCCCAACGCGGAAGACGTGGCCCAGGCTCTGGGCGTCAAGTAATCCTAACAATTGACTACGGTCGCCATCATCGGGGCGGGGCCGCTGGGACGTTGGCTGGCGCTGAGCGCGGCGCGGGCCGGGTTCCGCGTGCTGCTGGAAGACGTGATGCCGGCCAACCTGCATCATGCGCAGGAAATGCTGCGACGGCAGCTGGGACCGGACGCGCTGCCGGCGGTTGATTTTGTGTCGACGATTGAGGATGCGGTGCGGGAGGCGGATCTGGCCATCGACTGCGTGCCGGATGAGCTGGAATCGAAGCTGGAGATTTTGTGGCTGCTGGACCGGATGGCTCCGCCGCGGACGGTGCTGGCGACGCCGACTACGCGAATGTCGATCGAGGACCTGGCCAACTGCACTTATAGACCCGACAAATGTGTGGCGATTGTGGCGGAGGCCAAGAGCCTGACGGCGGGTTTGAGCGGGGAGATTCTGTTGCGGACAACGGGGCGGACTACTGCCCAGACTCAGGCGGTGGTGGAGGAGTTTTGGCGGCGGCTGGGGTTTGTGCCTAGGGTTGAGCTGGATAGCGGACAGTGAACAGTGGAAAGTGATCACTTGGCCGCGTGAGCTGCCTTTTGGTCAAATACAGCGAGTTAGCCCCCGCTTGCGCGGGGATGGCAGGTTAGCAAGTTGGCGCGGGCATTTGCCGTTCTATCGCTCTGGGTTGGTGAAGGCGGCGGATGACAAGAAAGGAAAAGCAAATGCAAGTTCAAAAACAAGAGGTCGCCAAGGAGTTCTACGGGGTCCCACCCATCGGACAAAAACAAGAACGTCCTGCCCAGAAGGCGCCCAGATGGGGCACAGTTTCATCCCCCGTGGGTCACATAGGGCGGCGGATGACTGATACGGAGCCGGTTTTTGCGCGCATCAGGGTACGATTCCCAGCTCGCGGAGGAGGAATGCGTAGTCGAAAGCGATTTCTTTTAGGTAGTCGTAACGGCCGCTGGCGCCGCCGTGGCCGGCTTGCATGTTGGTTAGAAGCAGGAGCGGGTTGTTATCCAGCTTAAGGGTGCGGAGTTTGGCTACGTACTTAGCGGGCTCCCAGTACATAACCTGGCTATCATTAAGCGATGTCTTGACTAACATGGCTGGATAACTGGCGGGCTTCAGATTGTCATAGGGCGAGTAACTCAACATGTAATTGAAGTAAGTCTCCTCATTGGGATTGCCCCACTCCTCATATTCGGGAACAGTGAGGGGGAGAGTGGCGTCGAGCATGGTGTTCATAACATCGACAAAAGGAACGTGGGAGAGGACGGCGCGGAATAGATCGGGACGCATGTTGACGACTGCGCCCATTAGTAGTCCGCCGGCCGAGCCGCCCTCAATGGCGACGCGGGCGGGGTCACCGTAGCCTGCCGAGGTTAGGTGCTCGACGCAGGCGATGAAGTCGGTGAAGGTGTTGCGCTTGAGAAGCATTTTGCCGGCGTCGTGCCAGGGCTCGCCTAAGTCGCCGCCGCCACGAATGTGCGCGTAGGCGAGTACGATGCCGCGGTCGAGGAGGCTGAGGCGGTTGCTACTGAAGCCGAGCGGGAGCGCGTAGCCGTAGGAACCGTAGCCGTAGACGTAGAGGGGGTTCTGTGCGGGCGAGGACGCCCGCACGACAGCCGGTCTGGAGACCGGCGCTACCCCCGAAACTGGCGCTAGTCGCTCCGAATTGGAGACCGGCGCTACCTGCTCCGAATTGGAAATCCGCGCTGCCTGCTCCGGTATGGAGACCGGCGCTACTAGTTTGTCGATGCGGTAGACGAGCGAGACGGGGACCTGGACGCCGTCGGGAGCGGTGGCGTGGACGCGCTCGCTGGCGTAGAGAGTGCGGTCGAAGCCGCCGGGAATTTCAAGCTGCTTGAGGAGCGTGGAGACGCCGGTGGTTGTGTCGTACTCGAGGACGGAGCTGGGCGTGACCAGGGATTGGTAGGCGTAGCGGAAGGTGGTTGCATCGAAGATGCGGTTGATGTGGGGATGGGCGCTGTAGGCCGGCTCGGGGAAGGCGATGTCGTCGGCAGGGGCGGCTTCGGGCCCGTCGCCTGTGAAGCGCCAGACGCGCAGGCGGGGCAGGCCGTCTTCGCGCTCGCAGGCAATAAAGAAGCCGGCGAAGAGATCGACATCTTCGAGCATGATGTTGTCGCGATGGGCAATCAGCTCGGTCCAGTGCTCGGGGAACGGCGTCGAGACGGGCGCGGTCACCAGGCGGAAGTTTCTGCCCCGATCGTTGGTGCGAATGAGCCAGAGGCCGTTGCGGTGGTCAATGTAATATTCGTGCTCGTCTTTGCGTGGACTGACGACGGAGAATGCGGCTTCAGGTTGGGCTGCCGGCACGAAGCGGGATTCGCTGGTGGTGTGGCTGGCGGATTCGAGGACGATGAACTTGCCGTCGCGGGTGCGGCCCGCGCCGAGGTTGAAGCGCTCGTCGTCATCCTGATAGACGAGCACGTCGGCGGCGTGAGGTGTGCCCCGCATGTGACGCCAGAGCTGGTACTGGCGCTTCTGCTCCTCGTCTTCGACGGTATAGAAGAGGGTGGAATTGTCGGCGGACCAGACGACGGAGCCGACACGCTCGACCTCGCCGGGGAGCGTTTCGCCGGTGTGGAGGTCTTTGATGTGGAGAGAGTATTGGCGGAAGCCGGTGGTGTCAGTCGTGTAGGCCAGCCAGCGGCCGTCGTCGGTGATATCGGTTGCGCCGATCGAGAAGAAGGCGTGGCCGTGGGCGAGCTGGTTGCCGTCGAGGATGACCTGCTCCGGCGTATCCTCGGTTGCGTTTGGGGAGCCGTGGGTGCGGCAGTGAACGGGATATTGCAGGCCCTCTTCGGTGCGCGTGTAGTACCACCAGGCGCCTTCGTGGAAGGGAACCGAGACGTCGGTCTGCTTGATGTGGGAGAGCATCTCCCGGTAAAGGTCTTCGCGGAGGCCGGCGAGCGGGGCCATGTAGGCTTCGGCGTAGCCGTTCTCGGCTTCGAGGTAGGCGGTGACCTCGGGGTCTTCCTTGTTGCGCAACCAGGCGTAATCATCGGTGAGGACGACGCCGTGGAGGCAGGTCTCTTTGTGGTCCTTGCGGGCGACGGGGATGGGGGGGAGCGGGGTTGGAGTCATTTCCTTTTAGTTTAGAGCGTGAAGTAGCTGTCAGCTCTCAGCCTTTAGCTTTTAGCTGTGTATCGGACGGGTCAAGCGGAGTGTTGAACCGGTAGAGCACGCGCGGGCGGGAGGATTCGGGGCTGAAGGCTGGAGGCTAAAAGCTGAAAGCTGACTATGGAATTATTGGCAGTGCGCCCGCGTACAATTGAGAGCGATGAAGGGCTTTCGCTGCGCAATTTCGTGGGTTTTCAGGGTGCTGTTGGCCGGGTCGCTGGGATTCTCAGGCACCGCAGCGCTGGCCGAGCAGGTGAAGGACCTGCCCCAACCCACCGATTACGTGAGCGACTATGCGCACGTGCTCTCCCCCGACACGGTTGCGCGGCTGGACCGTCTCTGCGCTCAACTGGACCACTCCCAGGCCAACGCACAACTGGCAATTGTGACCGTCACGACCATGGATGGGGACGACGCGGCGGACTATGCCAACCAGATTGAAGATAAGTGGAAGGTGGGCAAGAAGGGGACGGACAAGGGTGTCCTGTTTCTGCTTGCGGTGAATGACCACAAGTACCGGATCGACGTGGGCTACGGGTTGGAAGGCATTTTGCCCGACGGCAAGGTGGGCGACATTGGCCGGGATATGGTCCCGGCGCTCCGGGCCAGCGATTATGACGGTGCAGTATGGCTAGCCGTGGATGAGCTGGCCCAGGTGATCGCCGCCGATGCCAAAGTGACGTTGGAGAACGAGGAGCCGCCGCCGGTGGTTCAGGAGCCGGTGAGACACCATACAAGTGTTGGAGTGGTTAAGTTGATCTTCATTCTGATATTGCTGGTTGTATTTGGCGGATTCAACCTGCTGCGGTTTCTTTTTGGCTTTGGCCTGTTTGGCGGCGGCTGGGGCAGAGGGCCGTTCATTGGCGGAAGCGGCTTTGGCGGCGGGTTCGGCGGAGGCGGTGGTGGCGGCGGTGGTGGATTCGGAGGGTTTGGCGGCGGCGGCTTCGGCGGCGGCGGCGCGGGGGGAAGCTGGTAGAGTTTTCAGAACAAAAAAGTGGTCCGCTGCGGCGGGCCGGAGGAGAAATAGAGAGTATGAGCAAGGGACTTTGGATTGCGTTGGGCATTCTTGGCGTTCTGGTTTTGGGTGCTTTCATGGTGTTCAGCAGCTATATCAGCGCCAGGAACCAGATGGTTGCCAAGGATCAGGAAGTGAAGGCGAAGTGGTCGGAGGTGGACGTGCAATTGGAGCGGCGAGCCGACCTGATTCCTAACCTGGTGGAGACGGTGAAGGGCTTTACCAAGGAAGAAAGCACCGTGTTTGGCGACATTGCGAACGCGCGCGCGGGCATGCTGAACGCGCAGGGGCCGCAGGCGAAGATTGCGGCGAATGGACAGTTGGATTCGGCAATTGGAAGGCTGCTGCTGCTGACGGAGAACTATCCGCAACTGCGGTCGAGCGAGCAGTTCATGCGGCTGCAGGACGAGCTTTCAGGGACCGAGAATCGCATCGGCGTGGCGCGCAAACGCTACAACGACGCGATCAAGGATTACAACACGTTCATTCTTCAGTTTCCCAACAACATTTGGGCGGGGATGGCGGGATTCAAGCAGAACGACGCTTACTTTGCGGCTAGCGCGGCGGCGCGCGAGGTGCCGAACGTGAAGTTTTAGAGGGCGGCTTTTAGCTCGTCCTGGGTGAGCAGTTCATTGTGAATATTGCGAAAGGACAAATGCAGATCCTTCGACTCACCACACCCAAACTGAAGAGCGTTTGGGGCCCCTTTCGCTCAGGATGACAGGCCATTTTATGTAAGGGGCATTAGACTCGGGTCACTGGCTGCTAGCTCCTCCCGGGTCTCAGATGCGATACCTGGGGCACCCGGCGACGGACGGGGCACCCGGCGAAAGGACAAATGCAGATCCTTCGACTCACCACCCCCAAACTGAAGAGCGTTTGGGGCCCCTTTCGCTCAGGATGACAGGCCATTTTATGTAAGGGGCATTAGACTCGGGTCACTGGCTGCTAGCTCCTCCCAGGTCGCGGAAGCAAGATCATTCGACTTCGCTCAGGACGGGCTCTGGGGCACCCGGCCACTCCCCAGGGCTCGTCCCCTAGAGAGTGGAGGTGTGATATGAAAAGAGCGGATGTTATTGTCGCAATTATCTTTGTGACAGGCTCGATAACGCCATTCATGCACGGGGGGAGTTTACTTGCAATAGCTGAAGATGGCCCGCGTTTGACAGCAGAGCAGTCGATCGCAGCGGCTCGCCGCAATGCCAAACCGGGAAGCTCATTCACGATTCTTTGGAAGATCATCGCGAATGCGGACACGCGACGAATTGGCGACCAGGCGCTTGAACAGGCACAGGCCCACAAGATCGAGCTTTATGAGAACGGACTTCTTACCAATATTTTGAAGTCCGGCGGATTCCTTCTCGCAGAGACAGATCCGCGAATGAACAGCGTGATCGCGCTACACGTCGTCTCGCTGGAGTCAGGCGGCGCCCCGAAGGATTTTCGGTTGGAGTGCCCCGGTGTTCTCAAACTGGCCGACGCAGAGGAACTGGTCAAGGACACGACCGAGTTCGTCGAGCAGTTATACTCCACCCCTTCAACCGAGGATATCTCTCTGGCGAAATTCTATGGTGGCGGCTTCCCCGACGGTGACCAATTCCCAGGAACTTTGTTCGCGATCCCGCATTCCCTTCGAAAACTGGGAGCTAACCCAAACGAGGTCCAGGAAGCGGCTGGGCTCTATGGGGGCTATCTCTTCTGGGGATGGCGCTATGCACTTTCAATGCCTGCATTCGCCGCCAGTCCAGTCCCAGCGTTAAGTGCAGCCGGGTACAAGCAGGAAGCGCTAACAGCAGAATTCCTGCGAAGCAAACACATGGATCGCAACTTCCACCTTGGCCTGGAAAACGTACAAAGTGAGAAGCAGCTTCAGGAACGGATTGAATTGCTCACAAGGTTGGATAAGTTTCTGGAAGAAGCACTCAAGAAGGAGAGCAATCCGGCCGTTGTCAGAGCGAATCTTTCCATTGTTGCGATGCCGCTGGCAGTAGATGTGGACTTAAACCGAGACGAAGGCCAATACGGCTCCAGCTCGCCGTCAATGTTGATGTTCATCTGGGATCGCCTCGCGACGGGTGGCTTCGCGGTCAAAACGATCACCGGGGGGTAGTCATAAGCATTTGATCGCACCCAGAGGCGTTGGGGCAGCGAACAGGATGGACGGGACTGAAAAGGCCATCCCGCATTGCGGCATGGCCTTTTGTTGGTGCGCCCGGCAGGGCGCACTCACTTGGGGGTGGAAGTCCCCTACACACCCGGCAAGGGGAAGTGTTAGCTGAACGGCAAGGGTGTCCGTCGCGAGGCGGAATCTGGAGGAA
>Ga0326727_10014322_pt1 | contig 17325 bp, 18 predicted proteins | sample MB2enrmetagenome_FD_207643 | JGI IMG/M metagenome (GOLD analysis project Ga0326727, IMG submission 207643) | Lab enriched peat soil microbial communities from McLean, Ithaca, NY, United States - MB29MY | ecosystem: Environmental > Terrestrial > Soil > Wetlands > Peat | place: USA: New York...
CCACCGCCATTGCGGAAACAGCCGCAAAACTGGTCGTGATCAAAAAGCAGGGATTCTTCGACCTGATGATTTCCAACCCCAAGTGGGCCCTCTCGCTCATCAAGATTTTCGCGAAACGCATCTTCGACGCATCCCGCCGTCTGGAAATCCTCGCGCTTAATGAAAACGAGGCCAAGGTGCTCGATACCATCCTGATGCTGGTGGAATGGCGCGGCATCGTACCCGCCACTTATCAGGACACCAAGCCCGTGGAGTTGGAAGGTGTCCGTGTGGAAGACATCGCTCATTGGTGCGGTTTGGACGTCCATGAATGCGAAAAACATATTTCCCGTTACGCGAATATGGGGAGACTGAAAAATACCGACGGAAAACTCACGGTAACGAATCTTCCGGATATTTTCCGGTTGGTGCGGAACAAGCGAAAAATTCAGGAAAGAGACAACTGAAATTCTGTTTCCCTTTTACCCCGACTCCTTTTTTGCCGCAAATGACGCCGAATTTCGTGCCGATCCCTTTTCCCGGCGCCCTTCGGGCGTATTCGATTTCTTACACCTGATTGAAAAAAGAACCTCTCGTATGGAGGGAAATTCCGGTTGACATTTTTTTCTTCCGGGAATACCATGAATCCGATGAGGAAAGCACCGGAGGCATTCGTGGATATCATGAAAGGCTGGGAAGCATTTTCCTATGAAGGAAAATCCGATATCGGCGTACTGGTATCTCAAGGGTTTACCGGCAGCACCGCAAGCGTCGCCTGGTGGGGAAAAAAACTCGCCGAAGCGGGATACCAGGTGGAAGGGCCGAGGTTGACCGGTCATGGCACACGTTGGCAGGACTTGAACCGTCTTTCATGGCGGGATTGGATCGCCGATATCGAAGCGGGATACGACCGCCTCAAAAAACGTTCCGGAAAGATCTTCGTCGCGGGATTGTCTTTCGGCGGTGCGCTGGCGCTTCATCTCGCGGAAACACACGCCGAAATTACCGGGATATTGCTCGTCAACCATGCGATCCGGGTGGATACGCCGCTCGAGCCGCTTCTTCCCCTGCTCCGGCACTTCCTTCCTTCCGTACCTGCCATATCCAACGACATCAAGGATCCGGCAGAGCATGAACTCGCATACGACCGTACCCCGGTAGGCGGCGTTTGCGAGATGAACCACGTCCTCCGGATGGTTCGCAAACGGCTCAAAGACGTTCACCAGCCGATTCTGATCATGAAAAGCCGGGAAGACCATGTCCTGCCGGCGCATAACGCCACGATCACCCTCGATGGCGTGGCATCGGCGGAAAAATCGCTCGTTTGGCTGGAAAATTCCTTCCACGTCGCCACTCAGGATTTCGACAAGGAACGAATCCTTGCGCTTTCACTGGAATTCATCCGCAGTCACGCGGGAGGAATGAATGGCTGAAGCCCGATACGTTGGCGCGATCGATCAGGGAACCACCAGTACCCGCTTTGTGATTTTCGACAGGACGGGAAAGATCGTCGCCAGCCATCAGTTGGAACACCGCCAGATTTATCCGCGGCCTGGATGGGTAGAACACGATGCGCTGGAAATCCTGGACAAGACGTCCGAGGTCATCCGGGTGGCGCTTTCCGGAAACGGTCTTCGCGCGGAGGATCTCGCTGCCGTCGGCGTGACGAACCAGCGGGAAACCACCGTCGTCTGGGAAAAGGCCACCGGCAGACCGGTCTGCAACGCGATCGTCTGGCAGGACACGAGAACCGGTCCCATCTGCGACTCTCTCGCGAGGGAAGGCGGGATTGATCGCTTTCGTGCAAAAACCGGGTTACCGCTGGCGACGTATTTCTCGGCGCCAAAGCTGAAATGGCTCTTCGAGTCCGATCCTTCCTGGAAACGGCAAGCCGAGAAGGGGGAAATCCTCTTCGGAACGATAGACACCTGGCTCATCTGGAACCTGACCGGAGGCATCCGGGGCGGCGCGCATGTAACCGATCCGTCCAACGCGAGCCGCACGATGCTCTGCGATCTCCGGGCCGCCGACTGGGACGAGGATCTTCTGCGCGCGTTCGGCGTTCCGCGCGAGATGCTGCCGGCCATCCGGAGTTCCAGCGATCCGGAGCCTTACGGCTACACTTTGTCCGACGGTCCCTTCGGCGGACGTATTCCCGTTTCCGGCGATCTCGGCGATCAGCAGGCGGCGCTTTTCGGACAGACCTGTTTTTCACCGGGGGAATCCAAAAATACCTATGGAACAGGCTGCTTTCTCCTGATGAACACGGGAAACAAGCCCGTCATTTCGCGTTCCGGTCTGATCACTACGATGGGTTACCGCGTGGGAAAGGAACCGCTCGTGTACGCGCTGGAAGGTTCTGTCGCGGTGGCCGGAGCTCTCGTCCAGTGGGCGCGGGACAAACTCGGCATTGTGGCGAGCGCCCCGGAGATCGACCAGCTCGCGGCAAGCGTTCCCGACAACGGCGGCGTCTATTTCGTTCCCGCCTTTTCCGGGCTTTTCGCGCCCTATTGGCGGAACGACGCACGGGGCGTGATGGCCGGGCTGACGCATTTCGCGGGGAAAGCGCATATCGCGCGCGCAATTCTGGAAGCCACCGCGTTCCAGACGCGGGAAATATTCGAGGCGATGGAGAAGGATTCCGGCATTCGTCTATCCTGTCTCAAGGCGGATGGCGGAATGGTGAAAAGCGAGATCCTGATGCAGTTCCAGGCGGATATTCTCGGAAAATGCGTGGTCCGTCCACGAGTGGTTGAGACGACCGCTCTGGGAGCCGCTTACGCCGCCGGTCTTGCAGTGGGCTTCTGGAAGAACGAGAACGATCTCCGACAAAATTGGGCCGCAGACCGCGAATGGAACCCGACGATGTCCGAAAGTCTCCGTGAGGAGAAATACGGGTTCTGGAAAAAGGCTGTTTCCCGGACGCTCGACTGGACAACGGAAACAATAGCGGAATGATACATTAAAACTGTAATTTTTCCGGTTTCATGCTATAATTTTCTTCGGCTTCAGATCAAAGTGGCCGGAAGATCAGACCGGCGAGGTTCTCCTTGTCACAGTTGCATATGGAACGTATCCCGATGAATCTCTTTCAGGCGGAAGTCCCCGAAGACATCCTGGAGATCAGTCGCAAACTGAGACAGGCCGGCTTCGAATGCTGGCTTGTCGGAGGAGCGGTGCGCGACCTCCTGATCCATGGAGGGCTTGACCGTATCCGTCTTGCCGGCAACGATTACGACTTCGCTACCAACGCCCGGCCGGAAGAGACGATTCGCGTCTTTCGCCATAGCGGCAAGACCAAAACCTTCACCGTTCCGACCGGACTCAAGCATGGCACAGTCACCGTCGTCATCGAGCGAGACGGGGAAATGTACAACTACGAGATCACCACCTTCCGTCAGGACGGCAAGTACGAGGACGGGCGTCATCCGGACAACGTCAGCTTCACCTCGTCCCTCGCGGAGGACCTCTCCCGACGGGATTTCACCATCAACTCCATCGCTTACGACGTAGTGGAAGGCATCCTGGTCGATCCTTTCGACGGGCTCGGCGACATCTCCCGCAAGGTCATCCGCACCGTCGGCGATCCTCTGGAGCGCTTCCGAGAAGACGGGCTGCGTCCCGTGCGCGCCTGTCGTTTCGCAGCCCAACTGGGTTTCGTCATCGCACGTGAAACTCTGGACGCCATACCGGCGGTCCTCGAAACCGTCAAGAAGGTTTCCGCCGAACGCATTCGCGACGAGTTTTTCAAACTGATGAAAGCGGAAAGTCCTTCGGTCGGGATCGAGTATATGCGGCGTTCGGGCATTCTTTCCATCTATCTTCCCGAACTTCTGGAAGGCTTCGAGGTACCGCAGAACGAGTTCCACCGGTTCGACATTTACTGGCATAATCTCTATTCCTGCGATTCGGCCGTCCGCGACCGTCCGCTTGTCCGTTTCGCCGGACTTTTCCATGACATCGGGAAGGCAAGGGCGAAGAGTTACGCGCTTTCCAACGGAAACGGGAATGTTTTCTACAACCATGAGATCATTGGAGAGCGGATCGCCGACAGGATCATGAAGCGGCTCAAGTTCTCCAATAACGACCAGAAGTACATCTCCCGGCTTGTTCGGATGCACATGTTCTATTACACGGAAGACTGGACAGACGGAGCCGTACGCCGCTTCGTCCGGAAAGCCGACGGCGACAACACATTCCTTTCGGACCTTTTCGAATTACGGAAGGCCGACCGTCTCGGAAGCGGCACCAAATCGGGCGATGCCGAGATCCTGGAGAAATTCCGCAACCGGATCCAGCAAATCGTTGAAGCGGACAATGCCCTCAAGGTCACCGATCTCGACGTCGACGGCAACATCATCATGGAATATTTCCACATCAAACCCTCCCGTACCATCGGCGAAATGCTGGAATACATGCTCGACCAGGTACTGGACCATCCCGAATGGAACGAACGTGAAAAACTCCTGGAAATGGGAACCTTTTTCCTCGAAAATTACGAGGAAATCATCGCGTTGAAACGGAAGCAGGAAATGGAAATGGAAGACCTCGCATAATTTTTCAGGAGGCGGTATGAAAGCGGTGTTCGTTCTGCTGCTCTTGTTCCTGTTTTCGGCCCTGCTTCATTCCAACGCCGTCACCGAACGCTTCGATCCCGCACAGATCGCGCTCAGAAACACCTCCGCCGGAACACTTCAACTGATCGGGATGTTGGAAGAACGTCTCAAGACCGATCCCGATTCCTACGATCTGCACTGGAAACTCGCTCTCGCCTGTTACTATTACGGGGATTTTTACGCCAGGGGTGTCGAGGCGCGGAAAAGCTGGTTTGCGCGTTGCCGCTACCAGGCTCAGCTTGCAGTAGACCGGAATCCCGACGGAGTGGATGGAATTTACTGGCTCGGAGTGGGTTACGCGATGTGGGCCAACGAAAACGGAATTGTGGAAAGTCTGATCAACGTCAACAAAATTATCCAGTCTATGAATCGGGTAATCGATCTCGATCCCGCTTATTTCGATGGATTGCCCTGGGCAATACGGGCGAAGGTTTACGCAGCTCTTCCGGGTTTAGGCAATCGGGAAAAAGCCGAAACCGACATGGAAAACGCGCTGCGTTACGGTAAAAATTATCGTGCGGTTTATCAGGTCGCATCGGATCTGTATATCTCTCTTGGGGATTACGGAAAAGCGGAAGCCCTGGTTCAAGCCGGTCTTTCGCTTCCCTTCGACCGGACGGCGGAAGCGGAGGAAAAGGTGTCTCTTCGGGATCTATCCAATGACCTTCAAATCCTGAAAGAAAAAGCAAAGTAGTCGGACTTCTTACTACCCTCATATTTGGAGCTTTACTTTTTCCAAATTTCCCCTTAAAATATCTGCAGTTTTTTCATGGCAAGGATGGGAGGGTCGCATGTCCACTTTTTATTCCAAAGATCACGAATGGGTGCTGGTGGAAGGTTCCGCAGGAATCGTCGGAATTACCTCTTACGCGGCGCATCAGTTGGGTGACATCACCTTTGTGGAATTACCGAAAAAGGGGAAGATTGTCAAGCAGTTCGAGGCTCTCTGCTCCATCGAGAGCGTGAAGGCCGCGAGCGACATCTACTGTCCGCTTTCCGGCAAGGTATTGGAAACCAACGCCGCTCTCGATACGGAACCCCAGGTTATCAATACCGACGCCCAGGGTGAAGGGTGGATCGCAAAACTCGAACTGGCAAACCCTTCTGAAACTTCGAATCTGATGGATGAAGCGGCATACCGGTCCTACCTCAAAACACTCGAATAAGGACTGACGGAAATGGATTACTGTTCACACAGCGTCCGGGAAATACGGGAAATGCTTTCCGAAATCGGCGTACCTTCCATAGAATCGCTTTTTTCCCCAATTCCCGCGGAACTCCGGACAAAACAGCTTGATCTCCCGGAAGGACTTTCCGAATACGAATCCCTTCACAGAATAACCGACCTCGCGGGTTCGACCCTCACCGACCGCGTCTGTTTTCTCGGCGGCGGCGCTTACGACCACATTATTCCCGCCGCGGTAGGTGCTCTCGCCAATCGTGCCGAGTTCGTCACCGCCTACACTCCTTATCAGCCGGAAAGCTCTCAGGGCACTCTCCAGGCGCTCTTCGAGTATCAGACGGCGATGTGCGCGCTGACCGGGATGGAAGTCACCAACGCCTCGATGTATGACGGCGCGAGTGCTCTCGCGGAGAGCGTCCTGATGGCAATGCGCATCACCGACCGAAAACGGGTGCTGGTGGATGAAGGCGTGAATCCCGTCTACCGCCGCGTAATCGCCACCTATCTCGTCAACCACGACTGCGAGATCGTAGAAATTCCGCTTCGGAAGGATCTTGCCGACGAAGCCGCTATTCTCGCCGGCATCGATGACCGGACCGCATGCGTGGTAATCCAGAATCCCAACTTCCTCGGTTCGATTCTGGACATCCGGAAGATCGCCGAAAAGGCGCATTCCGTTGAAGCGCTCGTCGTGGAATCCATTTATCCGGTTTCCCTCGGGATTCTCGAATCCCCCGCAGCGCGTGGAGCGGATATCTCTACCGGGGACGGTCAGAGCCTCGGCAACCCGCTCTCTTTCGGCGGTCCGTCCTTCGGCTTTCTCGCCGTGAAGAAGACGCATATCCGTCAGCTTCCCGGCCGCATTGTGGGAGAGACAATAGACCGTGACGGAAAGCGCGCCTTTGTGCTGACCCTCCAGGCGAGGGAACAGCACATCAAGCGCCACAAAGCCACTTCCAACATCTGTTCCAACCAAAGTCTTTGTGCTCTCCGCGCACTCTTTCACATGTCGGTTATCGGTCGTGAAGGCTTCGCCGAACTCGCGCAACTCAATTTAGACCTCGCCGCTTACGCGCGCAAAACGCTTTCTGCTATAAAAGGCGTGAAGACGGTCAACGAAGCGCCCGTGTTCAACGAATTCGTATTGGAACTGCCCGTCGAGACGAACATGGTCGTGGAAAAGCTCGCAAAAAAAGGCTATTACGCGGGTATTCCGCTCGGGAAGTTTTACCCCGGCAGGGAAAAGCAATTGCTCGTCGCCGTCACCGAGAAGCGCACGAAGTCCGAAATCGACGGTTTCGCCCGCTTGCTGGAGGAATCCCTATGGCGCTGATTCATTCCGATCTCGACCTCATTTTTCATAATCCTTCGGACCGCAAGAAGGGATACCGTTTCCCGAAGAGCGAAGTGCCTTCGGCCGAATTTCCTCAGTCTCTTTCCAGAAAGGACAAGGCGCAGCTTCCCGAAACGTCGGAACTGGATGTTGTCCGGCACTTCACCAACCTTTCGCACCGGAACTTTTCGGTGGACACACACTTTTATCCCCTCGGCAGTTGCACGATGAAGTACAATCCCAAGGCAGCCGAGGACGCCGCATCGCTTCCCGGTTTCACCGAGCTTCATCCCTGGACGCCATTCCTTCCCGGCGGTGAAGAAGCTTCCCAGGGTGCACTGGCCGTCATACACGAACTCGGGAAAACGCTCGCCGAGGCAGTCGGCATGGATGAAGTGACGTGCCAGCCCCTTGCGGGAGCACACGGAGAAATGACCGGTATCATGCTCGTTGCCGCTTACCACCGCACGAAAGGAAACCGTCGGAAAACCGTGATCGTTCCCGATTCTTCGCACGGAACCAACCCGGCGAGCGCCGCGATGGCAGGTTACGAGATCGTCACGATCCCCACCGCGCCTTACGGTGATATGGATCTGGACGCCTTTCGTGCCGCTATGAACGACGATGTGGCCGCCGTAATGATGACTTGCCCGAATACGCTGGGACTTTTCAACCCGCATATCCGCGAGATAGCCGATATTGCCCATCAATACGGAGCGCTGATGTATTACGACGGCGCGAATTTCAACGCCATCCTCGGCAAGGTGCGCCCCGGCGACGTCGGTTTCGACGTGGTCCATATGAATGTTCACAAAACCTTCGGTACTCCCCATGGCGGAGGCGGTCCCGGCGCCGGTCCCGTCGGCGTGAAGCGGTCGCTTGTTCCCTTCCTGCCTGTTCCCCGTGTGGTGAAGAAGTCCGATGGAAAGTACGCGCTGGAAACGAACCGAAAGGACTCCATCGGCAGCGTTGCGAATTTCTTCGGTAATTTCGGAGTGCTTCTCCGCGCCTATTATTACATCCTTGCCAACGGACGGGAAGGGCTGGTACGCGTGAGCGAAATGGCTGTTCTGAACGCGAATTACATTATGAGTAGATTGAAACCTTACTACGATCTGCCTTTCGATAAAACCTGCATGCACGAGTGCGTTTTTTCCGCATCGCGCCAGGTGAAACAGGGCGTACACGCGATCGACATCGCCAAGGCGCTGATTGAACGCGGTTTCCATCCGCCCACGGTTTACTTCCCGATGATCGTCAAGGAAGCCGTGATGATTGAACCCACGGAAACCGAGAGTAAGGAAACCCTCGACGAATTTATCGATGCGATGATCGAAATTGCGAAACTTGCGGAGACCGATCCCGCTTCGTTTGCCGAGATGCCTTCCGGCATGCCGGTACGCAGACCAGATGAAACCAGGGCGGCGCGGGAAATCCGCGTCACCTGTCTGGGATGACGGAATCGCCCTTCCGCTTCATCGTCAGCGGAGCCGGGAGCGCTTCGTTCAATATGGCTTTGGATGAGGCTTTGTTTCTTCTTGCCGGGCGTCCCGTTCTCCGCTTTTATCGATGGGACAAACTTTCCGTGTCGATGGGGCGTTTCCAGGACCCTTCCGCGCTCTCCCGCGAAAGAGTCCTTCGTTCGGGTTACCCCGCGGTGCGCAGGCCGACGGGAGGAGGCTGGATTCTTCACGGAGACGAACTGACCTATTCCGTGGTCGCGCCGTTGTCCGCTGACGGCGTCAAGGCGGCTTACCGCAAATTGACCCGCTTTCTCGGCTGTTTTTACCGGGATCTCGGTTTGGATGCCGGGTATGCCTGCGAACTTTCCGGCTACCGGGAAATACGGCGTACGGAAATTTGCTACGCCGGGAATGAACCTTACGACATACTCGTCGGCGGAAGAAAGATCGGGGGAAACGCCCAACGGGTCGATCGCCGTCGTGCGGTGGTTCTTCAGCACGGTTCGATCCCGCTCCGGGTAAAACCGGAACTCCTGGGCGTCATCAGTGAAACCAAGTCCGAACTGGAGCACTTCGGCGCCGCCGGTCTCCGGGAACTCGGGATCGTCGAGCCGGAAGACGTGCTGGAACGCCGACTCGAAAAGGCATTCCGCGAAACTCAGGGAATGCTCGAATCACCGTCGGAGCCGACGGAAGCGGAAAGAAAGCTCGCGGCAAATCTGATCGAAGAAAAATACGGCAGGGAAGAATGGATCTGGCGGAAACCTTGAATCCACCGGAAGTTTTCCGGGAATTACCCGGAAGGAAGCCGGAATGGCTCCGTAAGAACCTTCGCGGCGACACCGGAAAGCGCCTCGCCGACATGATCGGCGATCTCATGCTTCACACCGTGTGCCGTGAGGCGCGCTGTCCGAACGCCACCGAGTGCTTCTCCGCCCGTCAGGCGACCTTCCTCGTCCTCGGGAAAAACTGCACGAGGGCTTGTCGTTTCTGCAACGTGACGAAATCGAAACCGGAACCCATCGATCCGGGCGAAGCCGTCCGTGTGGCGGAAGCCGTGAGACGAATGGATCTTTCCTTCGTTGTGATTACAAGCCCTACCCGCGACGATCTTCCGGACGGCGGAGCACGGCACTTCGCCGCAGTTTTGGCCGCCATCCGACGTGAAAAACCGGAGTGTAAAGTAGAACTTCTCGTTCCGGACTTCGGCGGCGTCATGGAAAGCGTGGATATCGTGCTCGCGTCAAAGCCGGACGTTTTTTCCCACAATGCGGAGACAGTGAGCCGTCTTTACGGTATCCGCGCCGGAGCGGACTACCGCAGGACGCTGTCCGTCCTCGCGAGGGCCGCGAAAGCAAATTCCGTCCCCGTGAAAACGGGGCTGATGCTCGGATTGGGGGAAACGGCGGAGGAAATCCGCGCTCTGTTCGCAGATCTGCTCGAAGCGGGCTGCCGCTACCTTTCCATCGGACAGTATCTGCGGCCTTCTCTCTCGCACACGCCGGTGGCGGAATACATCCGTCCGGAAATCTTCGGTGATTGGAAGCGGGAGGCGCTCGCTGCAGGGTTCGAGAAGGTGGAAAGCGGACCCTTCGTGCGGAGTTCCTATCACGCGGCGAATTTTCTTTCGGTAACTTAGAACCGGATGGATCAAATGAATTCCAAGGAGCGGTCATGGCCCAGGTAACGATCGGCGGTCTTGTTTTCCGCAACCCCGTTTTGACCGCTTCCGGTACGTTCGGGATGGGGGATGTCTTCGCGGACTTTATCGATTACTCGAAGCTCGGCGGAATCATCCTGAAGACCGTCACGCGAAAGCCGCGCAGGGGGAACCCGCCCCCGCGCATTCTGGAGACCCCTTCGGGCCTGCTGAATTCCATCGGACTCGAGAACGACGGCTTTGACGCCGTATTGGCGGAACTGAAGGAACATGACCGCATCGCGAAGTACCCGACACGGGTCATTTTCAGCATCGCGGGCGACACCGTCGGGGATTACGCCGAGATGTGCCGCGCCTTCGATTCGATCTCCGGGATCGCGGCATTCGAACTCAACCTGAGTTGTCCGAACATCCACTCGGGAGGCGCTACCTTCGATTCCGACTGCAAAAATGTCGTGTCGATCACGGGGAACGTCCGGAAAGCGACAAAAAAGCCCGTCTTCGTGAAACTATCTCCCGCGAACGACCTTGTCGGTAACGCACGCGCGGCCGAGGGGGAAGGGGCGGACGCCGTTACGGTGTCCAACACCTATCTGGGTATGGCGATCGACCTCAAGCGGAAGGATTTCGTGTTCAAGAACAAGGTGGCGGGATTCTCGGGACCGGCCGTAAAACCGATTTCGCTGTACAACGTTTACCGGGTTTGCAGCGCCGTGAAGCTGCCTGTGATCGCGAGCGGCGGCATATCGAACCTTTCCGACGCGAAGGAATTCCTCTTCGTCGGGGCGTCGATGATTACGGTGGGAACGATGAACTTCGTGGAACCGTCGATTTCGCAGGAAATCGCGGAAGGACTCGAAGCGGAAGGTTAGTCCGTGTCGCGGCGCACCTTCGTCCGATTCACGGCCGCGTTCATGACGACGCTCGCGATGACGAAAAGTACGGCGCCCGTCAAGCCGGCGGCGACCGAGCCGGCGGTTTCTCCGCATTCGGGAGCCACACCGGCGAAAACGGCCACGACCCCGGCTACCGGAAGCAGATAAACGAGGGAATACCAGAGAACGCGTTTTCCCGCGCCGATTTCAACGGTCACCCGGTCGCCTTCGGAAAAACCGTCCGCGTTCCGCCGGAGAACGAGGGTTTTCGTCCCTCCCGCGGCCCGGCTGCAGCCTTGGATTTTACAATCCGCGCACCCTTCCTCGTCCGATTCCAGCAAGCGGATTTCGATGACGCCATTTTCTATTCTTTCAACGATGCCCTTGTCCATGACCGCTCCTTTTATCCCATATATTAGCGGGAAGGAACGGCGTAGTCAAGAGAAGGAGCGGCAAATGCCCGGAATGACGCTTTCCAAGGATTTCACGTTCGATTCCGCGCACAATCTCGTCCATTACCACGGGAAGTGCGAGAATCTGCATGGACATACCTACCGCCTCCGGGTAACCCTATACGGTAAGCCAGCGGGTGCGGAAGCGATGATCCTGGATTTCGGCATTCTCAAGAAGATCGTCCATGAAAAAGTGATAGACCGCATTGATCATGCCTACCTGAACGAATTCGTACCCCAGTCCACGGCGGAGAATCTTTCCGTCTGGATCTGGAACGAACTGGAAAAACCGCTCGATGGACCGAATTACCGATTGGAAGAAATCCGGCTGTGGGAAACCGCCACTAGCTTCGTGACGCTCCGCCGGGATGAAAAATAAGGGGATAACGATGGAAGAAAATGTCCGGATAACGCCGCTTCATGAAAGACACCTCGCGCTGAAAGCTCTGATGGCTCCGTTCGGCGGGTTCGATATGCCGATCCAGTACACCGGGATCCTCGCGGAACACAAGCAGTGCAGGGAAGCCGCCGCACTCTTCGACATCTGCCACATGGGGGAATTCCTCCTCCGGGGAGACGCCGCGAAGTCCGGAATCGACCATCTCATCACCTTCGCGCCCTCCGCTCTGCCGGTGGGAAAATGCCGTTACGGCTTCATGCTGACCGAAGAAGGTAAAATCCTCGACGATCTCATCGTTTACCGGCTCGGTGAGGCCGAGTGGATGATAGTAGTTAATGCAGCTACTACTGACGCAGATTACGGATATATCTCATCCCGACTATTACCGGAAACCGATTTCCGAAACATTTCCGCCCGAACCGGCAAGCTCGATCTCCAGGGACCGCTCTCCCGGGAAGTTCTCTCGACGTTACTGGGCGAAGGCGTTCGCGAAATTCCGTACTTCCAGTCCCGCCACGTCGCCTGGGGCGGAGAGACCTTCGTTGTCAGCCGCACGGGTTATACCGGCGAACTCGGTTATGAGCTCTATCCCTCCTCGAATCTTGTCGGAGAACTCTGGGATCGGCTCCTGTCCGACGAACGCGTAAAACCCGCAGGACTCGGCGCCCGGGATATCCTACGGCTCGAAGTGGGTTACAGCCTTTACGGAAGCGACATTGATGATAATACCACGCCCGTGGAGGCGGACCTCGCTTCCTTCATCGATCTCAAGCGGGATTTCATCGGTCGGGATTCCCTGGCGGCCCAGATCGAGAAGGGCGTTTCCTGCCGGAAGATCGCTTTCAAGACGAGTTCCCGCCGTTCCCCTCGCCATCACTACCGTGTTTTCGGAAACGGAATGGACATCGGAGAAGTAACCAGCGGCGCTTTCTCGCCGATCCTCGGATGCGGCATCGGCATGGCGTATGTTAAGACGGCTTTCGCGAAGACGGGCCAGAAGATCCTTGTCCGCAGCGAGAATGTGGAAATCGAGGGTGTCGTGACCGATCTGCCGTTTTATCGAGGCGGTTCCCTCCGGAAGTAATTGGCTTTTTATATTCTGATACCGGTAAATCCGATAAGAAAGCATTCCATTCGCCGGAGGAACCGATGCTGAAGACCGTTATTTGCGCAGCGCTTTTTCTTTTCTGTCTCACGCCGGTCTTCGGATTGGAACTGGATATCATGCGCCTTTTTACACCCGAAGTAATGGAACTCCGCAATACGCGGGAAGGCACGCTCAAAATGCTCGAAATCCTCAAGAGCGAATACGCCACGAATACCAACAGCTACAATGCCTGCATTAAACTCTCGCTTGCCTATTATTACCTCGGCAACTTTTTTGAAAAGAAAAAGGAAGCAAAACTGGACGCTTTCGCCAAATGCCGCGACTTCGCACGTGCCGCCGTCGCAATCGATCCGGAGGATGCAGCCGGACACTACTGGCTGGGAGTCGCCGTCGGCATCTGGTCGGACGTCAACGGGATCCTGGACAGCCTGTTCAACGCGGAAACCGTACTGAGGGAAATGAATGCGGTCATCCAATCTCAGCCCGACTATTTTCTCGGCCTGCCCTGGGCGATTCGTGCAAAGGTATACTATTACGTCCCCGGCTTTCTCTTCGGAAACAAGGAGAAGGCATGGAGCGACATCAGCAACGCGGTCAAGTACGGCCCGAACCTGAGAATGAACTGGGAGTACTATACGGAACTACTCATGAAAGAGAATCGGTGGAAGGACGCGGAAGTGACCGTGAAGCATGGCATCGACATACCTATAGACCCGAAGCTTGCGCTCGAAGATAATTATAGCTTGGATTTTTTAACGAATTATCAGAGAATCATCCGGGAGAATATCCGGAAATAGCAGCCTTTTCATGGAATGTTCAGAATGCGGTGCAGTTGAGGCAGGATACGGACAGGAAAATCCGCTTCCGACATTTTTTCGAAAAGCCGGGGGTAATGTTTCCCGAGTTTGACGTTATTTCCTATGGTCATCGGCTGGAGCACCAGTTCCATGTCCCGATGGAAGCGATAATAATCCGAAGCGAAACGGAAAAGTTCATTCAATTCCTCATGACGAGTGGAATCGGAATAGACCGCCTTGATGATCACTTGTTTCCCTTTTTCCAGTTTCTGCAGAAATTGCCGATTTTCGTTCCGGACATCCGTCCCGGTTACGGAAGGAAGCTTATAATCCACGGACCATGCGTCCACTCTATCGATCAATTCCTCGCGGATCCTTTCAAAAAGTGTTCCGTTGGTTTCCATCAGAATCCGGAATCGATCCATACCGGGCAGAATCTCCGTGACGGATTCCGATTGCAGCATCGGTTCTCCGCCGGTAAAACAGAGCCACGGAGCACGGAATACCGAAAGCGTCTCAAGCATCATTGTTGATGAAACCGGATTCGGAAGCGTCCGGATTTCGTCCCTCGGCAGATAAACTTTTCCCTCAGCCTGGTGAAAGGTAGCCCAGCGGGTGTCGCAATATTCGCAGGCGAGATTGCAGCCGCTCAGCCGGACGAAAACAAAGGGAACGCCGGAGTAGGGACCTTCCCCTTGTAGCGATGCAAAAATTTCGGCAAGATGAAACAGCGCCATATCAGACGTCTTTCCGGAAGGTAAAAAAATCCTTGATGTAGGCGAGACTTTCACGAAAAACAAAGATGGCCGCCTGGTCCCCGCTGATCCGTTTCGGCTCAGCCGCCAGGAACACTGCATGTGTGATGTGATGCTTCCAGGCAAGAAGACGAATACGTGCGATGTGATAACGCTGGCTGATGAATACTACCCCGTTTACGGAAGCGTCGTTTTTCAGCCAGCGTTTCACGTTCGCTACGGTAGCCGAAGTGTTTTCTCCCATCGGATCCTGAAGAATCGCGTCCTGTCTGACTCCGCATTTCTCCAGGTAGTTGCGCATGACAAAGACCTCGGCGATTCTGCCGCTGACGATGATCCGTTTCACTCTTCCCGAAGCATACAGTATTTCAGCTTTTTGAAGTCTCATGGATAGAGCGGCGCTGGGGTCTCCTTTCCGTGTGATTCCAGCTCCGAATACAACCGCTAGATTCGTGCTTCCCTGAAACCGGGTCGGTACCGGCCAGAAAGCGATATACATGTAAAGCACGGAGAATGCAGCGATTGCCGTCAGCAGAACGACGGCCAGCCACTTCAGAATAAATTTCAAAGCGGTATCCTCAGAGGATGTACCGGGTCAGATCCCGGTCTTTCCGAAGGATGGAAAGCTTGTCCAATACCATATCGCGGTCAATGACCACTTTTTCCCCTTTCATCTCCGGAGCCTGGAAGGAAAGATCCTCGAACAGGTATTCCATTACTGTATGCAACCGCCTCGCGCCGATATCCTCAACGCTGGAGTTGATTTCGTAGGCAACGGCAACCACTGCTTCGATTGCATCCGGAGTCATTTCCACTACTACTCCTTCTGTAGCCAGTAGCGCCTCGTACTGACGGAGAAGGGAATTTTTCGGTTCGACGAGGATTCTTCCGAGGTCTTCCTGGCTGAGGGGCGTCAGTTCCACGCGGATAGGAAAACGGCCCTGAAGTTCCGGAATCATGTCGGACGGCTTCGAGACGTGGAAAGCGCCGGCTGCAATGAAAAGGATGTGGTCGGTTTTTACAATTCCGTAGCGTGTATTGACCGTGGTGCCTTCCACGATGGGAAGGAGATCTCTCTGTACGCCCTCGCGGGAGACATCCGGCCCGTTTCCGCTGGATTTATCGGCGATCTTGTCGATTTCGTCGATGAAAACGATGCCCATTTCCTGTGCCCATTTTACGCCGATTTCCGCAGCCCGGTCCTTGTCGATCCGCTCTTCCAAAAGCTGCTGAGTCAGGACTTCTCTGGCATCGGAGACCGACATGCGCCGGTTATCCTCGGTTTCCATGTTCATATCGCCCATGATCGAAGCCATTCCGTTATCCATGTCTTCGATGCCGGGAAACAGATCCGCCATGGGCAACATCGGCGAAACACGTTTTCTTACCTGAATATTCACCGCTTGGTTTTCCATTTTCCCGGCGATAAGATCGGCCCGGATCTGCTTTTTCCGTTCCACTTTATGAACTGCGGTTTCAGCAATTTTCCGGTTAACCTTCGCGCCGCGCTTTCGGGAAGGTGCACCATCCGACATCAACATATCCACGAGGTATTCTTCGACTTCCTTATCGACGTCTGTTTTTAGCTGTTTGCGCATCCTGGACTTGATCGTATTGACGGAAGTATTCACGAGAGTCCGGATCATCGATTCGACATCCCGTCCGACATAACCCCTTTCAGTAAACCGGGTGGCTTCCACCTTGATAAAGGGAGCATCCAGTGTCATGGCGATTCTTCGGGCGATTTCGGTTTTCCCCACGCCAGTTGGTCCGATCATCAGAATATTTTTTGGAGATATTTCGTCACGCATGGCTTCCGCAACGAATTTCCGCCGGATGCGGTTCCGCAAAGCGATGGCGACCAGCCGCTTTGCTTTCTGTTGTCCGATAATATACTGATCCAGCAGGGAAACAATTTCGCGCGGCATATCCCGGCTTAAATCGTCCCGGATTTCTATTACCGGTGTTGGAAAGGTGCTTTTTTTCGGCATGAAAACATCCGTAATCAAATTTTTTCGATTGTTATATTGGAATTGGTATATATGCAGATTCCTGAAGCGATTTCCAGGGATTCTCTGACCACTTCCGAAACATCCATCAATGGATTAACACGAAGAAAGGCGAGGGCGGCTGCCTTCGCGTAGCCGGCTCCCGATCCGATAGCAGCGACATTGTCCTCCGGCTACAGTATATTGCCATTTCCAGAAAGGAGATAGGTGTTCTTATGATTCGCAACAATCAGCATCGCATCAAGCTGTCGGAGCGCCTTGTCCATCCGCCAGTCTTTCGCCAAACTGACGCTCGCACGGAGAAGATCGCCGGAGAATTCTTCCAGCTTGACTTCGAAGCGTTCCAGAAGGGCAAAGGCATCAGCCACAGATCCGGCGAAACCGGTCAGGACAGAATCCTTGAAGAGTTTTCGGATTTTGATGGCGTTTCCTTTGACGATGGTATCACCCAGTGTTACCTGACCATCTCCCGCTATGGCGACATTTTCTCCGTTTCGTACGCAGATGATCGTAGTGGAACGCCAGTCATCCCGCTTCATATGGCTACCTCTATTTTGATCAGTCCTCGTCATATTATAATATGACGAGGACATTTTCTCAAGTTTATCCGTAAGGGCGGCCGGATTCCGGCGGGTACGACTAATAATTATTGACATATCCATTTAATTACTTTATAATAAAAATGGGTGGATTAC
>Ga0326727_10014323_pt1 | contig 17324 bp, 16 predicted proteins | sample MB2enrmetagenome_FD_207643 | JGI IMG/M metagenome (GOLD analysis project Ga0326727, IMG submission 207643) | Lab enriched peat soil microbial communities from McLean, Ithaca, NY, United States - MB29MY | ecosystem: Environmental > Terrestrial > Soil > Wetlands > Peat | place: USA: New York...
ACGGGATTTACATCATCGACCTGCAGAAGACGCTGAAGATGTTCAAGGAGGCGTCGAAGTTTATCACCGAGCTGACCAGCACGGGCAAGCTGGTGTTGTTTGTCGGCACCAAGCGGCAGGCGCAGGATGCGGTGGCCGAAGAGGCGAACCGCTGCGGGATGCCGTACATCAACTCGCGCTGGCTGGGCGGGCTGCTCACGAATTGGATCACGGTGCAGAAGTCGGTGAAGCGGCTGCAGGAGCTGGACGACATGTCGACCGACGGCCGCTATGAGCTGCTGACCAAGAAAGAGGTCATCAAGCTGGAGCGCGAGCGCAAGCACCTGTCGGTGAACCTGTCGGGCATCAAGAGCATGAAGCGGCTGCCGGACGCGCTGTTTGTGGTGGACTCCAACAACGAGGCCATCGCGGTGGCGGAGGCGCGCAAGCTGGGGATTCCGGTGGTCGCGGTGGTGGACACAAACTGCGATCCGACGCTGGTGGACTATGTGATTCCGGGCAACGACGACGCGCTGCGCGCGATCCGTCTGTTCACGTCGAAGATCGCGGACTCGGCCGCCGAGGGCGCGCAGTTGGTGTCGGAGAAGGCGTTCGAGAGCGAGGTTGCGGACGTCGAGCAGGTTGAGGTAGCGCCGGAGTACATCGGCGAAGAGGGCGAGATCGATGCGGCTGAGGTCCACGAGTCGGCGGGCATCGCGGCGGAGTCGGTCGACGACGTTGCGGACGATGAGAACGTCGATCTGGCGGCGGTGCTGGGCGGGAACATTCGCAAGGCCCCGGTGGCTGCCACGGAGCCTGAGGTAGAGGCGGAAGCGGCACATATAGCGACCGGCGCGTAGGACTTCATCATCTCAAGAGAGAGAGCGTGGAGGCCGGCGTTATCCGCTCCACGCTCTTTCTGTGTGAGGCGCTGAACGTGCGGCAGGATTTATTTACGGATTTGTTGATTAGGAGAAGAAGAGAGCAATGACGACTGGAGCAGATGTGAAGATCGATGCGAAACAGGTGAAGGAACTGCGCGAAAAATCGGGTGCGCCGATGGGCGACTGCCTGAAGGCGCTACAGGAGGCCAAGGGCGAGATGGAGGACGCGTTCGTGGTGCTGCGCAAGCGCGGCATGGCGACGGCGGCCAAGAAGGCCAGCCGCACCACCAACGAGGGCGCGGTGGGAACGTACATCCACGCGGGGGGAAAGATAGGCGTGCTGCTGGAGCTGGACTGCGAGTCGGACTTTGTGGCGCGCACCGACGACTTCCAGGAGCTGCTGCGCGACGTGGCCATGCACATTGCGGCCAGCGAGCCGCGCTTCATCAGCCGCGACGAAGTGACGCCGGCGGACATCGAGCGCGAGAAGGAGATCTATCGCGCGCAGGCCGCGGCCACGGGCAAGCCGCTGGCCGTGATCGAGAAGATCCTGGAGGGCAAGCTGGGCAAGTTCTACGAGGAGTTCTGCCTGCTGGACCAGCCGTTCATCAAGGACCAGACACAGACCATCGCGCAGATTGTGGCGGCCAAGGTGGCCAAGCTGGGCGAGAACATCACGGTACGGCGCTTCGCGCGCTTCAAGGTGGGCGCGGCGGAGTGGACCGTGGCGCAGACCAAGGCGGCAGGCGAGGCTGCGCAGGCGTAAGGCTTTCGCAACGATTCAGTAAAGGTTGGGCCCGGGCGAATCAGTCCGGGCCTTACTGTTTCCATACTCAATTTGATTTAGGATTTGTGCGTAAGGCGGTGCCTGGGGAGGGGTTGGCGCATCTGAGATAGTGGTGTATCGAGCTGGCGTGTTTGGCGAGGGAGAACGAGCAAAGGCGAGATTTGTGGGAGAAATTGGCGGGCGTTTGTGGACGGCGAAGTTCATCGAGGTCCTTCGACTTCGCGCTACGCGCTTCGCTCAGGATGACGGTCATTAGCGAATTGAGGAGGGCAATATGGAACTGGGAATGATTGGGCTGGGGCGGATGGGGGCAAGCATGGTGCGGCGGCTGGCGCAGGCGGGGCACCGGTGCGTGGTCTACGACATGTCGGCAGAGGCCGTGGCGGCGGTGGTGAAGGTGGGTGCGGTGGGGACAGGTTCGCTGGCGGAGTTTGTGAAGACGCTGGCCAGGCCGCGCACGGTGTGGCTGATGGTCCCGGCGGGGGTGGTGGATGAGACGCTGGCGAAGCTGGCGCCGATGCTGGAGCCGGACGACGTCGTCATCGATGGCGGGAACTCGTATTATCACGACGACATTCGCCGGGCAGCGGAGTTGAAGGCGAAGGGCATCCATTATGTGGATACGGGGACCAGCGGCGGAGTGTGGGGCGCGGACCGCGGATACTGCCTGATGATCGGCGGTGAGGAGGCTGTAGTGCGGCGGCTGGACCCGATCTTCCGCTCGCTCTCTCCGGGGATTGGTGAGATTGCGCAGACGCCGGGGCGCAAGCGGTTGAGCGGTACGGCGGAGCAGGGCTATCTGCACTGCGGGCCGAGCGGCGCGGGACACTTTGTGAAGATGGTGCACAACGGGATTGAATACGGCATGATGGCCGCGTACGCCGAGGGGTTGAACATCCTGCGCCACGCCAACGAGGGCAAGCAGGCGAGCGCGCTGGATGCGGAGACGACACCGATGCGCAATCCGGAGTTCTATCAGTATGAGCTGAACCTGCCGGACGTGGCCGAGGTGTGGCGGCGGGGGAGCGTGATCTCGTCGTGGCTGCTGGACCTGGCGGCGCAGGCGCTGATCGATAGCCCCGACCTTGCGAAGTTCGCCGGGCATGTGTCGGACTCCGGAGAGGGTCGGTGGACGATCCGCGCGGCCATCGACGAGGCGGTGCCGGTGCCGGTGCTGAGCGCGGCGCTGTATGAGCGGTTCAGCTCGCGCGGCGCGGACGACTTTGCGGACAAGATGCTGTCGGCGCTGCGCTACCAGTTCGGCGGGCATCTGGAGAAGACCGGCGACGAGAAGGAGAAGGGTTGATGGCGGGAACGCGTTCGGACGCGCTGGTGGTCTTCGGAGTGACGGGGGACCTGGCGCACAAACAGATATTTCCCGCGCTGTATGCGATGGAGAAGCGCGGAGCGCTGAAGGCGCAGGTGATCGGCGTGGCGTTTCCGAAGTGGAGCGTGGAACGGCTGCGGCGGCGCGTGGCCGACAGCGTCAATCATGCGGCGGGCGGAGGGCCGAAGAACAATGGGGACCGGCGCGCGCTGGATTCGTTGCTGTCGCGCATTAAATATGTGAGTGGGGACTACAAGGACCCGGCGACGTATGCGGCGATCCGGCAGGCGCTGAATGGCGCGCGGCGGCCGGCATACTACCTGGCCATTCCTCCGTCGCTGTTTGAGACGGTGATCCGCGGGCTGGGCGCGGCGGGGCTGGCGCGTGACGCGCGCGTGATTGTGGAGAAGCCGTTCGGGCGCGACCTGGCGTCGGCCCGCGAGCTGAACCGCGTGGCGCACGCGGTCTTTGCAGAGGACTCGATCTTCCGCATCGACCACTTCCTGGGCAAGGAGGCGATCATGAACATTCTTTACTATCGCTTCGCCAACTCCTTTTTGGAGCCGATTTGGAACCGCAACTATGTGGCCAGCGTGCAGATCACGATGGCGGAGAACTTTGGAGTGAAGAAGCGCGGCGCGTTTTACGAGACGGCGGGCTGCCTGCGCGACGTGATTGAGAACCACCTCTTCCAGATTGTGGCGCTGCTTGCGATGGAGGCCCCGGCAACGCGGGACTATGGAGCGGTGCAGGCGGAGAAGGCGAAGGTCTTCGAGGCGATGCTGCCGCTGAAGCCGGAGGACCTGGTGCGCGGGCAGTACGCGGGCTATCGCAAGGAGCCGGACGTGGCGCGCGACTCTGACGTGGAGACCTTCTGCGCGTTGCGGCTGTACATCGACTCGTGGCGATGGGCGGGTGTGCCGTGGTTTCTGCGCTCCGGCAAGTTCATGGCGACGACAGCGACGGAGATACTGGTGGAGCTGAAGCCTGCCCCGCAACGGCTGTTCGCGGACTCGATGCCGAAGCATGGGCGGGCGAATTATCTGCGGTTCCGGTTGTCGCCGGACGCGGCGATTGCGCTGGCGACGCGGGTGAAGACCCCGGGGAAGGAGTTCGTCGGGCAGCAGCAGGAGCTCTTCCTGTGCGAGGAGCTGGCAGGGCAGGAGATGCCCTACGAGCGACTGCTGGGCGACGCCATGCGCGGCAATGGGGCGCTGTTTACACGCCAGGACGCGGTGGAGGCAGCGTGGGCGGTGGTCGATCCGGTGCTGAAGAAGCACGACCCGGTGCATGTGTACAAGCGCGGAAGCTGGGGGCCGAAGGCGGCAGACGCGCTGCTTGGGCCGGGCGGGACGTGGCACAATCCGGGAGCGGATGAGTGCGGATGCTGAGAACGATTGAGTGAGGAAGTGGCGCTCTAACCGGCGGCGACGAGGCGGCCGGCGCGGCTGACGATGGAGAGGCGCTCGCTGCTGAGGATGCTCTTGGCCTGCGACTTGGCGTGGTTGGCCCACGGGCCGACGGGGTCCAGCCGGACGTAGGTGAGCCAGTGGCGCAGCGAGCGGCGGCGATGGCCCTGGCGCTCGTAGGCCAGCGCCAGGTTGTAGTGCGCGTCGGCGTACTGCGGAACGAGCGCGATGGCGCGCTGGTAGGCGGCGATGGCATCGTTGAGGCGCTTCATCTCGTCGAGCACATTGCCCAGATCGAAGAAGGCCAGCGCGTACTCGGGGTCGGCCTCGGTGGCGCGGCGATAAAGCTGCTCGGCCAGGGTGAACTCGCGCTGGTTGTAGTGGATGGTGCCCAGATTGATGGCGGCGGCGGCGTATCCCGGCCGCATGGCGAGGATCTGGCGATAGAGTTCGGCGGCCTTGCCGATGGTGGCGGGAACCTCCTCCAGGCGCACCGCGCGCTGGAAGAGCTCCTGTAGGTCGGGCTCGGGTCCGGTCTCAGAGCCGACGATGCTGAGCTGGCGTTTGGTTCCTGCCTCGAAGTCGAAGGCGAGCTGGCGGGTGACGGGATCCACCAACGCGCCATTGTGGCGGAAGCTGAGATGCGCTCCGTGGCTGACGGCAGAGGCTTCAGTAAAGGGGTTGCCCATTCCGGCGGCGCGGCGCATGGCCTCGACCGATTCGCGGATGCTCTTGGCGGAGATGCGCGTGGCGCGCAGCGCGCGCAGGGTGCGCAACTGGGCCAGGTCTTCAAAGGAGTATTGTTCGTTGGCTGGAATCAGCCCTGCTTGCTCCCACGCGGTCAACTGGCGCGCTCGCAAGTGCAGGATTCGAAGGACGTCTTGACGGCTGTATCGGGTCACGTGTTGGTCTCGACAGGAACCGTTCCCATGCATCTGTTGCGAGTATGCAAGTTGCTCGCGCGACCCGCAAGGGCGTTCACCCTCACTTCATCAAATACTCGTGGATATCGTGTACCAAACGTGGTTCCCCCTGGAATGATCTGTGGATATCGATGGCCGGGGAATGAGACGAGCAAGTGCAAGTACGAAATACGGAGATTCTGGCTTCCACCCCAGCCAGCAAGCTGGCAGGGGACCCCGGCTCTGCGCCAGAATGACGGTTTCGGATGTGGGGCAACCGGCGCTGAAAATATGCCATTGACAGATTATGGTTGGTAGAGCAAACTAGTTTGTATAAATGTGAAACGCTCGGCGGTGCTGGAGCGCAGAGGAGACGAAGATGAACCAAGTGGAAAGAATGATGGAACGGCCTAAGCTCTACTACAACATCGATGGGGTGGGCGAACTTGGTATGGGTTTCATGCTCTTGTGTTTCGCGCTGCTTCAGTGGTTGCAGATCAACTCGCCGGCGGGCGCTATCTGGCATCGAGTGTATGTGTTGTTTCTTTGGATCGGAGTAATGGGGGTGGTGATCCACTACGGAAGCGAGGCGATCAAGAAGCACATCACGTATCCTCGCACCGGCTTTGTCGAGTACTCAAAGCGGTACACCGTTTGGCATCCGGCGGTGATCGCATTCTGCACTTCGGCGCTGGTCGCGACGGGCATTGCGTTCGTTGCAAGATCGCACTGGGAGACCGGCCGTTCCCACTGGGTCCTGACGACGCCCGCCGGACTGATCGGCCTGGTCGTTGTGGTGGCCTATGGCTACGGCATTGCCCGCTCCGTCCGCTGGAAGTGGGCCGTGGCTGGAGTCATGGCGATCTGCTCCGTCGCGATTGCGCTGCTTCCAGAGGGTGCGATCGGTTCCATGACGGGGAGCACGTCTGACTTTGGCGCGATTTCATCTGCAAGCATAGGGGCATGGCTGCTTATCATCATGCTTTATGGCGCGATTCTATTGATCTCTGGCGGGATCAGTTTTCTGCTCTACATACACAGGACGCAGCCAGCGGCGGAGACGGCAGAATGAACCTGAAGACGCGAAAGCTGGCGGAGCTCGACCGCGTGATCCACGAGCCGGGACGGCTGATGATTGTGGCGCTGCTCTCTGCCGTAGAGCAAGCGGACTTTCTCTATCTGCAACACGAGACGGAGATGAACAAGGGAACGCTCTCCAGCCATCTCTCGAAGTTGGAAGACGCCGGATACATCGAGGTGACGAAGACCTATCGAGGCAAGATTCCGCAGACGCTGCTGCGCCTGACCGCGGAGGGGCGACAGGCGTTCACACAGTACCGGCGCAGAATGAAAGAGGCGCTATAAAGCCAGTTAACTCATGATGTGGAGCGTCTTGCTTCGAACGAAATGCGGGGATTCTTCGCTGCGCTCAGAATGACAACTTCTATGAGGTGCGAGACTATTGCTGCGGATATTTGTAGAACTCGCTGCGCTTGCGGCTGTAGAGGATGTAGATAACCAGGCCGATGGCGAGCCAGATGAAGAAGCGGAGCCAGGTCTTGGCGGGCAGGCCGGCCATCAATAGAATGCAGAAGAAGACGCTGAGGATGGGAATCAGCGGGCCGAAGGGGACGCGGAAGCCGCGCGGACGCTTGGGGTCTTTCAAGCGCAGGACGACGACGCCGGCCGAGACCAGCACGAAGGCGAAGAGCGTGCCGATGTTGGACATCTCGGCGAAGGTGCCCACGTCGAAGAGGCCGGAGGGGATGGCGACCAGGAAGCCAGCGATCCATGTGGCGAAGGCGGGCGTGCGGTAGCGGGGATGGACGCGGCTGAAGACATCGGGCAGCAGGCGGTCGCGCGACATGGAGAACCAGACGCGCGCCTGGCCGAGTTGAAAGACCAGGATCGACGAGACCATTCCGACCAGCGCGCCCAGCAGCACGGCGAGGCGGACGAAGTGGAGGCGATGTCCTCCGGGTAGAAGAGACACGCGGCGCAGTGCGTTGACCACGGGGGCGGCGTCTCCGGCGACCGAACGCCAGGGGACGATTCCGGTGAGGACCACGGCGACGCCGACGTAGAGCAGCGTGCAGATGATGAGCGTGGCGAGGATTCCGATGGGCACGTCGCGGCGCGGGTTGCGGCACTCCTCGCTGGCGGTGGAGACGGAGTCGAATCCGATGTAGGTGAAGAAGATGATGGAGCCGCCGGCCAGCACGCCGGTCCATCCGTTGGGCGAGAAGGGGTGGTAGTTCGACGGATGGATGAAGCTGGCGCCGAAGCTGACGAAGAGCAGGATGGCGGCGATCTTAATCAGCACCATGATGTTGTTGGTGCGCGCCGACTCGCGGATGCCGCGCACCAGGATGACGGTGAGAATGAGAACGACGAGGAAGGCGGGAATGTCGAAGCCGAAGTGCCATCCGGGGGCGTAGATGGTGTTGCCGGCGAGGTCCTGCAGGCCGAGCGGGAGATACGCGGGCGAGAGCCACTTGGGCGAGAGATGCAGGCCGAGCCAGTCGAGCAGATCGACGATGTGGGCGGCAAAGCCGACCGAGACGCTCATGTTGGAGAAGGCGTATTCGAGGATGAGGTCCCAGCCGATAATCCACGCGATGAGCTCGCCCATGGTGGCGTAGGTGTAGGTGTAGGCGGAGCCGGCGATGGGGATCATGCTGGCCAGCTCCGCGTAGCAGAGGCCGGTGAGCGCGCAGACGATGGCCACCAGCACCAGCGAGAGCGCGATGGCTGGGCCCGCGCCGGGACGGCCTGCGACGGCGCCGCCGGTGTGATGGAGGAGGCCGAGAATGAGATCGACGACGGGCGAGTCGGCCCATTTCTTCAACTCGGTTGGGTTGCCGCCGATGGCGACGCCGATAACGGTGAAGATGCCCGAGCCGATGACGGCACCGATGCCGAGCGCGGTGAGCGAGACCGGGCCGAGCGATTTGCGCAGGGCGCGATCGGGCCGCTCCGAATCGGCGATCAGCTTGTCGATGGACTTGGTGGCGAAGATTTGCCTGGGCAGCGTCGAACTCCTGAATCGAAGTCAACCGTGAACGGACGTCAACACAAACGCATTTGCAGGACGCTAGCGCTTGGTCTTGCCGCGGGCGGCCTTCTTGACCTTGGCTTTGTTTTCGCCGCGCGCGCCGGTGCGCTTGCCTTTGGCCGGTGCGGCCTTGCGTGCCGCGCGCTTGATCTTCTTGCGTTCGATCTTGTCGGTGATGCTTTTGGTGTCTGCCATGAGTGGTCTGTGCTTTCCTGAAGGTGAAGATGGGTTAGGGGCGCAGAGGCTAGAGAGCTTCGAGCTGGGCGAATTTTTCCACCAGCTTTTTTACGCCGTGCTGTTGAAATTGTACTGTAATCTTCGCATCGTCCCCATCGCCTTCGCGGCGAAAGACGGTGCCCACGCCGTATTTGGGATGGCGGACGCGCGAGCCCTGGCGCAGGCCGGTCTTGCCAGTGGGGGCGGGGGTGTCAAGCTTGGGACGCGAGAAGTTCTGGCCAGTGGGAACCTTTTGCCCGCGCGCGGCGAAGAAGCTGGCGATGTTGTCGATGGAGCTGCCGGTGGAGGCGGCGCGAGCGATGGGGCGCGATCCGGGAGCGATGCGCGTGGTGGAGAACTTGATTGCCGCGGCGCGAGGATTTGCGACTGTCTGGTCTTCGTCCTCGTAGCTGTAGTGGCGTTCGACCGCATCGTCGGCGTTCCTGGCGGAGCGACCGAAGCGATTGCGTTGCGGGTAGGGCGTCGCGTAGGCGGAGCCGGAGAATTGCGGTTGGGCCGCCGGGCTGCCGAGGTCTTCGATGAGGCGCGCGGGCACCTCTTCGAGGAAACGCGAGGGGATGCTGGCGTCGGGTATCTCCGAGCCGTAGCGGCGGCGGTAGCGTGCGCGCGTAAGAACGAGCGTGTCCATGGCGCGGGTCATGCCGACGTAGCAGAGCCGGCGCTCCTCTTCGAGGCCGGTGGGATCGGTGAGCGTGCGCGAGTTGGGAAAGAGGCCCTCCTCCATGCCGGCGAGGAAGACAAGGGGAAACTCAAGGCCCTTGGCGGCGTGGAGGGTCATTAGCGTGACGCGCGCATCGGCGGAATAGGAGTCGGTGTCGGAGACAAGCGCGGCGTGATCGAGGAAGTCGGAGAGGGATTCGCCGCGTTCTTCGGCGTCCTGCGCGGCGTTGGCCAGCTCGCGGAGGTTCTCGATGCGGGAGAAGGCCTCGGGCGTGGCCTCGTCTTCCAGCGCGCGGATGTAGCCGGAGCGGTCGTTGAGGAACTTGATGAGTTCGGGGAGGGTTGCGGCGTCGCCGGGCTTGCGAAAGGCTGCGCGGATGGATTGATCGCCGGAGGAGGTCGCTTCATTTGTAGCAGATTCGGTTGCAAACTCATCAGGGTTGAAGTCGGTGGCTGCTTCAGGATCGTTTTGAGTTACAGATTGCGATTCGGCGTGGATTGACACGGGTTCCGATGAATCATCTTCAGTTACATATTCCGCTGCGAGGCCGTCGCTGGGGGCAAGGCCGGCTGCGAGTTGGCTCGCGAAGCCGGGGCCGAGCATGGCGCGGGCGTCTTCGATGAGGAGGCGGAATTTGCCCAGCGCGGCCAGCGCGCGCGCAGGCAGAAGCCCGTCTTCGGTGGCGCGGGTGATGGCGTCCCATGTGCTGATTCCGGCGGTGAGCGCGATGCGTTCCAGCGTCTCCATTGTCGTTTTGCCGATGCCGCGCGGTGGCGAATTGACCACGCGGCCCAGCGCGATGGAGTCGTGCGGGTTAAGAACGAGCTTCATGTAGCTGAGTATGTCCTTGACCTCGGCGCGGTCGTAGAAGGAGAAGCCGCCGACCATGCGGTACTGGATCTGATAGCGGCGCAGCGCCTCTTCGAAGAGGCGCGACTGCGCGTTGGTGCGGTAGAGGACGGCGCAGCGCGGCGCCGTTTCGCTGGGGCTGGAGTCGGCGGCGCGGAGATATTGCTGAATGCGGTCGGCGATGAACAGCGCCTCGTTTTCGCCGTCGGGGGCCTCGTAATAGCCGATCAGCGAGCCACCCTCGCGCGTGGTGAAGAGCGTCTTGCCCTTGCGCAGGGTGTTGTTGGCGACCACGGCGGAGGCGCCTTCGAGGATGATCTGGGTGGAGCGGTAGTTTTGTTCCAGGCGGATGGTGCGGACGTTAGGGAAGTCCTTTTCGAACTCGAGAATGTTGCGTATGTCGGCGCCGCGCCAACTGTAGATGGACTGGTCCTCGTCGCCGACGACGCAGACGTTGCGCGCGGGCCCGGCCAGCAGCTTCATCAGCTCGTACTGCGGGCGATTGGTGTCCTGGTACTCGTCGATGAGCAGGTACTTGTAGCGGCGATTATATCGTTCGCGTACCTCGGGGACGGCCTTGAGCAGGCGCACGGCCTCCAGCAGAAGATCGTCGAAGTCCAGCGCGTTGGCCTTCAGCAGTTCCTTGCGATAGATCTCGAAGATGTGCGCGATCTTCTCTTCCATGGGATTCGTGGAGGCGAGGAAGTACTCCTGCGGGTCGATCATGTGGCTCTTTGCCCAGGAGATTTTGCCGAGGGCAACGGATGGCTTGAGCTGCTTGTCGTCGTGGCCGAGGCGCTTGAGCGCGGCTTTGACGACGGCCTGCTGGTCCACTTCGTCGTAGATGGCGAAGGTGTGGGTGAGGCCGGTGCTCGCGCCGCCGCTGGCGGAGGGAATGCGCAGGGCCTCGATGTCGCGGCGCAGGACGCGCACGCAGAAGCTGTGGAAGGTGGAGAGCAGGGGCTTGGCCAGCGAACTCGAGCCCAGCAGGCGGTCGACGCGCTCGGACATCTCGGTGGCGGCCTTGTTGGTGAAGGTGACGGCGAGGATGGAGTCGGGGCTGACGCCGCGCTCCTCGATGAGGTAGGCGATGCGGTGGGTGATGACGCGCGTCTTGCCGGAGCCCGCGCCGGCCAGCAGCAGCACGGGGCCGTCAACGGCCTGGATGCCTTCCTGCTGCCGCGGATTCATGTGGTCGAGAAGGCGGGACACTGGCGAGACTCCAATGTCTATGTTAATTGCGAAGGCGGTGGATAGCGAATTGCGACGCGCGCAGATATTTTGAGATTTTGCGGAACCGGATCGGGGCGTGATGCGTAGAGATGAGTGCGGAGAGACTTTCATGAACCAGGGCCTGGGAGTCTGGCCGCCAACTTTATACCGAGGTAACACTATGCTGAGGACTACTCGCACGATTGCCAGTTCGCTCGCTGTTCTTCTGGTTGCCGGTGCCATGGCTCCGGCTGCCGCCAACGCCTGGCAGATGGGCAATAAGACCAACCCGGACACAAGCGCGACGCAGACCCAGAAGAAGCTCATCAGTGTCCAGGTCTACAACAAGGGCCAGACATCTGAGGACTTGAAGGTGGAAGGAAACGTCTACACCGTGCCGGCGCATCAGACGCTCACCATCAAGGCTCCGCTGGGAACGGCTGTCTACGTAGACAGCACGGGGGGTGAATATCAAAAGGGCGAGGTGCTGTTTACGTTCATGCCAGCGATGAAGGACGCGACGGTCAAGTTCAACTGAACAAGCGATGCACGGGGGTGGGATAATTATTGAGATGCCACCCCCGAGCGCTGTCTCTTCCACCGTTGTTTCCGCAATCAAAAATGTTGCTGTCTTCTGCGCGTCGGCCGATGGGGCCGATCCGGTGTTCCGCGCAGTTGCCGATGAGCTTGGGCGCAAGCTGGCCGAGCGCGGGATTGGCGTGGTGTATGGCGGGGGCAGGGTGGGGCTGATGCATGCGGTCGCCGAGGGCGTGCTGGCAGCGGGCGGGCGCGTGGTGGGCGTAATTCCCACCGTGCTGGTGGAGCAGGAGGTGGCGCACGAGGGGCTGACCGAGCTGCATGTCACCGACACCATGCACACGCGCAAGGCCATGATCGGCGCGCGGTCGGATGCGTTCATCGCGCTGCCCGGCGGATATGGGACCTTCGAGGAGATGTTCGAGGCGCTGGCCTGGCAGACGCTGAAGATCCACTCGAAGCCGGTGCTAGTGCTCAACACGAATGGTTTCTACGACACGCTGCTGGCGTTCCTGGACGAGTGCGTAGAGCAGGGGATGTTGACCCAGGAGAAGCGGGAGATTGTGCTGGTGGCGCGTACGGTGGATGAGGCGCTGGCGCTGCTGGGGATTGCCTAAGGAAGATCTGCACAAGTCTCCGAGATTCCCTCAGCGGCTAAAGCCGCACTGGAAGTTGAGCGCAACCGGCGGGACTAAAGTCCCGCCCTTTCAAAACGGGGGCTGATTCGGGGATTGCCTAGCTGCCGCGCGGCGGGTTGCAGAGGGGGCACTGGCAGACGCTGCGCAGGTAGGTCCAGGAGTAGATGCCGGACTGGTGGCCGTCGTTCCATTTGAAGCTGAGGGCGTAGCGTCCGACGGGGGTGACCTCGTCGGGGCGCGGCGGCGCCTGGTAGAGCGCGAGCGGGTCCTGCGATTTGGGTTTGGGCCCGCCGGGGGCGCGGCCTGTGGTCTCGCGCTCGGCGTTGCATGTGGCGCAGGGGCAGGCGTCGCGCAGCCAGCGGAAGCTCCACGCGCTCTGGTGGCCGTCGCGCCATTCGATCTCGACGCCTGTGCCTTCGGACTTTTTGACGCGGACCTTGAGCGGAGTGACTGCGTCGGTGGGGAGGCCCTCGCCCTGGTGGGCGGCGGCCTGCGCGGAGTCGCGCAAGACTTCTTCGGCGCTGATGAAGCGGATTCCTTCGTGGCTCATGGGTGGAGTTCCTCGGTTGGGTGACGGTCGAACCGCAGCTTGAGAAAGACGACGCTCATGGAGAGAAACAGGTTGGCGGCGTTGCAGGCGATGATGGGCCTGGAGCCAGTGTAGAGGCCGTAGAGAAGCCAGAAGAAGACGCCGAGGGCGAACATCAGGAAGGTTGGGAGCGAGATGTCGCGGGCCGAACGCAGACGCAGGACGCGCACCAGCTGCGGGACGTAGGCGGCGGTGGTGAGCAGGGCGGCGGCGTAGCCCAGGTCGTCGATGCGCGCGCCGGTGAGGTGTATTGCGGCGGTTTGTAGAACAAGGCTCATGGCTGACTCCAAATGCTCATGGCTGTCTCCAGAAGAAGTATGCGGCCATGGTGCAGCCGATGATGACGACGATGGCGCGCAGCACGTCTGGGTCCATGCGGCGGGCGTACTGCGCTCCGGTGTATCCGCCGATGGCGGCGGCGACCATGGAGACCAGGCAGTAGTGCCACACGATGGCACCGCCGCAGATGAAGGTGACGACGGCGCAGAAGTTGGCGAGACATGCGCCGAGGACCTTCAGCGAATTGACGGCATTCATCTCCTCCACGCCGAAGAGAGAAAGCACGCTCATGGCGAGGAAGCCCGCGCCGGCACCGAAGTATCCGATGTAAAAGTTGACCAGGAGGAGCGCAAAGAACAGCGGAACCATGGCCGGAGTACGGGCGGCGTGCGGAGTGTCGGAGCGGCGGCGCAGCCAGCGCGAGACCGGGCCGCTGATCCAGAAGAGCAACGACGCGGCCAGCAGCATCCACGGGACGATATGCATGAATGTGCGCGGGCGCGTGTTCAGGAGGACGACGGCGCCGCCGATGCCGCCGAGGATGGAGGCGGAGACGACGACAGCGAGCAGGTCGCGGCGGAGATCGGTGCGCAAGGCCCAGATGGAGGTGAGCTGGCCCGGCCAGAGCGCGACGGTGTTGGTGGCATTGGCCTGGATGGGCGGGACGCCGATGGCAATCATCGCGGGAAAGGAGATGAAGGAGCCACCGGCGGCCATCGCGTTCATCGCACCGGCGATCAACGAGGCCGCGACCAGCCAGAGGTAGGGAAGATGCGCGCTGAGGCTGGGAACCATCTTCTCTTCATTGTAGCGAGTCGGCGAGAGAGCAGTCAGCGAGCCAGCGAGTCAGCGGCGGACGGAAGTTCAGGCGTGGCGGCGATGAGCTGGCGGGTGTACAGGTTGCGCGGGGAGTCGCAGACCTGCGTGCAGTCGCCGATCTCCACCAAGCGGCCGCGCTGCATCACGGCGACGCGGTCGCATAGATAGCGCACCAGAGGCATGGAGTGGGAGATGAAGAGATAGGTGAGGCCGAGCCTGCGTTGCAGGTCGCGCAGCAGGTTGACGATCTGCGCGCCCACCGAGACGTCGAGCGAGCTGACCGGCTCGTCGAGGACGAGAAAGCGTGGGCGCAGGGCGAGGGCGCGGGCGATGTTGATGCGCTGGCGCTGGCCGCCGCTGAACTCGTGCGGATAGCGCGACAGGGCGGATGGGTCGAGGCCGACCGAGTGGAGCAATTCGGCGAGCCGCGTGGGCAGTCCCTCTGGAGGCGGCTCGCGGTGGATTCTGAAGGGCTCGGCGAGAATCTGCTCGATGGTCATGCGCGGGTTGAGCGCGGCGTAGGGGTCCTGGAAGACGATCTGCATGCGGCGGCGCAGCGCGCGCATGGCGGCGGACGATGTGGGCGGAAGGGGCTGGCCCTCGAAGAGGACAACGCCCGCGGTGGGTACGATCAGGCGCAGCAGGATGCGGGCGACAGTGGTCTTGCCGCAGCCGGATTCGCCGACCAGGCCGAGCGTCTCGCCGGGCTGAATGGCGAAGGACACATCGTCCAGGACGCGGGCGACGCCGTTGCGGCGCGCGTACTCCTTGACGAGGCCGCGGGCCTCGACGAGCGGGAGCGGAGCTGCGCCGGCCTGGTCTGCGGGGCTGCCGGAGAGTTCGTGCATAGGCGAAATGGTAGCATTCATACGGGTCTGAATTGTGCGTTTGTGAACTCACGCAAACGAGCCGTTCTACTTATTGGTTCGGACGATTGGTCCAAACTTATCATCCAGGAGTTTTCTGCCATGCCGGATGCGATCAGCCTTACGGGAAAGAGCGTACTAATCACCGGGGCCAGCTCGGGGATCGGGTGGGCGGCGGCGCTTGCGTTCGCGGCCAAGGGCGCGAACCTGGTGTTGACGGCGCGGCGCGAAGAGCGGCTGCGCGAGCTATGCGAGACGATCAAGAAGGCCGGCGGCGAGGCCGTGTTTATCGCGGGCGACGCAAGCGACGAGGCGACGGCCGAGGACTGCGTGGCGCTGGCGGTGAGCGAGTACGGGCGGCTGGACATCCTGATCAACAACGCAGGGGCGGGGAACTACCGCGACCTGGTGGACACCAGCGTCGAGGAGTACGACGCGCTGATGGACTCCAACATGAAGAGCAGCTTCCTGTTCGCGCGGGCCGCCGCGCCGGGGATGATCGAGCAGAAGAGCGGGGAGATTCTATTCATCTCGTCGGTGGCGGGGTTACAGGGCTGCGCGGGCGAGTCGGTGTACAGCGCCAGCAAGTGGGCGCAGATCGGTTTTGCCCAGTCGCTGGACGCCGAGCTGCGCAAGCACAACATCAAGGTGGGAACCATCTGCCCCGGCGGCGTGAAGACGGAGTTCGCCGTGGGCAAGGGGCGCACCGAGGAGGGCGTGCAGAACTCGCACATGATGGAGCCGTCAGAGATCGCCGATGCGATCGTCTTCGCCTGCTCGCAGCCGCCGAATGCGCGCATCCTACAGATGACCGTGCGGCACATGGGCGGCGCAGCGAAGTAGGCACGGCAATCGCATGAATTGTTGATCAGTTAGTACCCCTACCCCCCACACCCCCCCCTGCCGCTAAAGTATCTGGAACCAGCAAGATGTGCGAAATTAGTTGCAAAATATTCATTCAATGCCGGTTAAGTATCAAGTAATAGATAACATGTTGTTTATACCGCACCGCATTTCGCGGTATTGGGCATGAAAAAACCCGGCGTGCGCCGGGTTTTCCTTGTCTTCTCTACTGCTTTAAGTATACGCGTTGGAGGGAAACTACTATGCCAACTATTTTTTGGATTTATGTGGTTTCGTTGGTGTGAGTTAGGGGGAATTTGGGGTGTTGAGGGGCTTGACACGCGATTTTGCTGAGGATTTTGCGGAAAGATTTTTCTGAGTGAATCGAGGGGCGGCGACTATAGCGCGGGCCTTCAGCCCGCAGGGTTGTGGGGTGACGTACCCTGGGGCGTTGCCCCAGGCTAGGATAGGACGCGCCGTTGGCGCTTGCCATGCAACGGCATGGCTAAGGCTGGGATTTTGTGGGAGAAAGGGGCGGGCGGTTGGAGTGGATCGAGCTTTGTCGGGATCCTTCGCGCTCGAAAGACGCGCTCAGGATGACAGCACGAACAGGCAACCGCAGGTTCCTTCGGCTTCGCTCAGGACAGGCTCTTCGACTGCGTTTGGCGCAAACAACCCGCCAACTCTGCTCAGGATGACAGAGTTGTTATGCTGCGAACTTTCGGGACAGGACACTAAATGTCGAGGTTTTTGACGTCGAGGGCGTTCTCCTCGATGAATTTGCGGCGGGACTCCACGTCCTCGCCCATGAGCGTGGTGAAGATCTCTTCGCAGGCGGCGATGTCTTCCAGGCGGACCTGGAGGAGCGAGCGGCGGTCGGGGTCCATGGTGGTCTCCCAGAGCTGGGGGGCGGTCATCTCGCCGAGTCCCTTGTAGCGCTGGACCTGATATTCCTTCTTGCCCTGCTCGATGACGTACTCGAAGACCTCGCGCGCGGTCTGTTTTTCGACCGGGTCGTGCGAGACGCGGCCGGCGCGCTTGGCGGGCTTGGCCTCGACGATGGTGGCGGGAAGGCTGGCGGATGCGTCGGATTCTTCGCTACCGGCTTCGGAATCGGCGGCGAGCTCTTCAGTCTCTTCCGCCTCGGCCTTCGCGGTCTTGGCGGCGTACTCGATCAGGAAGGGCGGCTGCATGCGGTCCTTGAGCTGGGCGTGCTTGGCCAGCATCTGGCGGCTCTCGACGGTGGAGGCCAGCGCCCAGTCGATCCTACGGACGGCGCCCTGCGAGTCGGTGAAGGTGACGGAGTAGAGCTTCTTCTCCTCGTCGAAGAGGATGTCGCTGACCTCGCGGAAGTGGAAGGGCTTGATGAGGTCCTTGAGGCGGCGCTGCATCTCCTTGAGCTTGGCGGGCGATTCGAAGTCGACGCGGCGGGCGGAGTCCTTGCCCTCCTG
>Ga0326727_10014328_pt1 | contig 17321 bp, 6 predicted proteins | sample MB2enrmetagenome_FD_207643 | JGI IMG/M metagenome (GOLD analysis project Ga0326727, IMG submission 207643) | Lab enriched peat soil microbial communities from McLean, Ithaca, NY, United States - MB29MY | ecosystem: Environmental > Terrestrial > Soil > Wetlands > Peat | place: USA: New York...
CGCAGGTAGCGCAGAGATCCGTGGTATCGGAAAGCAGTTGCGCGCCGCCGGTAACCGTTCCCGCCATCCCGCCCAGCGATCCGCTTTCCCACCACGACTCAGGCGTGGGGAACGTCGACTTACTCAGGACAACGGTATCGCCCACACTAAACGCAGCGCTGCACGGCGTGGAAACCGTGATCTCCGGAGATGTATAAGTCGTCTGGCCCACAAGCGGATAATTCGGGCCGGTGTTCGATGCGATGGTTCCCGTGCAGCCAAGCTCGGCGCCACCCGATTGCGACTCGACCACGGTAAACGTCCCGCCTGCCCAGTAGTTAGGCGGAACTCCATCGTATTGATCCGGAATAGTGAACGTAGCTTCGGTTCCGGCCGTCGTCAGAGCCCAAATTTGCCGGTTCTGCAATGGCTCGAATCCTGGGTTGGTGGACCCGATCAGATTCTTGAGAATCTGGCCGTTATCCCAGTAGTCAATGGCTCCGATGTTCACTCCGATGCGATTCGTGCTGCCCTGCACAATCGATCCATCGTTGAGCGACAAAGTCTGCGACAATGCGGTAATGGAAAGAAAAGCCAGAATACCTGCGACAACAACGGCAAATAACTTTTTCATGAACTAACTCCTTCGACGACCGTTTGATTGTTCCGACGTGGCTCTGTCCTCTGGGGAGCGAGTCCTGCCGTTTTACACGGCAATCGCAAACAGTCATATCCACACGAGAATTTGGGTTTGGCCACAACCAAACAAAGAAATTCTCCGTCAAAAACAAAATGCTTCAACGGTCTTGTCTGTCTTGTCTTGCATGCCGCGGAAGCTAGCTTAGAGATAGTCGGCAAGCGAGCATGCTTCGGTCTGTAAATTGAAGCGGAGCCGGTCTTCCGACGTCTATACGCTCCACATTCCAAAAGACATAGCTGCCCTCTTGCCTGACGGTAACTATGCCAACAGCGCCGTAGTCTCGCCGACTACTTTCGTATGCAATCGTTCAAATTCTTGAATCTTGTCTGCATATTGCGACGCGGATTTTTCCGAGACAGTGATGCGCGTCACGGTTGATTTCACAGCTGACAATTAGCTTTGATAATAAAGACGGAAACAGCAGATCGGTAAGCATTAAGTCATAGTGATTCAGTTAGTTGCAGAAACGTAGATTAAATTGAGATATTATAATTATTACAAGTCGTCCTAGAGCCGTGATGCGTGTCACAAATACTTTAAGGTTTACTCCTGCTTCCAATGACCATCACATAACCAGTTTGAACTTCACATTGAACTGACCGCATAACAATCCAATGACTAACTTCAATAGGTTGTATGTATTAACCATTTGCCTCAACCTCTACGGCAGGCGCGTGAGGGCCAATTCCGCGTCGTGGAGCAGGATGGTATTGCGCCTAACGGAGTATCCGTCTGAAAGTGAACCGGGAGCGCACTACGTCTTCCGACGTGGCCGCCGGTCCCGTGGAAATCGGCAGGACGGACTGACTCCAACCAATCAAAAGGAAGGCGATCTGCGGCATTTGCTCTCCCATATATACCGTGTAAATCGATATCCAGAACACCGCCATGGCTGCCAGAAGGACAATGACGAAGGCTTGATCCTCCGGTTCCTGCAGTCTCCATGAGCGCACGATCAGTCGACGGAAGGTTTCCGCTGCGATCAGTATAAAGAGGATATATCCAGCGTTTCCATAAGCGAGATGAACGAGCAGAAACTCGTTATCGACGGAGAACATGCCGGGAAGGACTGGACGGCTCAGAACGCCCCAGCCGAGGAAGCCACCCTGTTTCACAATGGGTTGGTAGAGTTCGTTCATTTGGCGTCTATAAAGCGCGCTGCCCTGCTGCTCATTCACAATAGCGCCGGGGTCGGAGACGTTTGTATAGTGATAAAAATACTGATATGCGGCCGCGGCCGATACGGCAATCAAAATGGCAACCAAAACGATTGCGGCTTTCTTGTTCCTGAATTTGGGAATTTGGAGAATTAGGTATGCAACTCCGACGGCGAGCATAGGCCCGCGGGATTGCGTAAGGAAGACGAATAGCAAAAGCAGGAGTCCGGGGATGTGGTACTTCTCTAGCCAGTCTAGCGGCTTTCCGAGATTCACAGCCGAACGCCATTTGCGCAGGTAAACCAACCACACATTCAGAGCCGCAGCCATCCCAAAGGCGATTCCCGCCAACTCGGCATCATTGAAGGATGCCGCCATTCTTCCTCGTCCGGATCTGAGTTGAACAAATGATCGAACACTGTCCAGATTAAAGAATTTTATTCCTATTACGCCATAGAGACTTTGTCCCATTCGCCATTCGTACAGACCGAGAGGACCCAGCAACAGCATCAGAATCACAATGCGCCGGACAGTAACCAGGCGGAGTCCTGGTTCAATCATCGTGCGCCCTACCGCATACGCGAGGAAGATGGATATAAAGGAGATCAGGGCAACGAAGATGCCGTCGTTCATGACACGCTCGCGAAGAACCTCGCTTGCGGCAATACTCACGATGAACAAGCCCACCAGAATGTCCATCAGCGAGGGAAGGCCGCTGCGCACCAGGCGATACAACGCTACTGCGCCAATTGGGATCAGCGCCGACTGAGCCGCGGAGATTGCAGGTAAATGAGGAAACTTGAGTGCATATCCGTCCGGCAGCAACAAGAGAGCAGGCAGATAGATAGACAGAAAAGCCGTCTCGATACGCCCTCGGATCACAAGATAAAGCGAGATCAGGCCGGGCAAAAGGAATATCGCACTCATGGAAATAGATTAGCCTATTGAAGTGGTCTGTACAATAACAAATGAATGTGTATTATGTAAGATCGGGTCGCAACACTAGAAAGAAAATCATGAACGTGCATCTATCCCCGATAGTCGCGCTGATTGCACGACGTCAGAGATCGCTGAGAAAGCTGGCTCTGCAATCGAGTCTGTCGGAAGCATTAGCCTGGGCACTTTCATCTATTGAGTACATCTTCCGTGTGTTTGTTCAATATCCATATCAAAAACAGGCTTAGTTCAGTTCCTGGCCGCGACCTCCAGGATTTGATGAATTCGCAGCCTGGTTGGCTCTACGAAGGCAATGCCGTGCTGCATCCCCGCGGCTCGGAGTACCAGACGCAGTTTGTTGTTGATGGCATACCTCTGACGGACAATCGCTCTCCCGGCTTTGGACCGGTAATTGAAGCGGACGATGTCGAATCGATGAGCATCTATACCGCCGGCATTCCCGCGGAGTACGGACGGAAAATGGGGGGCGAAGTCGCAGTCAACACTCTTCAGGATTCTCAGCAGGGCTTTCACGGCCAGGCCGTCCTTTCCGGCGGCAGTTTCGACTCGGCTGGAGCATTCGCAAAGGGGCAGTATGTTTGGGGCAAGAATACTTTAGGTGGCAGCGCAAGCGGGAGCATGACGGAACACTACTTGAATCCAGTAGTGCCACAGAATTTTTCGAATACCGGCACCGTGGGCGACTTTTCCATGAATTATGCGCGAGACCTGACGCCGAACGATCGAGTTCGATTTATTGTAAGGCATGAACTCGCGCGCTATGACATCCCGAATGAAATGGTGCAACAGGCGGCAGGGCAACGCCAGAATGCCGACAACAATGAAACCCTGGGAGCCGCCTCTTACGAGCATTTATTTTCTTCCAATGCAACAAGCGATCTGCGTGGGATGGTTCGCGACAACTCGAATGATTTCTACTCCAACCAGGAATCGACGCCGATTATCGTCTTACAGCACAACTGGCTTCGCGAGGGGTACATCAAAGCCAGTACAACCATCGATCACGGCCGGAACGAGTGGAAGGCTGGCATTGAGTCGGACAACATTTTTCTGAATGAAATGTTGAACTACAACATCACTGACACTACACAATTCGACCCCGGTACCCCTTCCGAATTTACATACCACGCAAATCGCCCATATATGGAGCAGGCGGTATTTGTGCAGGACCAAATCCGGTTGCACAACTGGACAATCAATGCAGGCCTGCGCTGGGACCACTATCAATTACTTCTCAACCAGCAAGCATTGCATCCGCGCATTGCCATTTCCCATTACTTTCAAAAAGCTGACGCGGTTCTGCACTTCTCCTACGACCGGATCTTCCAGACACCATCGTTCGAGAACATTCTGCTGTCGAGTTCGCCACTAGTTGCGAGTATCGATCCCGCCGGCTTTCTTAATCTGTTAGTTCAGCTCTCGAAAGGGGATTACTATGAAGCTGGCTTGAACAAATCTTCCTTTGGACATCTAAAGCTTGGAAGCAACTACTTCAGAAGAGTTGTCGATAACTATGCCGACGATAGTCAGATATTTAACACCACGATCAGCTTTCCTATCTCTTCCCGGAATGCGATCCTTTACGGCGCCGAATGGAAGGTTGAGGTTCCCGGCTGGCATCATCTCTCTGGCTTTGGAAGTTACTCCTACATCGTCGGCAACGTATGGTTTCCAGTTACTGGTGGACTTTTCTTCGGTTCCAATGCCAGTCAGGCTTCGTCTCAGTTAACCGGTCACGTTCCGGATTCTCAGGATTAGCGCCATACAGTTCGTGACCGCGTTCGCTACCAGTTAGCGCCGCGCTTGTGGACCGCATTTGGCGCGCAATATGATTCCGGGCTGCCTTTCGACTTCGACGGCGATCCATCCACTGTTTTGACCCAGTACGGTCAGCAGGTTCTGAATCGAATCAACTTCTCTCGTGGTCGAATCTATCCAGCGTTTCAAGCGAACGCTTCCGTGGGAGCGGATATCTACAAATCTTAACGCTTGAAGATACGATTCCAGGCTGATGGGCAAAACCTGAATACGTGCTGAACGTGATTGATTTCGGCGGTCTGTTTTCCGGCAATGCCATTGGTCTATCAAGAAGTTTTGGTCTGCGCCTCACAAATATCTTCTAAGCCCCGGAGTGGGACGAATTCGATGCCGGTCCGGTCGAAGGTCTGGACCGGCATTCTTTTCTGACAACTATGGCGCGGCGTATGTCCACGACAGCACATTCTGCGTCGCGGTCTCACCACCTGTCGAGCCGGTGAATCCGACATAGGCCGTATTCCCTCCCACAACGCTGGGAATATTCACCGTGAACACCTCCGTCACCGCGGCATTGGTCACTGTGTCGGTCAGCGTCATGGTCAGTGTGGTTCCGTTATACACCATTTGCACGGCCATCGTGTCCCCGCTGTGCAAGTTAATCCCCGTCGAACTTAAATCCACAGACGGCACCGTTGGCGCCGCACCGTCGGTATAGATCCCCGTGGAGTCGCTGCCCTCCCCGGCATTGTTATACAAGTCGAACTTCACCGCTACGCTGTTAGCAATTCCTTGATAGCCTAGTCCGCCCCCAGGATCTCCCAGAGACCAGATGTTGTCGCCCTGAATCACAAACGCCATGCCGTCAGCCGAGGCATTTGTCTGTTGGAAGGTGAAGCTGGTTGTGAAGGCTTGCACCGGAACTTTCGTTGTAAACCAGGCGGATCGCTCTTCGTCCGTTCCTCCGTCGGTTAGTTGCAGCAAACCGCCGGTCACCGTTGCGCCATAGTTCAGCGACAGGGCGCTGGCCGTGAATCCGCCGCTGGGGTAGCTGATATAAGTTGTCACCGCGCCGATGGTGTAGGCCGCCGTGGCAACGTTGCTGCTGGTGTATCCGGTCTCGACCGCGATAGCTTCAATCGTCTCCGTTGCACTCACCGTAATCGGACCGCTGTACACGGTAGATGATGTAGTGGGCGTCGTTCCGTTGGTGGTGTAGTAGATTGTCGCGCCCGGCGTTGCATCGCTGATCGTCACCGTCTGCGATGTGGCGTAGGCGCCAGCAGCCGGCGTAAAGGTGGGCGCGGGAAGCAGCGGAGTAATGGTGTAAGCCGCCGTAGCAACAGCGCTGTTCGTGTAGCCAGTCTCGACCGCGATGGCCTCCAGTGTCTCCGTCGCACTCACCGTGATTGCGCTGCTGTACTTTGTCGATGATGTCGTTGGCGTTGTTCCATTGGTGGTGTAGTAGATGGTTGTGCCCGCCGTCGCGTCGCTGATTGTCACCGTCTGCGATGTGGCGTATGTACCGGCCGCGGGTGAAAAAGTGGGTGTGGGCAGCAGAGGAGTAATGGTGTAGGCCGCCGTAGCAACAGCGCTGTTCGTGTAGCCAGTCTCAACCGCGATGGCCTCTAGCGTCTCTGTCGCGCTCACCGTGATTGCGCTGCTGTACTTTGTCGATGATGTAGTGGGCGTCGTCCCATTGGTGGTGTAATAGATGGTTGTGCCGGACGTCGCATCGCTGATCGTCACTGTTTGTGATGTCGTGTATGTTCCAGCCAAAGGAGAGAAGGTGGGCGTGGGCAACACGGGAGCGATCGTATATGCAGCCGTGGCAACTGCGCTGTTAGAATAACCAGTCTCGACCGCGATAGCTTCAATCGTCTCTGTCGCGCTCACCGTAATCGGACCGTTGTACACGGTAGATGATGTAGTGGGTGTCGTCCCGTTGGTGGTGTAGTAGATTGTCGCGCCTGCCGTCGCGTCGCTGATTGTCACCGTCTGCGATGTAACGTACGTCCCTGCCGCAGGCGAGAATGTGGGCGTGGGCAACACGGGAGCGATCGTATATGCAGCTGTAGTCACCGCGCTATTGGTAAAGCCCGCCTTCACCGCTAACGCTTCCAGTGTCTCTGTTGCGCTGACTGTGATCGGAGCAATATACAAGGTCGAGGATGTAGTGGGCGTCGTCCCGTTGGTGGTGTAGTAGATTGTCGCGTTTGCCGTCGCGTCGCTGATTGTCACTGTCTGCGATGTGGCGTACGTCCCTGCCGCAGGCGAGAATGTGGGCGCGGGAAGCACTGGAGTAATAGTGTACGTCGCGGATCCAACAGTGCTATTGGTATAGCCCGTCTCGACGGCGATAGCTTCCAGTGTCTCTGTTGCGCTAACTGTAATCGGACCGCTGTACACGGTTGATGATGTAGTGGGCGTCGTCCCGTTAGTGGTGTAGTAGACTGTTGCGCCCGCCGTCGCGTCGCTGATTGTCACCGTCTGCGATGTGGCGTATGTACCGGCCGCGGGTGAAAAAGTGGGTGTGGGCAGCAGAGGAGCAATAGTGTAGGTCGCCGTAGCAACAGCGCTGTTGGTGTAGCCCGTTTCCACTGCGATAGCTTCAATTGTCTCCGTCGCGCTCACCGTAATCGGACCGCTGTACACGGTTGATGATGTAGTGGGTGTTGTCCCGTTGGTGGTGTAGTAGATTGTTGCACCCGCCGTCGCGTCGCTGATTGTCACGGATTGTGACGTAGTGTAAGTTCCTGTCGCTGGTGAGAATGCTGGCGCAGTAGCGACATTTCCAGCTGGACTCACATATGTCCATGACAGCACATTCTGCGTTGCAGTCTCACCGCCCGTCGCTCCGGTGAATCCGACATATGCTGTACTGCCTCCAACAATGCTGGGGATATTCACCGGGAAGACCTCCGTAACCGTTGCCTTGGTCACTGTATCGGTCAGCGTCATCGTTAAATTGGTTCCGTCATAAACCAGTTGCACAGCCATGATGTCTCCGCTGTGCAAGTTGATTCCCGTGGAACTCATATCGATCGCGGGCACTGTCGGTATCGCGCCGTCTGTATACAGCCCTGTGGAGTCGATACCCTCCCCTGCATTGTTATACAAGTCGAACTTCACCGCTACGCTGTTAGCAATTCCTTGATAGCCTAGTCCGCCTCCAGGATCTCCCAGAGACCAGATGTTGTTGCGCTGAATGGCAAATGTCATGCCGTCCGCCAAGGCATTCGCTTGCTGGAAGGTGAAATTGGTAATGAAGCTCTGCACCGGGACCTCGGTGGTGAACCAGGCGCTTCGAGTTTCCCCCGTCGCCGCGGTGGTCAGTTCCAGCACCCCGCCAGTCACCGTTGGTCCATTGTTCAGCGACAGATTGCTAGCTGTAAATCCGCTGCTGGGATAGTTTATGTAGGTAATCCCTGGCGTACTGATAGTGTAGGCCGCCGTAGCAACTGCGCTGCTTGTGTAGCCTGTCTCGACCGCAATGGCTTCCAGCGTCTCCGTCGCGCTCACCGTAATCGAGCCGCTGTATAAAGTGGACGACGTAGTGGGCGTTGTCCCGTTGGTGGTGTAGTAGATTGTCGCGCCCGCCGTGGCGTCGCTGATGGTCACCGATTGCGTACTGCTGTATGTGCCGGACGCAAGTGAAAACACAGGCGCCGGCAACTGAGCTGCAATGGTATACGTGCCACCTGCTACCGTACTATTGCTGTAGCCCGTTTCCGCTGCGAGCGCCTGTACTGTCTCACTCGCGCTCACGGCGATTGGAGCGCTATAGATGTTAGACGAGTTAGAGGGCGTCGTCCCGTCGGTCGTATAATAGATTGTGGTTCCGGCAGTGGCATCGGTGATGGTCACCGTCTGAGGCGTCGAGTAAGTGCCTGGAGATGGAGATAAAACCGGCGCAGGCAGGCTGGGAGCGATACTATAGACCGCACTTCCAACGGCGCTGGGACCATAGCCGGAGGCAACCGCGATCGCTTTCAATGTTTCCGATGAACTTATCGTAATTGGCGCGCTATAAACCGTCGACAACGTTGTTGGAATCGTTCCGTTCGTCGTGTAATAGATCGCCGCACCAGAGGACCCGCTGGTAATGCTCACCGACTGTGCCGTGGCGTAGGATCCGCCGGGAGGGTTGAAGATGGGTGAAGTCGTAACCGGCAAGGCGTTCGAAACGGTTGTATAGACCCAAGTTAGAATCTTTTGACTGGAAGTCAGGCCGCTGGTTCCACCCGTAAACCCCGCATAGGCGGTATCGCCACCTACGATTGAGGGGATATTTACCGGCCAACTAGTGGAATATGCAGCTCCGGTCACCAGATCCGCGATGGTCATCGATAGAATGGAGCCGTTATACGCCACAGTAATGTCCATCGTATCGCCGCTGTGCAGGTCGATGCCGGTTGTGCTTAGGTCAATGGCGGGAACCGTGGGACTTGCGCCGTTGGTATACAGGCCGATCGAATCCGGACCCTCTCCGGCAGCGTTATCGAGATCGAACTTGATTGCGATGCTGTTGGTGATCCCCTGATATCCTAGTCCCGATCCGGCAGTGCCCAGAGAAGTGTCGTTATTCCCCTGGATGGCGAAGGTAATACCCTCTCCAGCCGGATTGGATAACTGGAAGCTGAACTTGCTTGTGAATGCCTGGATATTTACCGGCTGATAGTACCATGCCGATCCAGCTTCACCCGTTTCTCCATTCGTCAGTTGCAGCCGGGAGTCATCGAGATCTGTACTGCCATTCAGAATCATGATTCCCTGGGTTCCCGCAAATCCCTGCGGGAAGTCGATCCCAGTTTGTCCGGTATCGATTGTGTAAGTCGCGGTCGCCATATCGCTGTTCGTGAATCCGGATGCCGCGGCGATCGCGTTAAGGGTTTCGGTGGCGCTCACTGTAATTGCGCCGGTGTACTGCGTCGAGGAGGTCGTCGGCGTTGACCCGTCGGTTGTGTAATAAATCGTCGCACCAGCGGTGGAATCGCTGATGGTCACAGAAATGGATTGCGTTGATGTGCTGCTGCCCGGACTGAAGGTAGGCGTACTTACTTGCGACGAGTTGACGTAGGTTCCTGAAGTTATCCCGCTCTGTAGATAGCCGGGAGCGCTCGCCATCGCCTGAATTGTAGTCGTTGCCGTGATGGTGATTGGAGTTGTGTACACCAAAGAAGCCACCGTCGGCGTCGTGCCGTCGAGGGTATAGTAGATCGTCGCTCCCGGCGTCGCGTCGGTCATGCTTACTGCAAGACTGCCATTAAATGTCTCCGCTGACGGACTAAGCGCCGGATCCGCAGCCTGCTGTTGGCCACTCAGCAGTCCATACACGCTCAACTGAGATTGCGCGCCGACATAGACTTTTCCATTTGCCACTGTCGGTACTGTGAATTTGACCGCAAGACCGGGGTTGTCGCGCGAGGAATTTGTGCTGCTTGAATAGAGCGTGTTGGATATGGTGGTCGCGCTGCGGGCCGTGAGAACGGCGGGGAGTGAATCCATGTACCCATCGGTCTCAAGCGTCCAGACCAGCGCATTCGTGGTCCCGTTCGCCGATATCACCGGGTTCGCTCCCGGATAGGTATATGTTTCAGAGGAGGTTTGAATGGGACCGGTAAGCTGCCCATTAGCAAGAGAATACGTCTTCATTGTGTCATGAGATCCCCACATATAGAGGGTGCCGTTAAAATATGCTGTAGTGTTCCATGTGCCCACGTTCCCCACCCCATATGGTATCTCCTGCACTACTTGGTCGCCGGAGGGGTTATATCCTCCAAGATTTTGTCGATTGAGCAGGTATATTTCGCCCGATTTGCCTGCCTGTTCCAATAAATAGGGATAACTGCCGGTGGTTTGCGTGGGAATAATCATCAGACCTCCGGACGCCTGGTCCTCATCCCATTCATCCAGCTGAGCCTGGATCATTGGGGTAAAGTCGTCCTGGATCGTCGGTACACCATTCGTCAGGTCAAAATTCAGAATGCTGTCTCCGTAGTCCATACCTGCGGCATATGGCTGCGTAGCAGTGAAATCCCCATTGCCGGTGGCCGTGAATATCCGCCCATAGGGATGATTGACCGGATCGATCACATCGGCGGCCAACCCGGCGCCGCCCATCCAGATTCCGCCGCCAACGCCGTTTGGCGTTGTGCAGAATGCTCCCGTCTGCCGCAACGTGGTTTCGTTGTATCCCAGGAGCCATCCATGCCACGGGCCATTGTCGCCATGCGATGCGAATGCGATATAGACAATCCCATTGAGCAGCAGGAGTCCAGCGCGCTGATTGGCCCACTCCGGGTCCAACGTAAGCGTGCCTCCTGTGCTGCCGCTTCCGGTGCCAGGAACCGTTGCGGTTATCACCACCGGGCCGCCATACTTCTCCGCTCCCGAAGTCACGTCAAGAGCGTGTAGCCGCAAAAAGAAACCGCTGCCCTCCTCGGTAAAACTCACAACATACAGCGTGCCGCTCACCGGATCAATCACCGGCGTTCCCGTAATCCCCAACTGCGGAATTATATCGGTGCCTATGACATTCGATGATGGAGGAGTGGCGCCCGCCGCTGCGCCGTGCGCCGCGGTAAGCATCGAGGCAAACCAGAGAGGGCTGGCGTTGCTGCCGCCGTTACTGTCCGCATCGAAGGCATACACGCTGTCATTCTCGGTCGCAACGAACACGACATTGTGCGACTGTCCGCCGATAGTCACATTCGGAAGATAGAGAGGCTGAGCGTACACGTATCCGTCCACAGCCTGCGAAAAGAGCTTGCCAAACTGCGTGGGATTTACATTGGAGGGAGTCAGGATGGTCTCGTTGAGGTTCTGCCCGGTCCGCCCGATGTCATTGCGCCAGGTTGTAACACTAACCTGCGCATTCATCGATAGGCTACCGGCCGCCAGCAGAAGCCCTGTTCCCAACAGCGCCCACAGGCCGCTGCTCAACTCTCCCACCGTCCCGCGGGCATCGTGCAAGCTTGACATACCGACCTCGTTCTTGCTGGCTTTCTTGATATAGGGGCGAGAGCCAGCATCCTCTTCCCAATCCCTTCATCGTTTTGCGCCGACACGCGGGGGGCACTGCTCTCCGTTTCCGGTTGCCTGCAAGCCCGGCCATGCTTACGCTTCTGCCTCGTACGCGCCAGCAGAGGCAATCGACGGAGCTGAAAGACAAACCAACTCAGCGGCACGCAAGGACCGTCAATGAAGCTCTTCTCATTACCCAGCCAAACCGGCTCTTTCTTCTCCACGTCCGATGCAAGAAGCGCGGTTGATCGGAGACCTGCAGGTTGGCTTGGGAAAGCTACTATTGCGAAGTGGTCAACTGTTGTTGCTTGGATATTGGGAAGCTAGTTTTACGAATTGTGCAACAACCGACAAATAGATTCTAGACCGAAAAAGTCCAAAATATACAATTATTTGGTAATACGCAATGGTAACCAGGTAGACGAGGAATGAAATGTCAATTTATTGTCATTTAAACATTTTGCTTGCCACCTTATTCACAATGATGCAGCCTCATGGGAGGAGGTTCATGATTGACATGGTAACCAGAAAGCCTTCACGGCATCTGATTCTCGCATTGGCCTCGCTAGCGTTGGTGGGGGGGATCGGAAGACTGGCCGCGCAGAACCCGCCGGCCGCTAAGCCTCTCAGCATCGCTTATATAGCCTATATAGCGGAGGAGCGTGATCGGAACAACGCTCTGCCCGGAAACCTGGCCTGGAGTCCCGATGGCAACACTTTAGGCTTTATTCTGACGGCTCCCCGGCCGGGCAAAGTTGTACACCGTTCACTAGCCCGCGAAATTTGGAGCATCAATGCGGCAACTGGCCAGCAAAAGCTTCTCGTATCTGCTGCCGAAGTAACTGCCGCTTTCGGCGGTGAACGCCCTCATGTCGCGTCAGGCGACGAAGAAGAAGACGCGAGTCGCAGACAGCTTCAGGACTACGCCTGGGATCCGGGCGGACATTTTCTGTTGCTTGCCACCGGCGCCTCGCTCGCCTGGTTTGACCTCGACGCTCATTCTTCGCGTCCCCTTGTCACCGATAGAAAAGACCTCGGCAATATACAGATCAGCCCTGATGGCCGTACCGTCAGCTTTCTTGAGGACCACTCCCTCTGGATTGCAGATGCCTCAACCGGTGCCGTTCACCCCTTTGCGACCGCGGGAAACAGCGATCTTCGGGAGGGCGAAGCAGACTGGGTCTATCTTCACGAACTGGGAATGCATTCGGCCTATTGGTGGTCGCCAGACTCGTCCTCTATCGCCTGGATCGAGACGGATGATCGCGCAGTCGACAAATACTCGCTGCGCTGCGCCGATGGCGATGAGCACTCGATAGCCTATCCGAAGCCCGGCGGGGCCATTCCCACAGTTCGCCTTTTCGTACAAGCTGTCTCCGGCGGCAAGCCGATCCAGATCGACCTGGGCAGTACGGCGAATATATATATCCCCAGGGTGCAGTGGTTGCCAGACGGTAAACACCTTGCCATCGAACGCCTCAGCCGCGACCAGAAGACTCTCGATCTTCTTCTGGCGGATGCAGCAACGGGAAAGTCGCGCGTGATCCTCACCGAGAAGGACGCATACTGGATCAACCTGAGCGACGACCTGTATTTTCTTAAAGATTCTCGCCGTTTTCTCTGGTCCAGTGAACGCTCTGGTTATCGCCATCTCTATCTTTACGACCTATCCGGCCGCCAACTCGCTCTGCTGACTCAGGGTAACTGGGAAGTTACTTCGCTGGTTGGGGCCGATGAAACCGCGGGCGTTGTCTACTTTACCGCAACCGAAGCGAGCCCCCTGGAACGCCAACTGTATCGCGTGAATTTGGACGGGTCGTCTTTTACCCGTATTACGAGGGAGAAGGGAACACACGACCTGCTATTCTCACCCTCTGGTAATGTTTTTGTGGACACCTGGTCAAACCACGCTGCGCCACCCCGACAGGAACTGCTCCGAAGCGACGGAAGCAAAATTGCAAGCCTGGGCGGCAACGCGCCGGACGACCCGGTAACGCTCCTGTTCAACAAGCAGCTCAATTCTATCGAGTTCCTTACCTTGAAGACACACCTGGGCATGGATATGAATGTGTGGATGATGAAGCCTCCGGACTTTGATGCCGCGCGGAAATACCCGGTGATTCTTTATGTTGCCGGAGGACCTGGAGAGCAAACCGTGCGCGAGGCCTGGGGTGGCGACATTTCTCTCTGGCTCGCGCTGATGGCGCAGAACGGCTATATCGTGTTCGCTGTTGATCACCGTGGCGCCGCAGGACGCGGCCATCTGTTTGAGGAGCCGCTGCATTTGCGGCTTTCCGCGGCAGAGATGGCGGACCTGCGGGACGAAGTCCTATACCTGCGCTCACAGCCCTGGATAGACAAGACGCGCATCGGTATCTGCGGATGGGCATACGGAGGATTCCTGGCGCTCCATGGCATGCTCGACCGCCCTTTGCTTTTCAAAGCAGGGTTTGCCGGTTCCCCGATTACCGATTGGCATCTCTACGACGCGGTATTCGCCGAGCGTTACCTGGAAGACCCGACGCGCAATCAGGACGGATGGCTCTCATCTTCTCCTCTGGAGAATGCCAAAAATCTCAGTGCGCCGCTCCTGCTTGCACAGGCGACACTGGACGAGTCCGTGCATCAGGAAAATTCGTGGATGCTGCTCGATGAACTTTTGGACAGAGGAAAATATGCCGACATACTGCTATTTCCCGACCGCCGGGATTTGTTCGAGGATCACGGTGCGCGCCTGATTCTCTTTCAGCGGCTTACCGGCTTTTTTCTCGGGAATTTGTAAGGAAAGACGGCGGCTTCCCAGCCGGACTCGCACCCTGGCTATTATCGGCGCGAACCGCCCGCGAGTCCCACAGAATGCCCAGGCTGGTCATCAGCGAGCATGCCACCCAGCACAGGCTCACCAGCATGACTCCGTCAATCGTATGGTAAAAGGCCGCATCAATGGCATGCAAGGAAATGACTTCGGCACACCAGCAACTCAAGGAGAGAACCGCACCCCAGACAGCAATAATTGCACCGGCTCTGCCGCGAAGGTGCAGCCAGGTAAGACCTATTCCGGCTGTTGCGGTCGCTCCCAAAATACTCAGTGCCGCAAGCTGTGGCCCGAAGCGATCGGCATACAGATTCTCCCTGATCGCTTCGCCTTCCAGCAGGTCGTGCAGTTGCCAGCGTACGCTGAACACCATATCCAGAAAAAGCCCAGCTTCCAGCACCGCGAGAACCCAGGCGAGCCTTCTCAGGCGCGGAGATCCGCGATATCTGGCCCATGCAATGGCGCACGATACTGCGGTTATAAAATATGCATTCATCCCGATGATTCGTGTCGGGTTCAGCCATCCAGCGTGAGATGTCATGGCCGCTCCTGCATTTTCTGGTATCTCTCCAACGGACTCGTAAAGTGTTCTGAAGTATGGCTGAGGCGCGATGCCCCGGCATATAGGGCTGTTGACCATACATATTATCTGGCGTGATAGTCGACCGTGAACACGCAGGACTCTGAACCGTCATCGATCCAGCTTGTGGCATCGATAAACTCAACTTTTTCCACAACGACAGTTTCGCCGGTACGATGGATGTTCACGGCTTCGGACGCCAAGTCCCAGTTATACACTTTTCCTTTTCCGGTCTCCAGGCCCTCTTGATACGTCAAGTCGTCCGGGTAGGGGTGAGGATAGCCGCCCTCATCGAGCACCGACAATTTGAACGTGATTTTCGAGATTTGCTTGCCGGCGTGGTTATCAAACTCTATCGTGAGTTGCGGCTTCGACACTCCGCCCTGATGGTTATAGCGCAGTTCAACGTGGTTCATTACGACTGGACATTTAGGCTCAGGACTCTCGGCCTCCGCCTTCGGCGCCCCGAAAGCCAAACAAAGCGTAAAAACCAGCAATGCGGCGTTTCCTCTCATATGCACTCACTCAATTGTTCACCTTCCCGGCTTGCCGCCTATGAAAAGATTATAGTCTTCGTGCGGGCGATTCTGTTGTCAATGGAAATAATCACCGCCAATCCAAATTGCTGAAGACAAATGCTGGTGAATCAATCTCTAAGCAATCGAAGTGCAACGCGTCCGATTGAGCGATCGGGTTGGGGACGGCATAGGCTGGCTTGCATATCGACGGCTAACGCGGCGCCGATTTGGCAATTTTCACCGGAACATGTAGAATTCCGTCATGCCGGGATTTGCAAGGACTGAACGGTCCGGCTTGTCCTGCTTGGAGAAGTAGCGAGATTATATGCAATGTGGTGCAGTTGCCCTGCAGGAAAGCGGGTAACTGCATCTGCTGAGAGCAGAGCGTATAGACGCCGGAAGACCGGCTCCGCTTCTGCTTGCACTCTGAAGTATCTCTGCTCACTTGCGAGCTTCGAGCTAGCTTCCGCGGCATGCAAGACAAGATAGACAAGCAAGACAAGATAGACAAGACAGACAAGACCGTTGAAGCATTTTGTGTTTGACGGAGAATTCCTTTGTTTGGCTGTGGCCAAGCCATAATTCTCGTGTGGATATTACTGTTCGCGATTGCCATGGTTGACTGCAGGACTTGCCAGAAGCCACCGTCGGGAAAATCAAAACAGTCGTCGAAGGAGTTAGTTCATGAAAAAGTTATTTGCAGTTGTTGTCGCAGGTATTCTGGCTTTTCTTTCCATTACCGCATTGTCGCAGACTTTGTCGCTCAACGATGGATCGATCGTGCAGGGCAGCACGAATCGCATCGGAGTGAACATCGGAGCCATTGACTACTGGGATAACGGCCAGATTCTCAAGAATCTGATCGGGTCCACCAACCCAGGATTCGAGCCATTGCAGAACCGGCAGATTTGGGCTCTGACGACGGCCGGAACCGAAGCTACGTTTACTATTCCGGATCAATACGATGGAGTTCCGCCTAACTACTGGGCAGGCGGGACGTTTACCGTGGTCGAGTCGCAATCGGGTGGCGCCGAGCTTGGCTGCACGGGAACCATCGCATCGAACACCGGCCCGAATTATCCGCTTGTGGGCCGGACGACTTATACATCTCCGGAGATCACGGTTTCCACGCCGTGCAGCGCTGCGCTTAGTGTGGGCGATACCGTTGTCCTGAGTAAGTCGACGTTCCCCACGCCTGAGTCGTGGTGGGAAAGCGGATCGCTGGGCGGGATGGCCGGAACGGTTACCGGCGGCGCGCAACTGCTTTCCGATACCACGGATCTCTGCGCTACCTGCGGCACTCAATCTCTCAACATGAATGCCACCGTGAAAGGCTCTTCGGCGACCGCAACCTGGTACTTTGACAGCGAAACAGTCGATAACATTTTCGTTTTGATGAATGGCGCTTATCAGCTTTCCTTCTGGGCCAAAGCGGCCTCGGGCACTCCGGCGATGACCGCTTCGGCCAGCCGAGGTTCGCAGGGCGGATTCAGTTGCGGATCCTACGCGCCAAAACTAACATCGAACTGGGCGCAATACACCTATACCTGCACGGCCTCTGAATCGGCGGCGGCCACCACGCCGGGCATAGCCCAGGTGGCAATCAACGTTACCGGGGGGTCGGTCTATCTTGACAATGTGAGCTTTGAAAAGACGGGCACAAATTCCAGCAACACCACGGTACTTCGCGATGAGGTTATTGAGACGCTGCAAAACTTCTACGGCCCGTCGGTGGGCAGCAACCCCGGAATGTTTCGCTACTGGGTCAACCAGAACGGGGAAACCATCAGTAACTGGACCGAGCCGGATTACGCGCACGCGCCCAGCAGCGGCG